>LULV01000060.1_pt1 | contig 24643 bp, 37 predicted proteins | sample 728081 | NCBI WGS metagenome assembly LULV01 (sample SAMN03860280, study PRJNA289734) | marine metagenome | biome: seawater column; feature: ocean; material: water; isolation source: Red Sea water column Station 108 - depth 25m | place: Saudi Arabia: Red Sea | collected 2011-10-15 | depth 25 m | reverse complement strand
GGGTAGGGTCTAGCCCTTTGAACAAGAGCTTCGCTGTGTCGGCGACCTCCTGGTTAACGACTCCTCTCTCAAGGCTCGACAAGTATGCCGTCGCTAGTGCGCGAAACACATTTGTATCTGTTTTGGGTTGTTCTTGTTTTGACATAATATATTTCTGTTAGGGTTAGGTTGGTTGCGGTGTCATATGACCGCATATGACTAAGGTCTAGGTAACTAGATACCTAGGTAATCTTAGTATTTTTTCTCTATCTCTGTTTTCCAGTCTTCTGCTGCTTTCCACCAGGACCTAGCGTCGAAGGGTGGGTGCTCTACTGTTCCCTCCTTTATCGCGTCTAGGTAATCTTCGAGCGGAATGGAGGAGACTTCCTCCGCTACTTGGTAGATGGATTCGATCGCGAATAGCTGACCGAAGGCCCCTGCTTTGCTGAACTCGCAGACCCGTGTCAGGAATTCAACATTGGTTTCTCTTTCTTTGGTTTTCATTGGTTGGTTGGTGTGTTGGTGTGTTGGTGTGTTGGTGTATGACCGCATATGATTAAGGTCTAAGTTTCTAGGGACAGTATAGCATTTGCACCCTCCGTCATATGAGAGTGGGCGATCTTCTGGTTGTGTTCACTGTCGGGATTGGATCCATAAAGCAGGATGCCGATCTTGACATCATTGTCATCAACTGGGGCGTAGTCACGCAGACCTGCAAACTTCTCAGCGTCAGGGACGTAGTAAAGTGAGACAAGACCTGTCCACTCGTTGTAGTTCCTGGTCCCCACTTTGGGGATCGTTCCCTGCATATTAAGTTCGACGTCTCCCATGGCTTCCCATGGAGTTTTTCCCATCGACCAGCCCAGGTAGTTGGTTGCGACATACATTCCGCCACTTGTAGTGACGCACTCTTGTTGGATTTCGGTTAGGTTTGACATAGTTCAGTTTGGTTGTTGGTTCAGTTTGGTTAGTTGGTTAGTTGGTTAGTTGGTTCAGTTTGGTTAGTTGGTGTGTTGGTTCATTTCGAGCGGCGGGCTGCAAGTTCATCGTTAATCTTATCCACCCATACTCTCGCTCTATATGCGCGACTTCGGTATCCATATGGCTTTTTAATTTCGCGGTAACACTTGGCGCGTAATCGGATTAGCTCTTCTTTGGTTGCCTGCGGATTCCAAGAGGTGAACAGTTCTTGGGTTTGCGATTTTTTCATCTTTTAGTTGGTTCAGTGGTGTGTTGGTGTGTTGGTGTGTTGGTTTGTTGGTTTGTTGGTTTGTTGGTTATTAGTAAGCGTTCAAATTTTCCCAGTGCTCACGGATTCCCCGTATCACGGAAGTGAGTCGCTCAAGCTCTCCTAAATCCATAGGTGTGATGTGGATTTTGCTTAGGATGTCCTCGTATCGAACCCACTCAGTCCGATCAATGTTTGGATCACCGGACGAGCTATTCCGCTTGGTTGTTTGCTTTGTCGTAACGACCACAGGGCTATTAACCCCTGCGCGTTCCGCCAAATCCTTCAGTCGAAACATGCTCGGTTCGCGCCGAAGGCCCACCCATCGAAGAGCTATGCTGCCCCCGTCCTCCGGGGTAAGCGTAGCTTCCAGTGCGCGGCCCTCGCCGTTTGTAATCTCAGGCACTCTGCGAGTGACGGGCTTATCTAGTTTGGTTGCCATAGTAGTAGTTGGTTAGGGTTCAGGGTTTGTAATTGCGGTGACTGAAACGACCGGATGGCGAGTGATAGGTCACCTGTTTGAAGTCACACCCAGAGCGCGGGTGATCGTCAGGAATCAGGACTATATCTCCGCCCACAACGGCGGCTCGTTCCTGCTTTGTCAGGCCGGAAACCCAGCGGTAAGGCATCGAGCCTCGACCGTGGATTCGACCTGTCTTGCTGATGATATGTGTCATAATTAAAAATACAGTTCGGATTCAGCCGTTTTTCTGGCGAAGCTAATTTCACGGGCGCGATCTCCTCGCTTGTGCTTATCGTCCAGGGAGGCTTGCCTTTCTTCAGCGCATCGCGGCTTTGCGAACACGGCAATCGAATAAAGATTGCGACCTTTAATCCTCATGCTGCCCTTGCTAGTTTTAATAGTGAAGGTGTGCTGCTGTTTCGCTTTACCGTAGCTGTCCGCGACCACCGTTCCTGAGATCACTGCGATCCCTGCGAACCTGGGACGCTTGTGACTACCCGTGAAGGTTGCACGGGCAAAGATTACCTGGTCGCCGGTAGCGACATCACCGGTCACGTTTTCGGTGTAGCCGAGCCGCTTTGCGTATTGCTTGAGCAATGCCGCTCGCTCCTCATCTGCTGACCACCCGCGAAGGGATGACATCGTATCTTGTAGTTGATTCCTATTCATTGGATTAATGATTAATGGTTAAGGATTTAGGTTTCGGTGTTGGGGTTCACGCTTTGGCGACCTCTTGGTGAAATCTTTTCGGGACACGATTCCCCCCGTCGAACTCTTCGGGTAGAGCGAGATCCTCTGGTCCCTGATCTCGTATCAGGACGATCACGCTACGATAGCCCTCGCGTGGTTTCTCAGCCTCTTGCTTTGCTTCGGCAAATGAATCGAAGTGAAATGTATCATCGATGTCCTCATGCTCATCGTCTATCACCAGTCCTCAAACATGAACTTAGTCGAGGGTGGGATCACGCCGTAGAACTCACTGGTTTCTGGATATGGTTCTGGTTCTGGTTGTTGCATTACTTACAGAGTTCAGTGGTTAGCTCTATGCCATCTTCGTAGCAAGATCCTAATATATTCTCCGTCCCGAAATAGGACACTAGATCATATATCTTGGAGAGAAGGTCCATCTTGTGCCATTCGGACTTGGACATTCCACACGTTTCGTAAACGTCTTCCCACGAATTGATCCAGCAGAATTCCTTTTTGACATCTATGTCTGAATCGAAAAAGGCGAAACTAAAACGGTCATAATTTGAACCGTCGTAGGAGATGCCGTAGAGGAATTTCGTTTGATTTTCTTCAGCAATACAAGCTAGCCCGTATTCTAATAAGGATGTCTCAAGACAAGCGTCTACGCCATACCATCCTTCGGATTCTAGTTCTTCTATTCTCATAGTTTTATGATGTTTTCTTTTTGTTGGTTTGTTTGTTAGTCGATACACCCATACGCAAACCGCATATGGGTGAATCAAATTTTGTTTAGTGCTTAGATAGCACCACTCAGAGTAGAGATGACCTCCTCTACCCTCTTGTTCGGGAAGCTCTTCCTCTCACTGTCGAGGTAGACATTCTCCAGATCGTGGGTGTCCTGCACCATCTCCCAGAGGCCGCGAACCACTTCAACTATCTCATCTGTGTCGATGGGGCGAATCGCCATGAAGTCGTAGATCTCTCCTCGAAATGAGAAGCAGTCTCCGTCTCCGTATCTGACTTCTTCCCAGATGTAGTCGCCATGCTCGTCGGTATCTGACGCGATCTCGATGTAGTTCGTCGAAGCATCTTCACTCCAGAAGATCTCGAACCAGTGGATGTTAATATGAAGGCCGTCGCCGGGCTTCTGTTCTTCCTTTCGGAACTCTATTTCTATTAGTTTAGGATACATATATTTATTTCTATTTGTTCAGGGTTCGGGGTTCAGGGTGAGCAGTTAGCCTTGAGTGCTGCGAAGAACTCGTCGAGGTCATCGAAATGTCGAGTCTCACTACGGAACAGTGACCCTATGGTGAGGTAGTATCTTCCGAGGTTGTCCCGTCGAGCCTCTACACTCACTCCCTCTCCTCTATAGAATGAGAACAAGATAGGTAGTCCCTCTAGTTCCTCAGGCTGATCGTCCCAACTCTTTGGTTGTGGTTTTGATTTCTTTGGTTCTTTGGTTTGTTGGTTCATTGGTTTGTTTGTTAGTCGATTCACCCATACGCAATCCGCATATGGGTGAATCAAGTTTTGCCAGGGGCGCTAGTCCAGGAACTCTGTTGGGTTTACCTCCTGAATGTCAGAAGGGCGTGGCTTGATCTCATGGTCAGGCATGGGCTCGTTAGCCATAATCAGGTTTGTGATCCGGGGCATGAGCCAACCCGCTACGGGAGCGAGGAAGGGGGGAGCCGCGTCGAGTTGCTGGTATAGCGCGAGTAGGGCTGCCCTGACAGGGCTTACCTCCATGCATACAAAGTCTGTGATATGACAACCGACGAAGAAGTCTTTAGAGGAGATGGCCTCCAGAACTTCTTCATGGCTTTTGTATACGGGTAGTGTGCGGAAGTTGCTTCGACCGCGTTGGTAGGTGATGTAGTATTGCTTCATTGCTTCATTGGTTCATTGGTATGTTGGTGTGTTGGTGTCCCACCCTTTTTCCTTGAGTAGGCTTGGGAACACAAAGGCCAGCCAGTAAGGGCAGTAATCCATATCGTAAGCTTCAAATGAGTATCGAGTTTCCTCATCCATATCTTCGTACATTTTATTCAGTGGTTCTGCCAGCTCGTCGAGTATCCACTGGCGACAGACCCATATCCCTGCGAGCTCTTGAAGTCTGTCAATGCATTTGAAGAACTCATGTAACTCTGGGTGGTGTTCAATACCATCATCCCATATCTCTGTTATAATCATGGCGGCTAGTGCGACATCTTTTAAGCATGATTCCTCGTTTAGTTTAATTGCTTGTTGGTTCATTTTATTAGTTGGTTGTTAGTTAATTTTTGCGTCATCTCCTATTAATGTTATGGTTTGTTTGATGGCCCACGCCAGGGCTCTAGGTGACCTGGCGCAGACATGTTGTAGATCCTCATGGACTCTCCAAACATGTGGCATCGAACTGGATATAAGGCCGCGTCGATAGGCAAGAGAAGCTGTCTTGCTCCCATCCTCACAGATCCGGTTCAAGTGGTACAGCAAGTAGTACCGTGTTGAATGGCTTGGCCCTGGCTTGGATGTCAGATACTGAATATCAAGATCAAACACACCGGTTCGGGGCGGCTCTTTGAGGCAGCTTAAAACCAATTCGATTAGCCACTGTTTAGCTGGTCGAGGGTCTTTCATGCAGCCACATCCCGCATATCTAGCACCTGTCCGAATGGGTACTCCGAACGTCCGAAGTTGACCCATAGGGTTGGATAGTTAGAGGACTTGGGGAAGGTGCCATACCCGTCAGTGAAGTAGATGATCGCTGCGCACTGAGGGAAGTTGTTGTCCACCCAGTCAAAGGCAGGGCGGAAGTCAGTGCCCCCTCGACCCTTTGCTTCAAGAGGAATCACGCTACCAGAGGAGAACTCCTCAGCATTAGCAACCTCGGTGTCTATGTCGAGCACCCAGAGTCGCTTGATGTTGACATCGTCCATCGCCCGTTGGATCTCTCCAATCATCTGATTGAGGAGATCCCCACACATGGAACCTGAGGTGTCTTTGGCAAACACAATCCCATCTACCGAGGGTGACAAGAAGGACTCAAGGTAGAGACCATCCTCCAGAAAGCGGCGGTCGAACTGATCCTCGGATACTTCGTTTACTGTGAGGTCGCGGACGAATTGAGATAGGATCGTCTTCCAATCAAGGGCAGAGGCAGAAGGGGAGATCTTCTCAAGCAGTCCACCAGGGAAGTCTCCCTTCAGCTTGGCCATCTGTGTTGCTTGATGGGCTATTCTCTCCCACTTACCTTCACCTTCACCTTCACCAGCAGCTGACTCATCACCTTCACCAGCAGCTGACTCATCGCCTTCACCAGCGCCTGACTCATCAGCTTCGAATCCGCCAGGGCCGTTGCCGTCCCCATACTGTTCTTCGAAGTTCTCAGGACCGGCTTGCTTCTCCTGCATGAGTAGGTTGTAGATCCTCTCCTCACTTTCATCGGAGAACTTACCCCCTGCATCGAGCCCACCTGGGGGCAGTTCAATAACACCGTACTGCCTCTTGATGGTTAGAAGAATGTCATTGATGACATAGTCACAGGCGATGTTGGCCACTTGCATATCAATGCCATCTCCACGAAACCGTTTCAGGTGAAGTAGGAATGCGTGGAGCATCTCATGGAGTAACAGCCCGATCTTTTGTGGCATGGTTAGCTTGGCCCAGTAATTAGGGTTTACCCATACCGTGTAGGCGTCGGTGCAAGCCGTGTCCCCGTGCTCTGTGGACAGCTCATACTTGAGACTGTCGAGAGCTCCGAGGAACACGTTGAGTCCATTATGCAGGGCGATAATGTTTAACACCTGACTGATGTCAGCAAAGAACTTATCTTTTGAATAACTCATATGTTGATGTGTTGGTTAGTTGATTGAGCCAGTAGTCGAAGCAAGTACTGAAGCTGCAAGCTTTTGAAAGTACTTGTTATTCAACAGGCTTGAGCTTTGAACGGCGATTGTCTTGGCGACGAAGGCGGCGTAGTGGGAATCGAATCCACTGTCCCCGAGCCTTTGAGTGACCCGCATAACCGACTCCATGTTCTGATCGTTGGCGCAGCCAGCGAGCTTGCAGGAGATGATCATCTTGAGTGTTTTATCCTCGGGTATCTCGCACCCGTCTGGATCCGCCAGGAGGTTGTCGATTGACCCCACGCTGTTATAGATCTGGATGAATTGATCGAGAGCACCCGCAGCCTTGGATCCGATGCAACCCTGGATAGCGGCTGAGGCTACTCGACCGAGGCTAAGGTTCCCAGTGGAACTCTTCTGCATCTGGTAGTTGATGACGTTGCCTGCCTCCTGCAGGGAGCGGAAGGTGGGCACGTTACTCTGTCCGTCGAACTTATCGGGGTCGAAGTCATAGGCGACGTGGTTCGATTCAAGGAATGCCACAAGCATGGGGTAACTACCCGAATCCTCCAGCATACGCTTGAATCCTGCCATATCGGGGAGGACATAATACCAACAGAAGCGGTTGGCTTGAGCTATACCAAAGCGTTCAGCATGCGACCGTGTCCCTGCGCCATTTCCTGCTGCCACAATAAAGGTCTGGTCGGGTAGCTTTTTATTGCCCACAGACCTGTCATGGGTGATCTGCATACCGATCTTCTGCATCGCTGGTGGACACTGTAGGACTTCATCGAGGAACACCAAATGCTGCCCGTCGGTGCGGTGACAGGGAAGCTCTTCGGTTACTGCGTAACACGCTTTGCCCTCCTCCTTGTCGAAGTAGGGAAGCCGAATGTCACTCGGGAGCTGGTTCGCCAGGCGGCAGTCCCAAAACTGTAGGCTGTGGTCATCAGCATACTTTTTGATTAAGAACGATTTGCCTAGCCCTGCAGACCCCTCGAAAAGGGGCACGGTGGTTGACTTCCCACTGAACTGTTGGTCGTGGTGCATCTCCAGAGCCTCTGGAATGTGCTCTTGTGCAATAGTTTGTTTATCTCTCATTGGTTAGTTAGTTTGTTATTAGCGCGGGATTGTCCCGCCCTGCCAGCATATGTGGTAAGTGAACCGCATATGCTGGCGCGGCGAATCAAAGCGCCATGGCTGACAGAATGGAGTCGGCGGTAACAGACGCCTCCTTCCTGGCATCGTGGGATTCCTTGAGGACTTCAACGTCCCAGGCTGAAACCCTCTGAGCTTCGGCACACAGGTTGAGAAGCTCGTCATCTGGGGTGACCATCAGCTTGGGGATCAAGCCCACCACTTCGCCGATGTTATCGACGATCGAAGCATACATCTTCTTGCCCTTCGGCCCCGCTTCATAAGACTTCATCTTCGAGGTGAAGTCTTTGAGCACCTTCCCGAGGCGCTTCCTTAGCTGTTTCTGGGCTTCGGCGGTGGCCCCTTCGATGTAGGACCGAGCCGACTCCTGCATGTCTGACTTGAACTGGTCATTCAGGTGTTTCAAGTTCTGGACGTTGGATGGATCTGGGAACGGATACTGGTGGTAATCCACGCGGATCCGTTGCGCTACCTTTTCCCTGGTATCCAGCCACTTGCTGGCAGGAACAACCAGCGATCCAGTACTCACGCTCCGGAACCTGTCCTGTGCGCAGGGGAGGATCTCTCCCTCGTATCTGTCGAGGAAGTCCTGCTTGAGCGCGGACCACTGGTTGGAGATCTTCTGCCACTCCTCCTGGAACTTGAACATAATAGCTGTGGGGAGAACGGTGTGTGGCCCGATTCGAATGACCAGACAGCGTGGGCTGTCTTGATCAAAGATCTTTCTTGCCTCGCTCTCAGCTTTTCGAAGAGGCTCGGTGTATTCCTTGGGAATAAGATCATAGACGCCTTTGGTGACTCGACTGTCGATCCCTTTGGCTTTTCCCACGATCTCACCTGCCTCCTTCGCCTGCATGGTTGGTGCGTAGCGGTAGAAGGAAACGTCCACCGTTATCGCATTTTCATTTATCATTGGTATTTCTTGTGGTTGGTTGTTGGTATGTTGCCGTTTTCCGCTGTCGGCTCAGTCATAGTTTTTGTCAGAGAGTTGATTGATCTCAGCCACTAGTCCCCTGGAGTAGTCCTCCATATCCTGTAGGCGGGATTCGAGCAGCACGCTCCTGTTGTGCTGCTCCACCAGTCGGCTCTCTAGCTCCAATTGAGCTGTGCCGTTGAGACAGTCAGCCAGATTGAAGCCGTCGAGACCTGTGATGGACTCATCCAACCAGGCAATGGGTGAACCGTCCCGCCTGAGGAGGGCGTGGTTTGCTGAATCATAGATGAAATCTTCCATAATATATTCGCGTATGGTTTACTTAATCGAATTGAGGTAGCGTTGGGTACCTTCCAAGTGATACACATCCAGCTCCTGTCGGAGTCTTTTGTGCTCGCGGGTCCCTGGGCAGTGTTTCTGCCACTCCCGCGACAATCGGTTGTAGCTTTTAACAAAGTCCCGAGGAGGGAGGCTGCTAACGTGTTGCTCTGCTGCAACTGAAGCCCTTCGAGGAGGGCGGCTGGTTTTGACGAAGGCCGCCACCCCGATCAAGAGGGAGGCCCCGCCAAGGCTGAGGATAATGATGTCAGTCATATTATGTTGGTTGTTGGTTGTTGGTGTGTTGGTCTGTTGATGTTCGGTAGATTACTAATATGCAACCCGCATATGGTTCAAGCTGGATCACGCAAGAGGTGGGCCAAGATGAACATTGGATTGTGATTTCTATATGTTGGGTAGGCGCTAGTCGTCGTTTTTCGCGAAACTGAGAGCGGTTCTCAGGCCGCGAACGTAGTAGTCCATCTTGATGAGTTCTGCATTGATCTTATAAATTTTCTCGCGCTTGTCGAAGAGCCTACCGTCGTCAAGCTTGGCTAGCCGAGTTTTCTCCTCCGTTTCAAACTGTAGATCCTCTTCCAGTGCCGATATATCGCCCCGCGCAAAGGCGATCGCAAGCTCGATCCTAAAAATGACATCTTGAATTGGATAGTGGTCGTTAGATTGCGAAGCTAAGTATTTTTTCATTGGTGTGTTGGGTTCATTTCTATTTGTTAGGTAGGGCAAGGCTCATAGTCCTACCTCCTTGAATAAGGAACCCAGCCTCTGTGTCAGGGGTTCCACTTCCCGATTGTCGCGGGAGTCGAGGAGGTCGGTAGCCTCCTTGTCACGGTTGATGGGTCTGCGGTCCTCGGCCTTGTGGCCAAGGGGTACAGGTATCAGGGAGCCGATGGCTTGCTCCCATTGTTTTTCTCTTTCTGCTTTCATATTGTGGTGTTGGGTTACATATGCCTATGCATGTGGTAGGTAATGGAAAAGGCTGGGCCGTCATCGTTGCCGTAGACGTGTACGATCTCCGGTACTCTTTTATAGGTGTCGGCCTCCACGTTATCTATGCAGGTTGCAATTATGCGGTATTCGGATAGCGGTCTGACCTCCCACTCTTCTTCGAAGTTTAGGTCCTCGACGGTTGGTTCTTGTGGTGTTGGCATGTTGGTTTGTTGGATGGTTGGTTTGTTGGATGGTTGGATGGTTGGATGGTTGGATGGTTGGATGGTTACTCTTGAAGCAAAGGGTCGAGGGAAACCCCGAAGAGGCGGGGATTCTTGTCGAGGTCCGCAACGGCCTCTTTCTGGAGGCGCTCAAAGGACCCGAAGTCCCGTTTCCGTTTCTCGTCCTCCAGCATGCGGTCGCAGGCAGCCTGGAGGGTCTTCAATGCTTGTTCATCGATGTCGGTCCAGGGTTCATTCTCAACGAGGCGGCAAGCTGCATCGAGGATAAGAATCTTTTTGATTGTCTTAGTCATAGTTTCAAACGGAGCCGCTCCCAGTTGGAGGGAGCGCAATTATAAATAAACTCCATCCCGTGGTGAATCCGAGTTATGACATGTCACAACTCAGACTACACCAAGGAACGGAACTTACTTGGGGGTTCCTATTGGTTTACCTCGTTTAGCCTTCAAAGTGGTAAACGGTGTGGTCGTCTTCGTCGGTGGTTCCAGCGAGTTTTGCGCCGACAACCAACTTGCCGGTGTATTCGTCGTAGACGTTGTACGCGGCTTGGCCGCTCCAGATCTCGATCTCTCTCCCGTCGCTCAGTTTTACGACATGCACAATATCTGTCGTGCAGTCTGGGTCTGCGTAGTCGATTTTTGTGATTTGAATATCCATTTTTTGCTTGGTTTAGTTGGTGAGTTGGTTTGTTGGGAAATCTGGCTATAGAGGAAAGATTTCACGAACAGGTCGAATCAGGGCGACAGCCTGTTGTTTTCATTATTCGCGAAGGCCTGGAGTGTTGTAGTTAAGACTGTTAAGACTGAGCACAGCGTGGCTCAGTTCTTGGAGACGCTCCTTTCGGAGCTTCCTGATATGGCGCTGGACGGCGGAGCTTCCGTAGAAGTGGTCGAGGAGGCGACAGGTGAGCCACACTCCGATTCGATGGATGTTCTTCATGGTATTGGGTGTTGGTTTGTTGGATTGTTCCTATTGAGCCTGCTCCTCAAGCTCCAGCTCGTTGAGGGCGTAGTCTTCACATATGTCCCACCCTTGTGAGACTGCGTGGGTGGATCTCCACGCAAGACCTGTCACCCCGTTGGGACGGCGGATCTGAGTGAGGGTTGCAACAACCCCCAGTTCGGGGTGGGTTACCTCCCCGCAGGCGGTGGACAATCCCTGCGACTGGGTGATCTTCTTAAACTCTCCCCAGTGGGAGACATATTGGTCGTAGTCCCCTTCAAGGATGGACCCCACTACTTCAAGGTAGGTGGAAGCGTTTCTGTCTTCTATGAAGTTTGTTCTCATATGTTGGGCGGTTGGTATGTTGATATGCGGTCATATCCGGTTATCATATGGTATGTCAAACCATAAATGGGATCATCTTCCCTGGGATACAATCCGCGAGGCTTATGTTTGTGGAGTGCCAGCGGGACAGCTCCAAGAAAAGTATGGCGTTCCTGAGGGAACAATCAGGGGGAGAGCACACCGCCAGAATTGGCCTAGCCCTCACCGCGTTCGGAAGGTGATGCAAGAAGCCCACAAACTTATTAAGGAAGATCCTGAGAAGGGAGAGGACCTCATGGACAAGCTTGGGTCTCAAGTGAAGGGGATCGATCCGAACGGCTCAATGCGCGAAATTGTGTCATCACTGGAGGCCAGGCAGAAGAAACACCAGGACCTAATGGTGAATATGCTACAGAAGTCCCTAGACAAAGCTAAGATCAAGCCTCCGAAAGACTATCGGGAACTAGATATCGCCGACAAAATAATGCGCAGGAACCTGGACCTGGACAAGAAAGACGATAAGCCAAGTGTCCAGATAGGGATCATCGGCGGCCAGGTGGAGGAGATTGAGGACCAGAAATAGGACCCAAATCGTCACACCGTGTGACAAATCCCAGTAACCTACGCCTGGAATCCCCGAAGTTACTGGGGTGCAATACGGGTCTAGGACCCGTGAGTTAGCCAGCACCAGTCACTCCTGACCTTAGTGGCGCGTCTCCCCTTGTCAGGGAGTTTGCATATGTGGCTACCCCGAAGGTAGACCTTGATGGGCCCTCCTTCGCATCTATGCGATGCTGAGAGGCTTTTACGCCTAGCCTGCCATTGGAGGGCGGATAGGCGTTGTGACGCCTGAGAGAGTCTCTCAGAGTCTAGGACGGGCTTACCGTCATGGACCAGGTTATAGGCGAATAGATCCGCGAAGATCCTGGCTTCGATTTCGATTTGGCTATTCATAAAGGACTGCGCATGGATCAGTTCAGCATGGGAATAGATCGCATGAGGGAAGAACATAACCCATGCGCAGGGTAGGAATGAATAGATAGTTGTGAGTTTTACAGTCTAGGCTTGCCTTGCCTTTTGCGCTTGCTACGCGCTCAATAGATTTTGTAAGCGGGGACCATACCCGCCCGTGATGGGGACTCACTAGAAAACCCCGCACGTTTCACGGAAAACTTTGGCAATGTAAAAAGATCAATTCTCTAAATGCCTCGCACGTACTAGGGGGGTAAGCCGGTTCCGTGGTCTCAGGCGGGGCCTCGCGTCTTTCCACAAGGTGATCCCTGTCAGGTCTCTCAGCCGTTCGCGTGGGGTGAGCACGCGTAGGGGAAAAAGACTAGGTAGTCGCTAGGGTGTGGTGCTAGCGGGGGGTGAGCCCACTGGCGCATCCTAGCCACAATGGGACGCGCAAGGTGAGGACCCTACGCGCCCGATGTGGCTAGGCTGCGGCCTGAGCCTTGGCGGCCGCCTTGGCGGCCTTCTTGGCTACGACGGCGAGCTCTGTCTCAATGGCAAGGCTCTGGGTGTAAGAGTCCCGCCATGCCTTGGCAAAGGCGCGGTATTCGACGCGAAGGTTCTCGGGGATGTCCCCCGCTTTCCGGAGCTCAATACCCTCACGGGTATCGGTGTAATTTCCCTGTCGATTCACGCGATCCTTCGAGATGTGGACATCTACTAGGAAGCGACGGTCTTTGTCTTGAGCTTTCAATCGGCCGCGTTCCGCGCGGGTTTCGTTGAGGCGTTGGTTCAGATAATCAATGATTTGTTTCATTTCAGTTTGTTTAGGTTAGTTAGGTGACCATTAGCGGTCATAAGGGTAGGCAGCGCAACATTCCGGCCCCATACCACCACGGGAGGGGTGGAGCCCCCCTCCGGCCGGCCGCCCCCCTATTATCACTCCTTATAAAAATTCCTGACCAAAACCTATTCTATACGTATTAAACTAGGGCTAACCGCCGTATAAGAGGATTACTGTTCCACTGAAGTGGATTAACTTTTTTGAAAACCCACTCCCTTAACTCGTTGCTGTTCAGCTTCTTTTGGCTACCAAGTGGATATTATTATTATTTTATTAAAAAGAGAAAGTTAACCCTAGAGAGAAGGTGCAATTTGGCCCCGGCCCCAGTGGTGAAAACGCAACACGGCCCAGGGAAAGAGAGTTGCGAAGGGCCTGTTTTTACCCACTAAGCCACTTCCGCAATCCAACACGTTCGTTATCAATGGTTTACACACAAAAAAAGGGAGTGGGTTAATCCACTCCCTTATCTATGGTTTATCAGTCGAGCTTGGTAGCTATGGTTATTTTACACCAAAGTCTATCTCGTATATCGACTTGCCGTCTCGAACTCGTTTGTGGATGGACCCGCTCTTGCTGGCGAGCTTGGATAGGGTCCTCCCAAACCCCCGAGGGTTGAGTCCTGAAACCAGCCCTCGAAGCTCATCGTGTAGGCTGAGGTCGGCGAGCAAAGAGCTAGTGGTGCCCTCCCACGCTTTTCTCCCGTTTGCCGCCCACCAGTGTTCAAGGAGCTCCAGGTCCCTCATCTCCGGTGTAAGGTCCTCCGCTTCGATCATCAATTCCTTGTGGTGGAAGGGGTGAACCCCATATCTTGGGCTGGCCCCTTTTGTCACCTCCTCAGGCGGCTGATAATCAAGCAGCCACGCCAAGAACCAGGGTAGCTCTTCTTCGATCACCTTGCCAATCTCGTCAAGGTTATTGAGTTTCCTGAACCAGGGGAGGTAGTCCTCCTTGAGCTTCAGAATCATCAGTTTGTCGAGGATGGTGCCATCGAGGTTTGGCAGAACCGCGAGAGAATCGGCGTCTGTGTTTGTGGTTATTACAACCCGCCCCCTTCGCTCAACCATGACTGGATTCATATACATGACTCGATAGGGGATAGCGGGGGTGGCTGTGACCTTCTTGAGCATCTCGGAGAACCTTTTGTGGGTGCGGAAGTCTGCCGCGCTCACGTTGTCATCGATCTGCCATACGGCGCTCTCCAGTAGTTCGCCGTTGAAGGACTCGCCTCCCATTAGATAGTCACCGGCATCGGCCCCTCCACCAAATATCTTTGGCAAAATGAAGCAGCTGAAAAGACTCTTTCCCTGGTCAGCGCCTCCTGCCAAAATAAGGCTGTGCCCTGGCTTTAGGTTACCTGACCGAGCACCTTCATAGAAGTGCTTCAGCCAACCAAAGAAATGGCCCGTTCCGCCGTCCAGCCACGTTGACCACCAATCTAGTAGGTTTTTACACTTGGATTCATCCACATGGTCAGCTGGCTCCATTGTCCTTTTGTGCTTCACGGTGTTGATGTATTCCTGGCCCCTGTAAGTCGCCACCTCTTCGAAGTTGAAAAGAAACGGTGCCGCACCCTTCACCCGCCTGTGGCTCTGGATAAAGCACAACAGCTCATCTATTTCGCTGGCTGGGTCTCCTTTCTTCCTCGCGTTGTGGCTAAACCCCGCTAAGCGCATGTGCATTGAGAGGTCTTCCTTTTGGAGTGTTGCCCAGTTGTCCGTGCCATCCTTTACCCAATACCGTTTGCCGTCGTAGTAGGTGTCTTCCACGGCATCCTGGATTCGCTTTTCCTTGAACTCTTTGACAAACTTGGAGCCGAGAATTTCTTCCCAACTCACAAAGGACTTACCGGCCCTGGTCGAGTGGCACCACATGCCTCCCTCTTGAACCACCGCTCCGACTCGGTCGATACCATCATCAATCCAGAATAGCGGCCCCCTGGCCCCGAGATCAAAGGTTCCCTTCCAGCGGTTGGGGAATCTTTTCTCCACCTCCTCGGCTAAGGTTTCCATCGGTATTCGAACATCGCCTTTCGGTCCCGCTGCTTTGGTAGCAGCCTCAAAGAAGAGGGCTTCAGTTTTGACTTTAGGTACGGTTTGACCGGACACTTTCAGCCAGCTGGTCCCCAACTCCCAGTATTGATTCAGGTTGTAGGAGCAGTCATCAAATCCTGGCAGGAGTTTGATCGCTTTTGTTTCTGAGAAGATCAGCTTAACCAGTGTTTTCGCGAGCTCGGCGTTGTCCACCATGAGCGGCTCCTCGAACTCCCATATAGCTCTGGCTTTGCCACTGTATGTTTTTGACACCCATGTTGGGGCCCACCCACCTGGGGCTTTCTTTTTGATAAGCTCTACCAGGTCACTACCATAGTTCTTAGGGAGATCCCCGTCGTAGTCAGCTGCTACACCATAGAGCCGAAAAGGTTCGTTTGTTCCGCCGACTCTTTTGCCGGGGGTCTTACCCTCTACAAGAGCGTAAAAGAAGTGCTTTGTGTCCCCGTCAGCGCACCACTCTCGGAACCTTTGTTTGTCCGAGAAGATTGGAGGCTTGGCGGTTATTAGTGAGGGATGACCGTTGAGTTTTTTAGCTGTTGATGTTTTGAGATTTTGAAGTGTGTAATAGGTCATTTTGTGTAGAACGGAGATTTTGTGACTTCGGTGTCGAGTGGTAGCGAGGGGATCCACTCAGGAGGAGAGGTCATAATTCTTTGTATGGCCTTTGCAGATTCCTCGGCTTTGCTTTCTTCTACTTCGAAGACCACCTCGTCGTGGACTCTCAGTATTGGCTTTAGGTCTTCCTTGAGCAGTGCGAGGACTCGGTCCATGAACACATCCCTCGCCAGAGCCTGGGTTGCATTCTCGACAAGAATTCCGTGCCACACTTTGTGCCGGATCATTCTTCCTCCTCGGGGCATCATGGCGCTGGTCCCGTTTCTGGTGGAGACGCCACGGTAGGGAATGGACCTTCCTGAAGGGAGGGCTAGGCGGAACTCTTTATCGGGTTCCCTGGAGGACTCTATAAAACCTCGCTTCAGTTTTCCCCACAGCGCAACTACCTTAGGGTTGCGGTGTCGGTAGAGTTGGGTGAGCCGCTTCGCTTCATGGAGTGGTAGCCCCGCTACCGAAGCAAACCTTTCTGCGCCCATCGCAAACTGGCAGCCCAGGCTGAGTGCTTTGAGGGTGTCTCTGAGGTTTGGATCATTCTCTTTCAAGGGCCCTTCTTCATTGTAGAGGCCCATCGCTCTCCCAACAGCTTCATACCAGTCCACCCCTTCCTCTGCTAGTTTCAGGAGCTCTTTATCCCCGGCTAGCCAGGCTATCACTCTGGCCTCGATCTGACTCAGATCAGCGATTAGGAGGGTGTTGCCAGGTCTAGCCTCGATCAGGCTCCTCATATCAACGCCGTATAGCTCGCCTTTCGACATGTTCTGCACGTTGAAGCCCAAGTCCCCCGAGTCTCTGCCAGTGAGGTTAGCTCCGAAATACTTCATTCCGAAGGGGAGGGTGCCATCCGGCCTGACCCGTCTCTGCATGGACTGCAGTTTCTTGATCATGGCATTTGCCCCCCGAAGCGTCCAAGTAAGCTCCAGCACCTTACCCTCTTCCGGATTTTCTTCGGCCCAATCGACCGTATCCGGATCATCTTTTGCCATAGTGTCCGGAGGCAGTTTGCCCCGAGACCTAACCCAGTTTGCCCACTCGATAGGGCTTAATGCCGCTCGGTCATCGTCATGCCAAGGAATGCCATCCCTGGCTTGAGCGATAACATTGTGTAGGTGAGTTATTGAATCGTCGAGCTTTTGACTGTTGATCGGCATACCAGTCCAGCACATGCGGGTGGTTTCCTTGGAGAGCTCTCGTTCCCATTCTGGCCACGTTGGGGAGAGTTCCTTCCACAGAAGGTAGCAATACTGCGAATCATCGAGCGCATACCTAGCAACCTCCTTTTGGAAGTCCTCGTTCATTGTTTCCCATTGGAGGCCCTTCATGTTGTCCCGAGTGCCTTTGGAGATATCAACCGCAAACACTTCTTTACAGGACTCCTTGAGAGAGCGGGGGAAGCCATGATAAGCAGCACAGTCTGCAGAGCAGTGCCAATCTGCTGGGCCCACACCTGGCTCTACCCAGTCGTGGCTCAACAAGTTCCAAAGGCCCTCGTCAAAGGATCGGTTGTGGCTAATCCACGTATGTCCGCATATGAGTTCCCACGGGGCATCTTTAGGGTGGCCCACCCAGTTGAAGTCATCGTCCCCCCAGATTGAGACCATGTAGCAGTCAAAGTCTGGGTGGTTGACATAGTTTTCCAGGCCGTTGGTTATTGAGCAGTCGTTGTCGTAGTACGACTCGAAGTCGATTGCGTAGGTCTTTGTCATATCGCTTCGAGGAAGAGTGGGGTTCCAGGCCCGAGGTAGGCCCCCTTTTGATTAAAGTAGAAGTATTCACGGGCCTCTTCTTCCGACATGCCTTGTTCCATGAGGATCGCCAGGACTTTGTCCACCCCATAGGTCACACAGAGTTCTCCTTGGAAGGTTTCTATTATTCCAACTACGGCCTCGTCGAAACCGTCCATCATTAAAATGTCTTCTCCGTAGTCTTCTGAGATTCTTTCCCTTAATTGGTTTCCGATTTTAGGCCCTGTTTCCATTTGGGGTTCTTGCTTTGGTTATAGACATCGCCAAAAAATGGGGTGGCCCCGTGTGTCGAGACCACCCCTGTATGTGCGGATTGGAGCGGCGTTACTTAACCGACTCGATGAACTCGGCAGCACCGTCTGCGTGGTTACTGTCTTTCGCGAAGACAGGGACATAGTAGACATTCCCTTCCCATTCTTTCTTGGTCGCTGTGATTGACCAGCGAATAGAGGAGAGAGGCTTATCACGGAGATAGAGTGCCTGTTGGAGCACGGGCTCTGCAGCGGGTTTGAAAGAGCTCTTCGAAGCAGTAAGGGCCGCCATGGCATACTGAGTGCCCTCGTACTCGTAGGGAAAAAGCTCAAGGTGCTCCTCACCTAATTTTTCAGGGGCTTCGACCAGAAGGCGGAAATCTGCCTTAGGTCGATACCTGTTTGGGCTCTTGTAGTCCAGCGATCCGCCGTTGGCCACTACCTCTGCTTCGGTTGCGAAAACCTTCGGAAGTTCGTCTCCTCCCCAAGCAACATCTTCCTGGAACGTCTTAGCGAGATCCAGAACGGTTACATAGAGGGGCTCGCCCACTTTTACTAAGTGCGCTACCTTTTGAAACACAATTGAACCTGGAAGAAACCCATCGTCCACGAGGGCCGAGGTTTTAGCCACAACATTTAGGCGTGGCGGTTTGATGTCCGCAGTGGTGAACTCTCCTGACAGTCCTTGTACTCCCACATTCAATTTGGGTGCGGTTGCCACTAGGCTGCCCTCTGCCGATTCCACGACTGCGACTTCGGTGTTTTCAGTGCTGTCGGATTTCTCTTCCATTTCATTAAACGTCATTGTTTTGCTCATAGTATTTTTGTTTTTATTTGGTTTTGCCTCGCGCTTCACCGGCAACCGTGCTGATTAAATAATATTTCCGCATATGATCATGCCCCGAAGAAGAACGTCCATAGAGGAGCAGCAGGATGAGCCGCTCGAAATGCGAGATACCTCAGGAAAATGTAGAAGCCTATAACGACGGTTATAACCATCGGCATCCACATCAGGTGAGCCCAAAGCTTTAGGCCTAGCCACTTGGCATGGACTTTGATTTTGAGGAGTTCGAGTTTGTTTTTCAGGGTCATTAAATTCATTTTATGGCTGAAATTACCTTGACCGGTTCGCCGTGTTGCACGGCTCCAGTTTCGTAAAGCTGTTTCATAACTTCTTCCACGCGCTTTTTCTTTTCTCCTCGCTTAGAGTGTTTGGCTACCAGGTCTTCAAAGGCCCCAACAGGCACTCCTTTCAATTCTTCAAGGAACTCGTCCAAAGGAACCTGATCTTTAACCAGGCCGTAGGCGGCCATAGCCGAGGTTATTTTGCGGTCACCACTCCTTTCCTTAACTTCGAAGCCAGGCACTTCGACCCCGTCTTCCAGCATGGACTTTTTAACGAGAGAGTTTGTGCTTCGAATGAACTCTTCGAGTATTGGGACCAACTTCTTCCGTCTGGCCAGTTCCTCTGGTGATAGGTCGCACTCCCCACCACCTAGCCCGATCTCTTCGAAATCGTCTGAGGCCTGGTGCTTCGCCACCTCTAGGGCTTTTGAAATTATTGCGGGGCAAGACCCGGCGCGAGCGCAATAGTTGCACACCAGGTTAGTGGGGGAGAGAACAGCTAAGAGCGCCTCCACCGATGTCTTGCCCCGCTCGTGGTCCTCGAACATCTTCTTAGTCTCTTTTGCGGCTAAGATGATGTTGCGGATCTCTTCCACCAGTTCTGCAGTGTCCTCGCGCTTGAACTGGTGGTGCAGCACTTCGTCCCGTCGGGGAATGACGAAGTAAAAGTCTACCGTTTCTATTTCAGGAAATTTTTGAAATGCCCCAAGGGTGTAGGCTTTCGCTTGGAAGTTTTGTCCAGCTGGATCAATCTTACCCACGCCTGTCTTGTAATCAATTTTGACGGCTTCTTTACCCTTAACTAAAAGTACGTCACTCGTACCGAATGTTGAGATTTCACCGCCGAGGTCCATTTCTAGCCGGATCTCATTGTAATGGTCACAGTCTTCGAACATATGCGACCGTATGATGGACTGGACACAGTTAAAACACATCTGAGCGAGCGACTCTTCATAGTCATTGAGCGCGGTCCAGTCTCCAGTTTCGAGAGCGTCATGGATTCGGGTCCCCATCTCGGCTGCTGGATTTGTTCCCTCTCGATTAAGGTAACCAGGACATTTGCTAAACATTTTCAGAGAAGACGGACCATGCTCTGCGTGCTTGGCTTCTTCCGATACGGCTGTCGATACGGGACACATACGGTTATTGCTACTATTTAATACGGGTTGTTCGTGAAGCAAACTAATATTTTCAGTTTTCTTTACCATTGCGGAGGAAACTCTCTCCTCAATCGTCCTGGCGGCTACTAAGATTCGTTGAACCGATTCGGTCATACCACCGACACGGTCAATTCTACCGAGTGTCTGAGACCAGTCCTCAGCGTTGTAAGTTGGTGATATAAGGGAGATTCTAGGATGGTTACCATTAACATCGTGGAGGTTAACTCCAACACCCCCCGCAGCGATGTTGGCCAGTACGACCGGCACGTCGTCTTTCTGGAATCGTTCTATGGCTGAAGTCCGTTCTTCGGGGCTTTGTCCTCCCCTGATGAACACAAACGGAAGTTTCATTCTCCTCTCAATTGCATCAAGTGTGTCGGAGAAGTTTACAAATACCGCGACGTGCTTTCCGGTGTCCACTTCGTCGTTTATCATCTCAACGATGTCTGGAACCTTAAGTAGTTCAATTTGTTGTCTCAGCCGCAGGATTTTTGTTAAAGCGATTGGCTTGTCGCCGTCTCCCTCTCTTCGGGTGTCCAGCACCTCTAACTCATCTTCGAGGTCGGCGCACAGTTTCTCGATTTTTGCTGAGTCCCCAAAGTCCAGGCCTTCAGTTACAATACTGGTTTGTTTAAAGTGGTCCCCCATATCTTCCCGCGTGAGGCGGTGCCCCCGATCTGGGTAGATAAGCTCATTGAGTTTTTTCAGGTGCCCCCTCGATTTGTCAGGGAATTGTGCTGACCCAAAGGTGTCAAAGGTGACCCCGAAGCGTTTTGCCCAGCTCCAGAAATCTCGAAGTTGGTGCAGCTCAAGCGCATACCCGATAGCCTTCAGATCTCGCGGGTCTTTTGCTGCTGTGGCTGATAACATTAGCACCCGAAGCCCCTGCTTTTTCGCATATGAAAGTAGCTTTGAGTTGAGTGACTTTACTCCCTTGCTTTTGTGGACCTCGTCGAAGATCACGAGAGACCGTTCTGGCAGGCACCACCCCATAACTTGTCCGCTCCTCTTCAACCAAGGGGTATTGCCAGTACGGAGCTTTTCGTAGTTAATAACCTCCATGAAGTCAACCCCTTGCTCATTGAAGGTTGCTTTCCAAGAGGGAACCACAGCCTTTGGGCAAACCACAAATGTGGGGAAACCCAGTGACCTTGAGATTTCTACAGCCTTCAGAGTCTTACCTGTGCCTGTGTCGGAGCTATCGAGTGCTGCTCCATGCTTTTGCAGGGCTGAGAGTAGGACATCGTGGCTCTCTTTTTGTGGCGGAAAAAGGGTCTTCACTTGTCTCCTTGTCGTTTTCTTCAGGGGAAGCTTAGTGTTTTTCGGGTTTACAGCCGGGTCATAAAGGGGTTGAGCAGCGGTAAAAGATTATTTCCAAATCTTCTCATGTTTGAGAGTTCTAACTATCTCCTCGAAATCCTGGGCGGAAAGGACCACTATCTCCCCTTGATTTGGTGTCTTATGGTATACGACATTATATGATTCATCGACCGGCATGTGGGCGAGTACCTTTCTGAAGTTAGGTTGGTTTTTTGTTCGCTTCGCCTGAACGTGGAGTGGGGAGGTCTCGACAAAGTCAACTCCCATGTCATCCATCATTTTCGAAGCGAACCTGGAGGTCTGGCAGTCCTCCCACCCAAGCTTAATAAAGCGCTTTCTTAACTCCCGCTCGTAAGCGTGCCCAACTTGACGGCTATTGACTGGCATCACTTAATCCGTTCTGTGAAAGGCACTTGAGAGGCGGGGGGGTGGCGACCGATGTTTTGCCGCTTATAGGTTCCCCGAATCGAAGATTTTCGTCTAGCCATTGCTATGGCCAGTTCCTTATCTATTCTGACTATCCCACCGATTCTGATGTGGGGCAGGTCGTTTTCGTTATCACACAGCGCCCTTCGTATTGTGTCTGGGTGAACTCGGATTAGGTCGGCGAACTCTTTCGTAGTAAGCCAGTTATCTGATCCTTCTGTAGATTCGAATTCCTTGCTCATTTCTGCCACTCGATATCTGACTACATTCTTAAGGAAAGTGTAGGAGGGCAGCATGCCTGATTCATGAATTGTCCTAAACCCTCCCTCGGTGAGGTTAAAGGCTTCTTTAAGGTCCCTCTTTGTAAGCCATTCCTGTTGAGTCGGTTTCCTAAGAGTGGGTGTATCCCGCCTCATCTGCCCACCAGTTTTCTAGTCGCTCTCGTTATTAGCTCGCCGACGCCCAGGTCGTGATCCTCGCAAAACTTGATTAGGTCTTGGTATTCTTCTTCCGGAAGGTCTATCTTTAGTTTTTTATGCCCACTTAAAGTTTCAGGGTCCTTAATAGTTTTCAATATTAGGTTTGAGACTAGTTGAGATAAGGACACGCCTTGGTTCGCTGCGTGGGCTTTTCCGGCTTCTACCACTTCTCTCGACATACTGAGAGTGAGCTTATACGGGTCTTTAAGTGTGGGCGGTCGGGCCATACCTAAAAATAGTGCCGTATTTAATGAATATCAATCAAAAAAATTTACTTTATTAATTACCCCAAAAATTGGGGGGTGTTTTCGACGTAAGAAACCTTGACAGCCTATTTAATACGTATAAGATTGAAGTCCTAAACCTTTTGAAATACATAAAGTTGCATCTGTAACTTTACGAAATCCGTAAGAGAAACACGCACGGCATGAGACCAAAAATTAAAGACCCAGTTAAGGTTACCCTAAGCATGGATCGCCCCGTCAAAGAGTTGGGTCAGTCTCTGGCCAAAGTTCAAAATAAGTCGCTGACGCTCTTGATAGAAGAGTTGATTATGGCCGCTGCTCGTGCCTCCAATCATACCGAGGTCGAGATAACAGCCCTTGAGGTCGCGGGAAAAGTTCCAGGTGAGGCAGTTAGTAGTGGTATGGTGGATGTCAGCGTAATTGACCTTCCGGACACCTATTTGGACTCCGTCGTTTGCTTCGAAGCGTCCGAGAGTAGTTTTTACCCGTGTCGGTTCTGCTTCAAAGAAGGGCAGCACTTACTCGCGGTGGGAATGGATTCGCGACCAGGGGATGTTGTTATCGCTCAAAGCGGCGACAATTTAACTGTTGCCGAGATGACTGATCGTGGACAATTAGAGCCTGTATTTAGGGAAGGAGGAGTTTCCGGACATTCAGTCGCCTATGTGGTGGTAGGGGTAGTTTAACCCTTCTTTTTGTTGTCCTTCACGTAATTTCTTACCGCTCGTCTAACGATATCTGAAACGGTGAGAAATTCTTCCTCAGCAATCCGTTCAATGTCGGCGTAGACACTTGACTCTTCTATGTAGGAGATGCGTCGGCGTCCGTGAGCTACTCCACCAGTGCCTGCTGTCTTATCTCCAAGGCCTTTTATGCTGTCTTTATTTCGTTTGATTGACATGTCATTCTTTATTCTGGGGAGAGATATTAAACCACTTCTCCGCTTCTGAACTGTAGGTTATTGCTTTATAGTCACTTTGCAGCGTTGATACCGAGTGTCCAGAAAGTTCGGCAGTTAGGTGGGCATTTTTGAACTTACACAGGTGGTAGCTCGCGAAGCTGTGTCTTATCGCGTTGTGAGGCATACCTACTTCGGCAAGCTCGAATATCTTTTTGAGTTCAGGGTGGACCTTTGCAAAAGGGGATATCCTGCCCTCATCTTTCTTATACTTCAAGAGCCATTGTTTTAAATTATCTGGCATATCGACCACCCGCCTCCTAGAAGTCTTGGTGATAGCGCTGGAGAGAGGCACTGCCTCCTCTTCCCAGTTTAAGTCTTCCCATCTGAGCCTATCCCTTTCGGCAGATCTCAGGCCACCAAACGCCCCGAGAACTGTCCACGCGATTAGTCGAGGCTCCACTTCTTCCATCTTTTGTAGGACTCGCTCCATTTCAGAGGGTGTCAGGATTCCTGGTTCCTCTTTTTTGACCACTATATCAGTGGTTCTTTCCACTGCGTGTGGCTCATTGTAGGGGAGGTAACCCGCTTTTCTGGCCCAGTTGAAGAGCCCCATGTAGTAGCTCCGGATATTCTTTCTAGTTCTCCGGTTTTTTGTCTGTGAAAGCTGCGCCTCGATGTGTGCCGGTCTGACCAGCGCTAGGGGCATCCTTAAGTTATTGGCCAGGGGATCGAGTGCCCAGCGAAGGGTCTCATAATATCTAGGTGAGTTCTGTTCTTTTGTTTCAAGATATGAATCGACAGCTTCGCTCACGGTAGCGTGGTTTAGTTGGGCCTCCTCCTTTGTTCCCAGGATGAATGAATCAACCGCTTGCAGTAGCGTTGCACCCCCACCTTTCTCTCGCAGTAGTTGCTCACAATATTGCCAGTTGAATATTTGCTCTTCCGTCACTGAGAGTCGGTTAGCTGCATGTTCCTTATCGTAGGCGACCTCTTCAGCAAGGGCTCGGGCACGAACGGGGTCGTTTCGCCTAACGCGTTTTATCTCCGTTCCGACCTTGTATCTGACCTCATACACATCCTTGCCACGAGATGACGTTTTATAGATCGTTGCATGGAAGGGTTTTTTGCCTACGAGTAGAGGATAAGTGGCTTGTTTCGGCATAATTTTTCAGTTTCTGTGTGACGATGTGTGACGATTTTTACGACATAATTGCCATTAATCATAGTATGGTATACGATCACATACGTCAATGTAATATTACACGTATGATTGTAAGTTGCTGAAATTAAGCGTGTTACAAAATCTACAAAAAAAGTGTAGATGGCGACCCGTACGGGACTCGAATACATCTAGATCCTTTGTACAGCGGGGCCTGTGGCTTTTCAAGTATCCGTTGCAGGAAAATATTCGTCTTGTGCTGGTGGTATTGAGCGGTTGCTTTTTCTCAAAATATGCGGGTATAATATTAAGTGCCCA
>LULV01000155.1_pt1 | contig 25375 bp, 29 predicted proteins | sample 728081 | NCBI WGS metagenome assembly LULV01 (sample SAMN03860280, study PRJNA289734) | marine metagenome | biome: seawater column; feature: ocean; material: water; isolation source: Red Sea water column Station 108 - depth 25m | place: Saudi Arabia: Red Sea | collected 2011-10-15 | depth 25 m | reverse complement strand
GAGAATGGATTGCCCATTCTGTCATAATACAAATACTCTTACAATAAAAAAGAATAACGCAGATTTAATGTGGTATTGTTTTCATGCGTCTTGTTCAGCCAAAGGCAAACATCAAGACGAAGTTACAATGCAACAAGTATACGAAACCGTAGTAGCCAAAAGAAAAGAAAAGGAAAAGCCATTTACATTGCCATCTAGTTTTATATCAATACATTCAGAACCAAAGTGTGTAGAATACCTAAAGAAAAATAACTGCATCAAAGCCAAAGAAAAAGGAAAAGTAAGTTTCATGTATGATGTAAAGCAACATAGAATAGTTTTTCTAATCAAAGAAAAGGAAAAGCTACGAGGTGCAATAGGCAGAGGTTTAAACTCTAACGTGTATCCTAAGTGGTATATTTACGGCGATAAAACGTATCCTTTTATTTGTGGAAACAAAGACAAGGCAATCCTGGTTGAAGACTGTGCTAGTGCATGTGCTGTATCACATTTGTATTCTGGTGTTGCTTTGATGGGTACAAGTTTACCAGATACTTTTATTCCTGTTATTAGAAAAAAATACAAGGAAGTTATAGTTGCACTTGACAGAGATGCAACGACCAAAGCGTTTGACATAAGTAATAAGTTAAGATATTATATGCCTACAAAAGTAAAGATGCTTCAAGATGATTTAAAGTATTTTAATGAACAAGAAATAGAAAGGCTTTTTAATGAAACAAATGTTTTCTGACCAACTAATTATTTTGATGTCAGAATTTATTTATGACAAAATAAAAGGAAAACCAATAACAGAAGCAAACGTAAGAAAAAGTATTAGAGCTTTTGAAAACATGTGGTTGACATCTGTTAGGGAGATAAAAAAGAATGACAAAAGAAAAGTTTGAGTGGCCAGACTATTACAATTATTCAAAACCTAAATCAAAGAAAGAAAAGAAAGTGAGGAACTGTATGAGATGTGATAAACCATTTAAAAGTCAAGGCAATCACAATCGCATTTGTTGGTGGTGTAAAGACACTGATGATTGGCGTTATGGAAACGATTATAGTATAATGTCACAATGAAAAAGACAAAGTGCTATAGAAAGATATTGAAACTAAAAAAGAAACTTGATAAAAAGGCATTAAGATTTCCTAAAACAAATGCACAGTTGCGTGATAGAGTCAACTGGGAAAGGATACGAAGTATATTAGTAAGGCGGTATGATGGAAAAGGAGTTAATTAAATTATTATTAAATAAAAACTTTTATAATAAAAATAAAAGTAAACTAGCGAAGGAGTTCTTTACGAATGGAACAGGTGCTTTGTATGAAACAATCCAAAGTGCACATGAAGACTCCGACCAGGATTTAAGTATTGGAGAAGTTTCTACTTTACATTTAGAAGTTTATAATCCTGCATTAACTAGGGCATCAAAAGAAAACTTTAGTGTTTTAATTGATGAGATAAAAAAGACAGAGCTGCCAAATGAAAAGATAGCACAGAATATTATTCGTGCCTTGTTCAAAAGACGTGTTGCAGAAAAGGTGGCAGTTCTTGCAAATGAAATTTACAATGGCAGTGACACAGATTTTACAGAAATCAAAAAGCAGTTAGATGTTACATTTGATGAAGTAAATGAATATCAATATGTTACAGGTAATATTACAGATTTGATTGACCAATTAAAAGACAACACTAAATGGAAATTTAATTTAGAACCACTTCGTGATAAAGTTCATGGTGTTGGCGAGGGCAATCTTGTAATTATTTTTGCACGACCAGAGGCAGGTAAGACTGCATTCTGGGTAAATTTAGTATCGGGTATTGACGGATTTGCGTCACAAGGTGCTAAAGTTTGTGCACTTATTAATGAAGAGCCTGCAATTCGTACACAGATGAGACTAATAAATGCCCATACAGGTATGACATTTGATGAAATTAGGGCAGATAGCAAAGAAGCCAATATAAAATGGGCCGAAGTGAGACAGAATATTAAGATACTTGATACTGTTGATTGGTCTCTTGACGATGTAGATGAGTTTGTGCAAAAAGAAAATCCAGATATTTTAATTGTAGACCAATTAGATAAAGTAAATGTAAAAGGTTCTTTTGCACGTACAGATGAGAAACTTCGTGCTATTTATACAGGTGCAAGAGAAATTGCAAAAAGAAATAACTGTTGTGTTATAGCTGTATCTCAAGCGTCAGCAGATGGTCAAGGCAAGTTTGATTTGACTTTTGATATGATGGAGGGCAGTAAGACAGGTAAGGCCGCAGAAGCCGATGTAATTATTGGTGTAGGACATCGAGACAAACTAGATACAGACGAAAGGGTTAGAAGTTTGGCTATAAGTAAAAATAAAATAACAGGGTGGCATGGTCAATTAGTTTGCACCATTGTACCAGAACTATCGAGGTATGATTTATGATTAATGTAATTTCGCTTGGTGCAGGAGTTCAATCAACTTGCATGGCAATGATGGCAAAAGATGGTGCTTTGCCGATGCCAGACTGTGCAATTTTTGCAGACACAGGAAATGAACCTTTGCACGTTTATACACATCTTGAAAATTTAAAAAAAATTTTACCTTTTCCAATTCACATTGTCAAAGCGTTTTTTAAAGACAGCCATGAAGATATTTATGAGCACACCATGCAAGCTATACAAGGTAAAACTTCTAGATACTCTGGCCCACCTGCTTATATGAAAAAGGGATTTATTAGAAGACAATGCACTAATGATTTTAAAATACAACCTATAAGGAGAAAACTAAGAGAATTAATAGGGTTGAAACCAAGACAACGTGGTGGAAAAGAAGTAAGAATTAGGCAATGGATTGGTATATCTACTGATGAATTTAACAGAATGAAAGAGTCAAGAGACGCTTATATAGAAAATGTTTTTCCATTAATTAAATTAAAAATGAGTAGACAAGATTGTTTAGACTGGATGAAAAACAATGGCTACCCTTTACCAAGAAAATCTGCTTGTATTTTTTGCCCTTATCACGACAACAAAACGTGGAAAGACATGAAAGAAAATCAACCAGAAGATTTTGCTTTAGCTGTTCAAGTTGATGAAGATTTACGAAATGCTGAATCTTTAAAATATCCTTTTGATGAAAATTTATATTTACATAGGTCTTTAAAGCCATTAAAAGATGTAGATTTTGATGCAAAAAATAAAAAAGGTGAAAAATTTCAAGAAGATATGGATGAGGAGTGCGAAGGGATGTGTGGTGTATGATAACTGTATTTGATGTTGAAACAAGTTTTCAAATAACAGAAGAAGGTAAGCTAGACCCGTCAGCAAAAAATCCAAATAATTTTTTAGTATCAATTGGTATTAATGATGAGTATGTTTTTTTTAAACACAGAGAATATCAAGGTGTGCCAGATAGAAAAAAAGTGCAAGATATTTTAGATAAAACAAAACTTCTTGTTGGGCACAATATAAAGTTTGATTTGTTATGGCTGTGGGAAGCAGGTTTTACTTACGATGGTAGAGTTTATGACACTATGATTGGCGAGTATGTTATGAACAAAGGTATTAAAAGAAGTTTAAAATTAAAAGACTGCTGTGCGTATAGAGGTGTAATACAAAAGTCTGATTTGACTGCACAGTATATAAAAGACAAGGTATCTTTTGAAAACATACCAATACATATTGTAGAGGAGTATGGTAGGTTAGATGTAAAGGCAACCAGGTCTTTGTATGAAGCACAAATGTTGCAATTAAAAAAACCACAACATAAACATTTAATTAATACTTTAAAAACTATGTGTAGATTTTTAGTTGTTTTAGCAAAGATGGAAGACAATGGTATCTACATTGATATGGGCACATTAGATAATTTACAGCAAGAGTTTGAAAACGAGTATGATAGACTTCGTGTTGAGATAGATGAGATTATACACACAAGAATGGGCGATACAAAGATTAATCCTGCAAGCCCAGAACAATTATCTTGGCTTGTGTATGGTGTAAAAGTAAAAGATAAAAAACTTTGGTCTAAAACTTTTAACTTAGGTATTGACCCTATTACTAAAAAGAAAAAGAAAAGGCCTAGATTTACAGGTACACAATTAAAACAAATCTTTGCACGTCAATTAGAACCTGTACAAAAAACAAAAGCACGCCAATGCGAGACGTGCCTTGGTAAAGGTGTTATTAGAAAACTTAAAACAAATGGCCAGCCATATAAAAATTTAAGTAGGTGTATTGATTGTAATGCACAAGGGTTCGTTTATTCTGATTTAAAAGATAAAGCGGGATTTACTGCTAGTCCAGACTCTGTTATGGATATTGCAGAGGGTGGATTTAAAACTGATAAGAATACTTTAGAAAAAATGGCTAGGCAAGGAGACCAGTTTTTAAAAGTATTTGTAGAAAAAATTACTAGATATAATGCACTAGAAGTTTATTTAAATACATTTATTGATGGTATAAAGAAACACACATCCGATAAAAATTATTTATATCCTAGTTTTATGCAGACAGTTACAGCTACAGGTAGATTATCTAGTCGTGACCCTAACTTTCAAAATCAACCAAGAGGTAATACGTTTCCTATTCGTAAAGCTATTTCATCTAGGTTTGAAGGTGGTAGTATTATGGAGATAGACTATGCACAATTAGAATTTAGAACTGCTGTATTTCTTGCACAAGATAGGCAAGGCATAAAAGATATTGAGAATGGTGTAGATGTGCATCAGTACACTGCTGATATTATTGGCTGTTCAAGACAAGATGCAAAAGCACACACATTTAAACCTTTGTATGGGGGTATGTCTGGCACAGACAATGAAAAGAAATACTATTCAGCTTTCTTAAAAAAGTATCCAGATATAAAAGCATGGCATGAAAAATTACAAGATGAAGCCATACGAAGAAAAGTTGTTACCCTACCAAGTGGCAGACAGTATGCTTTTCCAAAAGCAGAACGAATGCCTTGGGGTGGTTCTAGTTTCTCTACACAGATAAAAAATTATCCTGTGCAGGGATTTGCCACGGCTGATATTGTTCCTCTAGCTTGTATTAACATACAAGAATTACTAGAAGCAAACAATACAAAGAGCCTACTTATAAATACAGTGCATGACTCCATAGTGGCTGATGTATATCCTGGAGAGGAGGATGTTGCCGCTTCTTGCCTCGGCAGTGGTTGTTTAAAGGTTGTACAAACAATGAAGGAAATGTACGATATCGACTTCAATGTTCCTCTTGATGTCGAAATCAAGGTAGGCTCTAATTGGCTAGAGACAAAAGTTTATGCTTGACAAATGTGTCACAGATGCTACAGTATAGTTTAAATTTAACCATGGAGGTAAAATGGTAAATGACTTGAAAGCATTTAACTCAAAATGGTAAATGACTTGAAAGCATTTAACTCTTTAAGTAAAGAAGAGATAATGCAAATGACAGGCCAAGATGATGGCTCGATAATTAGTTCGGGCACATTATCAAGGCTTACAATAAATAGGTCTGCCGAAGATGACGATGGTAATCAGTTATCGGCAGGTGTATACACAGTATATGATGCCTCGATAGAGGACAGAGTATACAGTATAAAGGATAAACCAATTCAGTTTAGACCTTTTATAAATAGCTATCAATACATGGAGTACGACCCAAACAATAATAGTTATCCATGTTCATCAGTGATATTTAAATCATGGAAAGATGAACCATTAGATACTAATGGTGGGGTTCGTTGTGGTAAAGTGATAGGCAAAGATAAAGAGCAACTTAGTGAGGCTGAAATAGACGCACAAAAAAATATTAAATGTTATCGTTTAGTATATGGTCTAGTTTCATTTGAGGGTACAACTTCAAAAGGAGAACCTGCTACTGTTGACTCTATGCCTGTGTTATTTCGTGTAACTGGCTCTAACTTTACTCCAATAGGAGAAGCTTTAAAAAGTTTAAAAGGTAGAGAAAGCTTAATGCAAAATCACTTGTTAAATTTAAAAACAACAAGAAAAAAAGCGGGTAGCAATGTGTACTATGTTTCTCAAATATCAGTTGATAATAAAGAAGTAGAGTTTACACAAAAAGACCTAGAACACATGGATATGTTTCGTGCTCTCATTGAAGAAGAGAACGCAAGGGTATCTGAAAAATATCAAAATGCTGTAAAGAATAAGGAAAGCGATGCGGCATCTGCCAAAGTAATTAATGAAATGGAAGATGACCCCGAAATGGTGTTGGCCTCATAGCTTGTCCAGTATTTTAAACAGAGTACAATTATTTTTAACGGAGGCCAATAAGGCCTCTGTTCCTATTTCTAGCACTATCGTAAATGAATTTGGCGAAGCCTGTAAACAAGCATTTATAAAACAATTTTCTGAAGAAAGAGAAAAAGAGTTTAGACCTCGCATGAGTTCTATTGGTAGACCCCTTTGTCAATTACAAATGGAAAAGATGGGTGCAAAAGCAGAAACTCCTGCATACAATTCTAAGATGAGATTTATACTAGGAGATTTAATAGAAGCGTTAGCTGTGGCTATCCTTAAATCTTCTGGCATCAAAATAGACAGCATGCAAGAAAAAGTAACGCATGCGTTTAAAAATGACGCAATAAACGGCACTTATGACGTAGAGATAATGGGTAAGATATGGGATATAAAAAGTGCATCCCCTTATTCGTTTCAGTATAAGTTTGGAGAAGAAGCAGGATATGAATCTCTTGCTAAAAATGATAGCTTTGGCTATCTTGCACAAGGATATTTATATTCAAAAGCTACAGGAAAAGACTTTGGTGGGTGGATTGTTATTAATAAATCTACAGGAGAATGGTCAGTATTAGAGACACCAATAAATAATGAAGCAGAATCTAATAAAATATTAGAACAAGTAGAAAAAGATTTACGTGTGCTTAATAGTGATGCACCATTTAAAAGACTATTTGAAGATGAAGAAGAATACTTTAATAAAAAACCTACAGGTAATAGGATACTAGGTAAAGAATGTACGTTCTGTGCGTACAAGAAAGCATGTTGGGAAAACTTAGAATACTTGCCACAACAACAATCAAAAGCTATTAGTCCAAAGTATTATTGGTACACTAAAGTTGATAACAGGAGAGAAGAACATGACGACAGTTCGGAGTAGAAAAGCAAAAGGTAGAAGATTACAGAACTGGGTTCGTGATACGTTATTAAAAATATTTTCTAACAATGGCTTTTTAGATGAGAATGATATTAAATGTGCTGTAATGGGAGAGACTGGTGCTGATATAAAATTATCTAACACTGCAAAAAAAATTATACCATACTCTTTTGAGTGTAAAAACAAAGAGACATTTAAAGGTATTTATGATATAATAGACCAAGCAAAATCAAACTCTGATAAGAGGGAAACACCGATTGGAATAATTAAAATGAATAAACAGCAACCTCTAGCTATACTAGATGCTGAACATTTTTTAAAGATGATAGGAAAAGTATGATAGAAAACGGAGAAGATAGAGAAGCTAGGATAACTATATCAATTTATCCATCAGAAAAAGGATTTAGTTGTGCTGTAACTGAACCTAATATACCACCACTTACTAGCGATTATAGCATTGCTTTGACAATAGCACATGGTATGGTTAAATTAGCATTAGATAATCCAGACTTAATATTTGAAGCAGGTGTAGAGTCACTATCTAACCCACAACAAAATTTAGTTGCAGACTTAGTTAAAATGTTAGAAGAACGAAAGAAGAGGTTAAATTGACAAAGACAAAAATAAAAGAGAATAAAAGTGAAGATATAAAAGAACTACGAAAGAGTGACTTTTCTATAACTAAATTTGAAAAAGATTTATCGTATGGAAAGAAGCATGAAAAGATGGTAATGAAATCTCTTGAGAAATATGAATTAAAAACAGATAGAATGGCACATAGAACAGGCAATGTTTATGTAGAGTTCCAATCAAGAGGTAAAGATAGTGGTATACGTACAAGTAAATCTAATACATGGATATTTAAAATTGTAAGTGCAAAAGATACGCACTTATTTTCTGTGCACATACCTTTATCAAGATTAAAAAGACTAGTTAGTAAAGACTACAGAGTTGTACCAGGAGGGGATAACTTAACATCAAAAGGATATTTAGTTCCAATAAAGGATTTAGTTACAATATGAAAACAAAAGAATTTTTGTCTAAAGCAAATGTCTTAGTTGAAGGAGACAGACAAAAAGATTATGGAGATAAGCTACATAATCATTCTAACATTGCAAAATTATGGTCAGCATATTTAGATATAGAAATAAATGCACATGATGTAGCAATACTTATGGCATTATTAAAAGTAGCCAGAACTAAACTTGGTCAAGTTAGTGATGATACTTATGTAGACATGTCTGCTTATAGTGCTATTGCAGGAGAAATAAAATTTAGAACTTCTAAAAAGGAGAAAGGAAATGCATAACTATTTAATTACTCAAGAACAAGTAAATGAAATTATGAAATATTTATTTACTAAACCATATGGTGAAGTTGCACAAGCTATTGCGGCACTGTCAAAACTTCCAAAATTAGACCCAAAAATAAATCCTACTTTTGTCAAAGAATCAGACAAAAAAAATGACACCAAGTAAAGAAGCAATATTGTTCAGTACTGTGGTGTCAATAAATAATGATGGTAATTTAATTACAAGACATGAGTCATTACCTGTAAAAGCAGTTCAAGAAGAACTAGGTGATGACTACTATGCCCATTTAGTATCTGCTATTGTAAATCATTGCAAGGCAGACTCTCACAAATTTGATAACGATTTACGCAATCTGTTGCGTAGTATCTGACATTAAACCTGTATCAACTGTTCCTGTTGGAGATAAAGTTACATTTTCTTTTGCATCTGTCATGGGTGTTGGTACATTAATAGGTTCATCAATTTCATCTACTATTGAGGCAGTTGTAGTTTTTTCTGCAGAATCTACTCTATCTTTTGGTGATGCAGGAACTTTAGGCATTTCTGACATTAAAGATTGTGTCATAGGCCTTTCTTCGTTACTTGTTATTCCTGCCATACTTCCATATTCACTAATTAACTGACTAAAATTTACATCACGCATTGCTTTCAGCAAATCTGCTACAAGCATTGGCCGTGTTACATTTCCTTTCATATTAACTACAGGCTGTTCTTGAACAGATTCATTTAATATTTGACTAGTTACGTTTTCTATATTTGGTAGTGCCATTAGTTTATTTCTCCATTAAAGATGCAACTTTAGTTTCTCCTGTAATTTCACTTGCAGGAAATCTAACTTCTACTACATCTCCTCCTTTATTTAAAAAATTTGTAGTGTATTTTGCAAGTGCAGATAGTAACTGATTTCCAGAGTACCCTCTTGCAATTCTTTCTGCATCAAAATCAAATTTACCCCCTCCAGTTTTTCCACCTATAACATATTCATTTGTTTGAGGGTCATACTTATAATCTGCTTTTCCAATAGTATTAAATACTTGAACTTCTGCAGGGCTTTTTGGATTAAAAGCTGCTGAGAATATATTACTTGATACATTTTCAAGAGGATAAATAAATTGTCCAGAGTTTGAATTTTTATTTTGCAATATACTATTTTTTAAATTTGTTTTTAAAAAATTTAATTCATTTGGTTTAAAAAATTTATTATCTAATTTAGTTTCTGTAAAAGGTGTAGTAAAATATCTAATTAAACCACGGGTAGGCGTATTCAAACGTACGTCTATTCTTGTTTTTTTATCTTTGTCTTTATTGTTATTATCGTCTGGTTTTGGGTCGGGGTCGGGCTCTGGTTTAGGTTTAGGTTTAGGTTTAGGTTTTGGAGGTGGGCTACCTAATCCAACAGGGCCTTGATTGTTATTGTTGTTATTATTATTGTTGTTGTTACTTGGAGGTGGACTGCCCATACCTGCAGGCCCAGAAGTTGTTCCTGTTGTACTAGTTTTAGGTTTTGGGGGTGGACTACCCATACCTGCAGGCCCACCTGTTGTACCAGATTGACCTAATCCAACTATATTACCATGATAACCACCGTGTGGCATACTATCCTCCTAATGGGTTTCTACTTTGTATTTTTATTTCTTCTATCTCTGCATCTTGCACTTCGTTTTCTTTTGACAAGATTGCTATAGTTTTTTCTATACCTGTAAGTATCTCATAGATAGGTGTTAACTCTACAGGGTCTGGTATATTGAGCATAGCTATTTGTTCTTTTACTTTACCTATTTCTTTAAATACTAAAGTTAAATCTGTAGGTAGTATTTTATCATCTACCTTTTTAATTCTATCAATTAAATCTACTTTGTATTCGTTTGCATATAGTAAAGCATCATCAATCTTCGCTTCTAGCTCTTTATCTTTTTCTTTTAACGGTTTTAAATTTACTGGAGGCGTAGCTTCAATGGCATCAAGCCTTGAATTAAACTGGCCCCAGGTGTAAAAACCACCACCGATAGCACCAATAACTCCAAGCAGTGCCGCATATGTACTAAGTTTTTCAATTATTTTCATTCTTCATAGCCTCCAATTCTAATTTTAATCTATTAGTTTTGCTCTGTGCTTTTTGTAGTTGTACCTTATGTACTTCTACAGGGTCGTTTTGTGTGTAACTTGCAAGAGTCACACCACTATAAATATCTTTATTATAGACGCCTAGGTCTATTTGATTAAATAAAGCCATACTTTGGTCTGTGTATATATCTTTTGATTTATAAAATTGTGTTTTATTGTATATCTTCTTGCTCTCCACTATCTTCTGTTGATACTTCGGAGTCCTCAGATTCTGTGCTATTGGGTTCTTCTTCTTCTGTTGTTTCGTTTGTTGCAACTTCTTTTTCCTCTTCTACTGGTTCTGACTCAGTAACTTCCTCCACTGTCTCTGTCTCATTTTCCTCAATCTCTGGAACGCTTTCTTCCTCCGTTGAGATATCTTCCAATGGTTCCTCAAACTCTTCAAAAGATTCTTCAGTAAGTTCATCATTGAACTCCTCCTCAGTTATCTCTTCAAAAAATTCTTCAGCAGTTATGCCTTCGTCTTCAAGAAACTCCATGAACTCTTCTTCCATGCCAGTCTCTTCTAAAAATTCAGTAAAGTCCTCCTCAAATTCTTCTGTAAATATTTCTTCTGTTACCATTATCGGTTCAGAAAATTCTTCTTCAAAAAATACCATTTCTATCTCTGGCATTTCTTGAAAATCCTCCATATCAAACTCTTCTATTGGAGGTAGTTCATCTATATATATATCATCAAAAGCAAAATCTTCTTCAAAAGGTATAGTAAATTCTTCTTCTGGTATAGAAAAATCTGGTATTTCAGTAATATCTTCGTTTATCCAATCAAAATCATCTGGTATGTTTTCTACAATATCTTCAATATCTTCTATTACTTCATCATCAATAGGGTTATACTCCGCACTATTGTAGGTCATTGTCATCTTTGCACCTAACAAGTTTGGCCCTTGCCTAGATTGATTAGTATAATTGCTATCTGTACCAGTCCAAGACCAATCCACATTGTTTGCACCTACACCTAGATAAATAATTCTATCATTGTATTGACCACATGCTGTGGCTACTGCACCCGATGAACCTGGATACCCATTACAATTACCTTGAAATCCTGTAACTTCTGTTCTTGTTTGTGACACAGTTGAAAGTGTATTACCACTATTATCTTTTAATACTACAGTTGTAGTATGAGAATCATTTGCACCGCCTTTAGATTCACAATTACCTTGTGTGCTTTCACAGTTTGCAACATCTACGTGACTATCTAATGTAACACCATTGTCTAGCATTGATTGTGTTATAGTATTGCTGTATAATTTTATATCGTCAGCACTTACTGTTGCAGTTCCTGTAACTTCAAAGTCACCACCTACACTATATTTGTAACCACAATTAGCTTGAGTTGTTGGGCACGTAACTGTAAATCCATTTAGATTACTATTATTAGTTACGTATCCAGAACTAGCACCAGGATTTATTTGGTCTGTGCTACTAGAGCCCCAGTCTACCCCATCATTTGCATTTGGTAATAGATTACCTGTTGTTACAGTCTGTGCATTACCAATGCTGTAGAGACACAAAAAAGATATAGCTATTGAAAGCCATATCCCATAGTATAAATATCTCATTCTCCGTGTACGTTAATTATTCGTTCTTCTTTTGTTTCTATATCTGTTTCAATAATTATATCGTTAAGGTCTTCTTCTTCTTTCAGTGTAGCAAGTTCTGCTTCTTTTCTAGCTTTTTCTTCTGCTAATATTCTAGCTTCTTCTTGTCTTGCTATCTCTGCAAGTTCAGCATCAATACGAGAACGTATTTCTAATTTAGATATATATGACTCATAGTCTGGTCTTTCTATATCATATTTGTTCCATTGTTCTAATGCTTCTTTACCAATCTTACCTTCAAACGGACAAGGTGTTCCTGCCATTTCCATTGCAAAAAATACTCGCTCATCTTGACACAAAATTGACACAGCCGCTACCTTCATACCATAATCATATAATACTTTAGATAATTTTATTCGTTCACAGTTAAGGTCACGAACATGCTTACCGCCAGAAATCCCAAAACCAAGAGTAGATACAGAGCCACTAACCCCCATGCTACAAACATCTTGAGACATAGCCGAATAGGAAGGGGCGTTAGCTGAGTTAACGGGTATATCTGACCCATTTGTAGTGCTATTATTGGTGGTTGTGTTTGTTGTCGTGTTTGTTTGCCCATCGTTGTTGTTAGTTGTAGTCGATGTATACCCTCCTGTGATTTGCGTGTTGCTACCCGAGGAGTTTGTTTGTGCGTTGTTGTCATTATTTGAATCTCCTAATGCTGTTGTTGCAAGTAATACTAATAATATAATTAGACTATTTCTTAACAAGGCTTCCTCCAAAATATAATCCTACTATTGCAGACATTAAGTGTGTATCTAATGGAGTTATAATTACACCTGCAAATGCTTTATCCATTAACACTTCTTTTTGGTCTATTAAAAATAAAAATCCACCTGTAAATTCTGTCCATGTTAAAATAACAGGCACATCAAAAAATACAGGAACAATTTTAGGATATGCAATGACCATAAACACAGCAGTCAATGCTATAATTCTTCTAGTCCATTGAAAACCTTTGTTCTCATATGTTCTAGCCTTTTCAATGTGTTTCATTTGGTTATCAGCTCTAGCCAATAACATCTTCTGTTCGTCTTGCTTTGCTTTAATACTCTGAGACCAGATGGACATAACACCACCTAGTACACTTGAGCCTAGCATTGTAATCATTTCTACTGGTAATCCACCTAACATATTGCTTGTTCCTCCGTCTTCTGTTACGTTACTAAATAAATTTAAACCTGTGATTGCTAATAATAATGTCTCCATTAATCAGATAATTTAATAAATGTCCAAATAGCCCCTAATATACCGCCTATGAGAAGAAATACTTTGATACCGCCAAGACCCATATTAGATGTCTTATTTAAATCTCTTATTTGTTTTTGCATAATAGAGATATCTTCTCTGATATACTTAACATCCGTTTTGAGTTCGGCAATCTCTTTCTCCCATTCAGCCATTATTTGATAAACTCCTTTAATGAATACTCATCACTTAGAACATACTCGTATGCCCTGTCTAATGCTTTGTTAATTGTTTTGTCTATATTTTTTAATTGGCCATATTGATTTGGGCCCATCTCATGATTAGAAATAAATTTAATTAACTCTACCATTTTATCTCTATCCATAACATCTATAGTGTCAGTTCCAGATATTCCTTTGCTCATTGTATCCATTTTATATGACTCTTTATCTTCTGCCCACGCATCATCTTCAAAAAATATTTGATTAATTGTAAGTTCTGGTTTATTGTTTTTTCTTATTGCTCTTGTAATTAAACTTATAGCACCTGCACGTACGCCATCTTCTGCATTATTAAATGTTAATTGACGTGGGTGTATTTGCTCTTCTGCTAATCCTTCCCAGTCGCCACCACCTTGTATGCCCATCCAATTGTTTGTTTTAACAGGTAAATTAGGTTCTGGCTTTTCTTTTACAACAACTAAAACATTGTCCATTTGTTGTGCTAGATTATCTTTTGCCATAAGAAATCCTATGCATAGTATAACTATTATCCATCTCATTGTTCACTGATAGGGGTAAATTTAATCATTGGCTCAAATACTTGTAGATTCATATTTTCTAATTCATTCATAATTTCATCAAATATTACACTAGTTTGTTTCTCAATTAAATCAATATTTATTTTCTTTTGTTTTCCGCTCATATCTGGTAAATTTTGTATTCTATTTCTTTCTCTGTTATACTTAGATATTAGTCTTGAATATTGTTCTAATTTTGGACTTAATGCATATAATTCTTGATTTTTTTCATCTTCAAAAAATTCTTCTAATAAATCAAATTTAAATTCATCTTCAAATTTTTTTGCTTGATTTCTAGCTTGGTCAGCACGTTTTTTTAATTCATAAAAACGTTGTTCGTATGATGTATATTTTGCAGGGTCTAACGTTAAGAATCTTTTTAATATCGGATATTCATCTAATCTCCAATCTTTTAGTTCTACATCAGTGTGCAATTCCATACCTGTATCTAGTAAATCTAAAACATAACCTCCTATAGTTCCTGTGTACGCTCTCCAAAAATTTTCAAATTCAATAGGGGATAGTAATAAACCACTATTTTTAAGCCAAGGGGGTGCGTTCTCTATAGCCGATGTAATTGTTTTATTACTCCAAGGATATGATTGACCATAATCTGGAATACTATGTTTCATACCTTCTGGTATAATAGGTGACCCAAAATATGTTTTGTTAAATGCTGAATTAATTATAGGTGAAAATACTTGTGGTACTACAGACAATCTAGTTTGTGCTTTTAATACAGTCCATGCTGTTGCAAAAAATCTATCAGCATTTCCTGTTTTATTTATCATATCAAAAAAGTTTTCTGCAATAGTAGATATAGCACCAAACTCAAATGGTTTTGGTATCTTAACCCAATCATTTTCTTTAAGCCCTACATATTTTCCAGGAAGCATAAAATTTAAATCACGAACTTGTTGTGATTGTTTATAATACTCTGGATTGTCTTTATTTATTAAATAAAACAACACTGTAGGTGTTCCAATAAATGTCATTATTTTTGCGTATGTTGATGCTACTTGCCCAGACCCTGGTGTTAATGCTCTTGCAGTTCTAAATAAACCTTGCAATCCTGCATTTAAAAATGGAACTGTACTAACATATTGTCTCCAAAAATTCCATGCACCTTGCATGCCAAAGTCTACTGCAACTTCTCTAGCTTCAAAAGCCGCTTGTCTTGCAGTTCGTCCTGCTTTTCTTAATAACACAAACTCTGTAAACCTTGATGCATTTTCAAAACCTGTTACAACACTTTCATAACTATCAAAAAATTTTCTTGGCGTATTTAAAACTTTGTTGTAATCAGAATGACCCATCTGTCTATAGATACGTTTTAATGCACCTTCTTGTAATTCGCCTTTTAATAGTGTTGATGCGAATGACCCACCATTTAAGAAAAACTCTTGTGATAATTTTTTGTATGTAGTTGTAGTACCATCTTTTAATTTTATAGGTCTATTACTCATGACCTTATTTCTATATCTTATAGCTGTGCTAAAAAATGGTAAGTGAAAAGGGTTACGTGACAAGATAGCCGCAGATATAGTGTCTCGTATAAAGTTAGCACCTGCAAAGAATCCTGGGTCATATGTTACTGCACGAGTAAGTAAATTTTTCCAAAACCTTGCAAAGCCAACAAAAGCATTAGTACCGTAGTATTGTTTAGGACTAATAGAAGATAGTGTTGTATATAATAAGGGATTTTTAATTTCGTATATATCTTTTACTGTTTCTCCTTTTGCATTTGTTCTTAATACAAATTCTTCGTTTTCTTTTAACCCACCAATTCTTTCAGAACGAAATAATGTTAAATCGTCTAAATCATCTAGTTTGTTTAAATCTAAAGCTGTTTCTTGTTTACCTATTTGTTTTTTTAACTCAGCAGGTTTTATTTCAATTTTTCTAAGTTTAACTTTATCTTTTGGTTTTAATTTAACAGCCCAATCATCCATGCCTTTACCTTGTGCTTTTGCACTATCAATAATATCAAAAACACTTTTTTTAACATGATTTTTATACGCAGAACTTATTATGCCATTTACATTATCTATGTAATTATCAAAAAAATTAGCAAAAGGTAATTCACCTTCTCCTCTACCTACAGGTGCACCTTTTAATTTTACTCTTAATTTATTACCTGCTCCAGATTTTATTGCTAGTAAATCATCTGATGATAAATCTCTATACAATGGCATGTAAGGTTTTCTTTTTTTAATTAAACTAGCCATTGTTTTAGCATTAATTAATTCGGCATCAACAGCTATTTGTAACAAATCTTCGTTAAACCTGTTTAGTTCATTTAATGTGTTTTGATAACTAGTTTTTTTGTCTCCTGCTACTACAATATCATCAAATTGTTTTTGTTTTGCTTTAGTATTTAGTATACTTTTGTATACTTTAGAGTCAGATTTTTTTAATGCTTGTAAAGATTTAGCACCAACGTAATTAAAAAAGTCATCTACATTGTCTGTTTTACTTAAATTGTTTGTAATAATATCTTGTAAACCATCTTTATTTGTGCTTTCAAATACACCGTCTTTAAAACGAAATGTTTTTTTTAAAAGAAAATGTTCTACCATACCACCAACTGCAGGTAAAAATCTTGCTTCTTGATATGCTGTAATATCTTTTGTATTTACTCCATATCCTTTTATATTTTTTACACCTACTGCCCGTGCCGCATCTTCAAGATACTGTATACCTCTGACTTTGTCTAAAAAATTTATAACAGTTTTTTTAAGAAATTGTTGATTTTTAAATTTTACAGCAAGTTTTTCTCTAAAAGTTCTTCTACCCTGCACTAAATCATTTGCATCAAGTACATCTACTTTTTTATTATTTGCACTGGCGTCATCTAATATTTTTTTAACTTGTGTTTGTTCTTTTTCAATAACATCATCAGCATATTTTTTTATACTTTTAGATACTGGACTTGATACATAATTAAATCCTTTTGCAACTCCTCTTGTAACTTCTGGTATAACAAAACTTGGAACAAGACCTGTTAAAACATTTTTAAGTCTTTCCATACTTGGGTCACCATCTGGGTCTGTAGATAGCCACTCAAATACTGCAAATTTTGTTGCAGGAAATTGCACAAATAAATCTGCAAGATTAGGGTCGTAGGGTGCAAATGCAAATGCATCTGTAACTGCACCTGCTCCAATACCTATAGCCCCTGCTTGTTTTCTTGTTACTGTTGTAGTTGGTTTAAATTTAAATGTTTCCCCTGTTCTCGAACTTATTCTTTCATTTAGAGGTATAGTTTTTTCTTTTTTTGCACCCTCTAAAACAGTTTTTAATTTGTTTCTGTTTTTTACATACAACGTTGCACCTTTAAGAACTTTAAATGCACCTGTGTAAGGTATAAGAAACTGACTACCAGGTCTTACAAATTCACCAACAACAGTCTCTGGTTCTGGCACTAAATTACTTATTTCAATGTGTTTATCATTTGGCAATGCTAAATTAGTTAAGGATTCTGCCGCATCTACAATACCACCAAAAGGTTGTACAACAATGTCTTTTAATACATCACCTGCATATTCTAAACCAGACGCTTCTTCATTTTTAATATTTACATCTGATTTTAATAAACCAGATATGTTATAGTTTTCTTTTTTTACTTTTGGTTTAGTAATTCCAATAGCTGATGGAGACTCGTTTAAAAAAGATAAAGGTTCTTTTTTAGTTTGAGTGCCTGTATTTAATAAATCTGCTATTGTACCCATTATTTAGGTGTGCCATCGGGATTATGAGTTTTTCCCCAAAGTCTATTCCAATCTTCAAAGCCGCCACGTGGTTCTGGAAGACCTTTAAAAAATTGTCTTCTTGGTCTTGGCTCAACATGATTTGGTCTTAAATTTGGATTTACAAATAATTTTAATCCTGTTTCTGGATTATGGTCTGGATTATTTCTTATAAACACTTCATTTTGTGCACGTTTAATTTGATATCCTACCATATCCTCAACATCATATCCTTCATCAGCTAAATTTATTTCAGCAGGCAATGCGACTTTATTTGCATCTAACCAAGTTTGCAATTCGTCACTTACTCTACCTGTAATTTCACTCATTGTGCCTTCTTGTTTTTGAAGTTGGTCAATAGTTATAAATCCATTTCCTTGTATAACTGCTGTTAATATCAAGTCTATTTCATCTGCTATAATGTTTCTATCTGTAGCATCTTCTACATCTGTAACAAGAGCATTTTTAAGTTTAGCTATAGCAGCTTTTTTTTCTGTTTCATTGCCATCTCTAAGAGTTATTAAATTTTCTGAAGTTATATTTTCTAATATAAATTGATTTAAAGTTGTATCTCCTGGTTTTGAAGGAGACATAAAATTTGGAAAATATTTTTCTATAACACTTTGAATATTATCTTCTCCTGCTTTAATTTGCATAGCCATAGATTTATCAAAATTCATTCTATTAGTAACTAAAGACTCTATTCCATTTATTTCACTCATATTAATATTGGCTAAAGCAATTGCTAACGCTCCACCTTCTAAAGTTTTTGGTATGTTATATAATTCTTTTTCAGCATCATAAGCATCTGGAGTTTCTTTTAATACTTGAGTATAGTATTTTAAGTAATCCTCTCTAAGTGATTTAAACGCTTGTCCAACTTTTAAAGTAGCCTCTTCTGATGATAATTCAACAGGATTAGTTGTTGTAAATCCTAAAACACTTGCAACTGTTGAATTTATATTTAAATTTTTATTTGCTAAATCTTGAATATAAAATTCAGTATTATTAGTTGTGTTTGTAAGTCCTGCTAAAGCCGCTTCAATGTTAGGGTCATTTGATAGTATGCTTGTCATATTATATTTTGTGACACCACCTTCAACAAACGGAGTAAAACCAAAAGCATCTTGACCAAATACTAATTTTGAATTTGAATTTACTGCTTTAGTTAGATTACTAAAGTTTATACTTTCTCTTTGGTCTGGCTCTACTATTATATTTGTATCATTGTAATCAAGAATGTCTGAGCCTATCATTTGTGAAAAATCATTTTTAGGTATTTTAATAGAATTAAAACCTACTACTTTTTGTTCTACAACTTCTACTGGAACGTCTGGCATATCAGTTACTACTGATTCATATTGTTTTAAATTGATATCTAATAAATCTAATAATTTTGGACTTACATAAGTTACATCTTGGCTTTTTATATTTCCATTTTGTTTAGTTGTCATTATATCTATTGGATAAAAATTACCCTCATACTCTACCATATGTTTACTTACTTCTTGTGAATCTTCAAACATATTCATAGCTTTTTTTGAAATATCTAAACCAATACCTTCATTTGCTTTAAACCATCCTTGGCTTAAATTTATTTTAGTAAGTTTATCTTTTGCATCATAATAATAATAATCATTACCATAGTCTTTTGCACCTGGAGTGTTTTCTATTTGAAATACAGATAATGGTAACTTCCCACTACCTTCTGTATGAATAGTAGGATTTACCCACTGTGTAGTAGCACTATATCCTTGTGTAGGTTTTGGATTAAATAAGTATTGACCATAAAAATTTTCATCTTTACCGCCACTCTCGTCATAATTTCCTAATGTAACTGCTCCAATATTATCTGAAATATTAGCATTTGTTTTTGTATTATCTACTACATTACTTTTAGAAAAATTAACATTAGTTTTTATTTTAGTTCCAAGTTCCATGTCTTGAACAGTTTGGCCTTTATACTCTCCAAAATTAATAGGTTTTACATACCAGTTTTGAAAACCACCATATTGTTTTGATTTGTAAGTCATAAAATCATTAAAAGATGTCCTAGTTTCAAAAATATTATCTGGTAAAGAAGCAATATAATCTGGCGTTAAACCTAAAGCGTTTGCATAATCTTTATTTTTTGCTATGTTTTTTTCTATTTCGTCTTGATTCTTTTTTTCATTTAACTCATTTGTTTTTTCTAAAATAGTTAATTCATTTGTTAATCGTGCTTTGTACTCATCAGCTATTCTTTTAGCATCAGCTTTTTCTTTTGCACGAGCTTCCATTATGTCTACACTGCCTTCAAAGTATCCTTTTGCAAAAGGTTGTAAAAAATCCATTAAACCCATTAGTCAGTCTCCTTCATCATTAGACCAGATTGTTCTTTAGCCTCTAATTCTTTTTTTACTTCATTAGCAAACTGTTCGGCTTTATTTTCGACTTGTGCACCATTTTTATTTTTTTCTTTGAATGATTTAAATTTAGCAAAACGTTTATGAAACTTAGTGTTACTTTGGTCTTTTAAAAATAACTTCATATTAGGAACTTCTGCTTTTATCCCCATTGCCATAACTTGTTTAAATGCTATTTCAGATAACAATATAGCTACATCTGGTGTCCATTTACCTTCCATAAAACCACCAAATAACATTAATCTTACAATAGCTTCTACTGGTACGCCTTCTTTTAAAAATGCAATTATTTGCTCTGCAACTTTAGGAGTATGCATTTTATCCCATACATATTCAGATGCTTGTTCTACATCTGTATATTCTGGCGGATGTTCCCAAGCCGCATTGCCTGGAGTATCTGTTAAACTTTGTCCTGGTATTGGTGCATCAAATGGATTTTCTATCATACATTTATCCTTGGTATTGTAATATTAGTATAGGATTCATTACCAAATAGTCTTCTATCCCACATGGTTTTTACTACATCGTAATTTGTTGTTTCTATTTGTTCTGCCTCTCCTGCAGGTGATGACGCATCTACACCCATCATTGCACTCGCAAAACTTGGAGGCATTATTTGTTGACGTTGTTGTCTGTTACTGCCATCTCCCATAAAAGCAGATTGTAATCCATCTTTAAGCATGTCCATTCCAAATTTTGCAAATATGTTTCCAAAAAAATCCATTTTAATCTCCTTCTCTGCCTGCAAATATACCTGCCGCAAATCTACCCATAATTTCAAACAATGCATCTCTTGACCCTTGGTCTTGTAAATCAAATGCTGTTTGTCTTTCTAATGCCGCTACTGCCATGTTATGTGCTCTATTTAATGCATTTTGTGCCGCTTCATTTGTCCATGACGCTTCATCTCTCCATTGTTGCCATAATGATGACATAGCAAAATTAGATATACCAAGTAAGTTTTGTGCGTTTGTTTGATTTGCCGCATTAGCTACTGCTGTATTTGCTGTATTAATTTGTCTTCTCCAATTTGCATTTGATTGGTCTATTACTTGCTGATTTTGCACATTAAACCTTTCACGTTGGTCAGCTAATTGAGAATTAAATTGATTAATACTAGCCTCTGTTTGTGCATTAGCTTGTGATACTGCAGTTGCATTATTAGCAAGTTGTGCAGATACTTTGTTTGCTTCTGATGCAGAAAACTGATTCATAGCATCAGACCTTTGTGCATTTGCAGTTTGCACACTTGTTGTTAAATTTTTATAAAACTGGTCTACTTGATTTTGACTTGTTGCATTAAATTGTGATGCCGCATTAGATGCCGCTTGGTCACTAAATAATTGAGATTGTCTTGCTTGTAAATTTGCTAGATTTGCTTGTTGCTGATTAGATAAGTTAGCCATATCCATTTTAAGATATGACTGTGCATTCATAACAGCCGCTTGTTGTCTGTTATTAAGATTTTGAAAAATCATTTGTTTGTATGTATTAGCATCTGCCGCCGCAATAGGAGTTGCTGATTTTAATACTCCTTCTGCTAATGCTTCTGCATACATACTAGAGGCACCAAGTCCTCTTTTAGCCATATTGGCTTCTACTAATTTTTGTGCACCTCTTGCCCATGCAGGCAATTCTTTACCTTGTGTTACAGCATCTGTTACTTGTTGTTGTAATCCTTCAAGTTGTCCAACTACAGTTGCATCACTAGTAACCGCACCTTGTGCCGCTGTCATTGGCTGAGTTAAAGTACCTTGTGCGGCCATCGCTTGCGGTGCTATTCCTACAGTTGTAGCAGTGTAATTAGCCGCCGCTTGTGTTGCAGGGTCTGCTACTTGAACTGCAGATGCAGGTGTAGTTGCTGTTGCCCCATAGGCTGTTGCCATTGGTACAGTTGCAGTGGGTGCTGTTGTAGATACGCCAGGGGTTGATAGTATTTCGCCTGCTTGTACGTTTTGTGCAACAGGTCGAATGTCAGTTCCTGTTGGTAATTTAGGGTCAACTGTTTGTTTTTTTGCTAAATTTAATATATCTTGCGATGTTCCCGATTGTGGATTTGGAACAACACCAGGCGGTAATTGCACTGGAGGAACTACTTGTGTAGTAGCCTGCTCTTCTTCGTGTCCTTCTTCATGTGGCATAATTATACTCTCCCTTGTCCTCTAGTTCGTTTATGTAACTTCCTTGTGTTTTTATTTTTAGGTCTACTCCTTGACGAGTCTCCTATACTTGTTCTTTTCTTTACAGGTGTAAAGTAAATATTTCTTACAGATAACTTACTCATTATCTTGCTGTTACTGGCACACCTTTTGATGATACAAAAGGATGTTCTGCAAATGCCATATAAACAAAATCTTGTCCTACCCCATTAGTATCACCATCTGTTTCTCTTAATTTAAACCCATTTGAAAGTAAATCTATACCTCTTGTTCCACTATCGGCTTCGTTTTCGTTTTCGTTTGCTTTTAATCCCGTTGCTGAGCCATCATTAAAAGTATCTCTTTTACTATCATAAATCTTCCAATGGTCTGAAGCACTTGATTTTTTGGTAAGTAACCAAGCAGGTTTAAATCCAGTATAAACAAATGGGCCATTTGAATTACCATTACCTTTATACCCACCAAATTTACTGTAGCCTTGTATTTCTGTAAAAAAATATCCAACATATGTTGCACTACTTCCATTGACTGCACCTGCATCCCCCAAAGTTACAAGAGTTGAAGTTGGTGCTGTGTCATTCCATCTATCAACTGAATCTACTGAAGCAATATTTTCATCTAAATGTAAATAATCTGTTTCTGGTGCTGAAGTATTATCTTGATGATATACTGGCCAACTATCTGTTCCACTTCTTTTTTTAACAATCATCCAGTGTGGCACTGCACCTAACCCATGACCTATGGTTGCACCACCCGAACCAGTACCTGTCCATGTTGCAATAGAGAATCCTGCAGTTGAATTTACTTGAACTGTAGATGTTATAGAGCCAGAAGAATTACTTGATGTGGTTCCGCCATTAGCTTTCCATTGCCATGCTACATATGTTCTTGAGCTTTCATTAACATATCTTGCATCATTATCAATACTACCTTCTCTAACTGTAAAACCATCTGAAAGCATAGCACTAACACCGCCAAGCTGTGCTGTTGTTGTTACGTTATCACCTAAACCTTCACTATCTGTTTTACTTGGAGATAAAGATTTATCAACATTATTATCAACTCCTCTTGAAGTATCAAATACGACATGGTCAAAACCATTACCTCCTGTATTTCTACATTTAACCCAAACCCAATCTGGTTGTAAATCTGAGTTACCATCATTAGTAATGTCTTGTGTGGTAGCATTATCTCCAGACCATAGAGCTGTCTGAAAATATTGTGACGGGTCGTCTATTGTCGTATAAGCCATTATCCGTACTCCGCTAAATTTTTTGTGCATAATGAATAGTAACCACTAGGTGGTGCATATTCAAAATTACCATATCCATTTGCATCTGAGTTACCACTTGATATAGAAAAAGATGGATTGCCAAAGTTTGCTTCTAGCGTAACACCCGATGAACTGTCATTATCTGCCGCTTGAAAAAAATATGTAAGACCATCAGTTAAATCAAAAGCAGAACCTGTTCCTGTAGAACCTGTTGTTGGGTCTCCAGAATTTTGAAATGTTCCGTTTTTAGAAAAATATATTTTTCTGTTATCCATGTCTACAGCAACACCAATTATATCTCCTGTTGTATATGAATTACCATAACTTGAATTTACACCTGTGCTTCTTTTATTTCCATTATTTTCATAAGCATAAGTATTTGAAGCGTTCCAAAAATCATCATTATCTCTAAAATCACTAAAAGATAACCCGTTTTCATTATCTATACCTATAGTCATATTTATGGAATTTATATCAGTGACTTTATATTCCATGTACCATTTACCATTTTCAAAACCAATGGTGCTGGCTCCTGCCATTCTTTCTCCATTTGTTGTTACAACCTTACAATTACCTTCAGATAAAGTTGCTATTGATGCTAAAGGATTTATCGTAGCAAAATTATTTGTAGGTGTATCTTCTGTAACATCTAGTGTGGTTAATCCCGATGCCGCAAAATGATTATCATTTCCACTTGTGTCTGCACCCATACCACTAGAATTTGCACTTGTTCCTGTTTGTTTAAACTCCATGTAAAAACCATAATTTCCAAAACTTATATCGTTTTTAGCATCTTTAGGAATCCAAACTCCGTTATCATCTGTTTCACCAAAAACTGTTGGTGCGTATTGTTGCCCATCTACAAAATAAAATTCTGATAAATAACCATCATAAGGTTCACTATTGCTACTTTCTACATTCATTCCTATTTGATGTTTACTTGCTGTTAAAAATCCTAAATCATAATTTTGAGTGAGAGGAACATCCGTTGTTTGACTGCCGCCATCAATTCTAAGTTCTACATCACGCTGAGTTCCATTTACATAAACTTTTACTCTATTTGAAGCTGTGCCTTGAGTTGAATCTATGGCAACAACAATATGATACCATGCAGAAGGGTCTCTAAATTTTACAAAAGAGCTAGTTCCGTCACTTACCATCATACTTCCTGCACTAGTGTTGTTAAAAACAAATTCTAAATTATTTAAAATTCCATTATTAACACCCATAAATTTAATACAATCTTCATTTGAACCAGACTTTATTGCACTAAAAATATTTTTAGCATTTGTATCACTTGGGTCTGCTAGTTTTGTCCAAAAAGAAATAGTACATTTAGTTGTTGATGTTGGTGAACCAGAAAAAGTTTTTTCTAAATTTGGATTGTCACCTCTATTAAACCTAAGTGAATTATCTATTTCATAACCTGTGGGTTTACCATCACCACCTACTACTGGAAATACCATACTACTCCTTTACTGGAAATTCGCCTAATGGTCTCGTTATGCTTCCGTCTTCTTGTTTTGTATAAGTAAACAAAGCGGCTAACGCATCTACGTCACTGGCATTATCTATTTGTGTTTGCATAGAGTTACATTTAGTTCTCCCCCTTGCTCTCCAAGTCTTCCAACCACTATCCATTGTGCCTCCCGTTTCAGTCGCCTTTACTA
>LULV01000115.1_pt1 | contig 26037 bp, 19 predicted proteins | sample 728081 | NCBI WGS metagenome assembly LULV01 (sample SAMN03860280, study PRJNA289734) | marine metagenome | biome: seawater column; feature: ocean; material: water; isolation source: Red Sea water column Station 108 - depth 25m | place: Saudi Arabia: Red Sea | collected 2011-10-15 | depth 25 m | reverse complement strand
TGACATTGTTAGAAATAACTAAAAGCAGTCTTTGGCTAGTCATCAGGGTTAGTTGCTTGAGCTTTAAAGTGATTTAAAGCCTAGATAAATGATAAGTTTTAACGACAGAACCCGGCTTATAGTTTATCTGGCACTAATTATTTCAATCTAAAAATCGCATTTATTAAAGTCTTGTATGAGATTTTAATTGTTTATTTTCTATTGAAAATAGTATTAAAAACCCATAATATCCCATATATTCCCAAATATGGAATTATTAGAATTATATAAAAATGTTTCTATCTACTTACGAAAACAAATTAGACAAAAAAGGGAGAGTTTCTGTGCCTGCTCCATTTAGATCATATTTGTCAAATCTTGGGTATAATGGAATAGTTTGTTTCCCATCTTTCAATCATTCATCAATCGAGGCTTGGCCACAAGATAGAATAGAAAAAATATCAAATACAATAGATTCATTAGATCCCTTTGAAGAAAAAAAGGATTATTTTGCAACATCAATTTTATCAGAAAGTATAAATCTACAATTTGATAGTGAAGGCCGTATTGCACTAACAAAAAAATTACTAAAACATTCGAAAATTAGAAACAGCATACTTTTCGTTGGTCAAGGAAAAACATTTCAAATATGGGAACCAACTTCTTTTGAAAAATTTAGGGTAAACGCTAGAAAAAAATCAAACATAAATAGAAACAGCCTTAAATGGGAAAAAAAACTTAATAACTAAAAGGGGGATAAATGACAATAAATTTTAAAACACCAGACATTAAAGAGCTAAAACCAAGAATATTAGTTCTTGGAGTTGGAGGAGCTGGAGGAAACGCAATTAACGGGATGATTGAATCTGGTCTTCAAGGTGTTGAATTTATTGCTGTTAATACAGATGCACAGGATTTAAGACTAAGTAAAGCTCAAGCAAAAATACAAATGGGTTTAAACCTCACAAAAGGTTTAGGAGCAGGTGCAAAGTTAGATATAGGTGAAGCATCAGCTGATGAGTCCTTAAATGAAATTATAAATGTATTGCAAGGTTCAAACATGGTTTTCATAACTGCAGGAATGGGTGGTGGTACTGGAACTGGAGCTGCACATGTAATTGCAAGAGCTGCAAAAGAATTGAACATTTTAACAGTAGGTGTAGTTACTCTTCCATTTTTATATGAAGGTCCATCAAGAATGAGAAAAGCTCAACAAGGATTAGAAGAGCTAAGAAAACATGTTGATACAATAATTGTAGTTCCAAACCAAAACTTGTTTAAAATTGCAAGCGAGCAAACTACTTTCGAAGAATCTTTTGAATTATCGAATGATGTTTTGTTACATGGGGTTCAAAGTATTACAGATTTAATGGTCAGACCGGGTTTAATAAATTTAGACTTTGCAGATGTTGAGACAGTTATGAGTTCAATGGGTAAAGCAATGATGGGTACTGGTCAAGCAGAAGGCGAAGGTAGAGCGGTAAAAGCTGCTGAAATGGCAATTAATAATCCCCTAATTGATGATTACACATTAAAAGGTGCTAAAGGATTACTTGTTAACATAACTGGAGGAAAGGATTTAAAACTGTTTGAGGTAGACGAAGCTGTAAACAAAGTAAGAGCTGAAGTTGATCCAGAGGCAGAACTTATTATTGGAGCAATTACAGATGAAAATCTAGATGGACTAATGAGAGTATCAATTGTTGCAACATCACTTGATGGCCAACAACCTGAACCGAAATCAGTTATCAATATGGTACACAGAATACAAAATAGAAATCCTGGTTATACAGATTTTTCTAATACAGGTTCATCGCAATCGTTTACATTTTCAAATCCAACGAATTCAATAATTACTAATGGAGCGAATGCGCTCAAAATTGAAGAAGAGATAAAAAGTGAAAATTTGGATGTTAGTGCAAATGAGAAGGATACTTATCAAGATAATTCAAGTGAAAAAGAGACTTTTCAAAGTCAAGGAGTAGAAAACAGCTCAAATACAGTAGAGAATGATTTTTCATCAAATGGTCTTGAAAATTTTAAATTTAACGAGGAAGAAACTCCTGAACTTTTTAACTCTGATACTGAGGCGATGAATGAAGAAAGTTCAATTAAATCAGGAGAAGATCAAATTTCCGAAGAAGATGATCTAGAAATACCAGCATTTTTGAGAAGACAAAAAAATTAATGTTCTTCAAAAAAATAAATGAATGCCACCATAAATCTGGAAAAAAACCATTTTCCAGTTTTGCTAAATGAATTAATTAGCATTATTTCCCCTCTTTATGGTGGCACATTTATTGATTGCACCTTAGGTCAAGGTGGATATTCAAAAGAAATATTAAAAACAAAATCAAATAAAGTAATTGCTCTAGATAGAGATCCAGATGTTTCACAGATTGCTAAAAAAATAGAAAAACAAAATAAAAATCGATTTACTTTTTTTAATAGTAAATTTTCTGAAATCGATAAATTAAACATTAAAGATAATGATCTTAAAGCTGTGATATTTGATTTAGGTTACTCCTTAAATCAGATTTTAGATTTTAAAAAAGGGTTATCGTTTCAAAGCACTGGAAAATTAGATATGAGATTGGGTTTAAATCAGTTTTCATGTGATGACGTAATTTCAAATATCTCTGAAAAGAGTTTAAATAAAATTTTTAAAATATTTGGTGAGGAAAAAAACTCAAAATTAATTGCAAGAAGAATAATTCAAAATAGAAATAAAAATAAACTTAAGACTGAAGATTTAGTTAATATTGTAGCAGAAATCAAAAAGTATAAGTTTTCTAAAACAAATCCATCAACAAAAATTTTTCAAGCTTTACGAATTTATATTAATAAAGAGATAAGTGAATTGATTAATGGATTAATATATTCATTCAAGATTCTACCAGTTGGAGGTATGATTGTTGTAGTAACTTTCCACTCAATAGAAGATAAAATTGTAAAATTTTTTTTTAAAAATTATTCTGACAAAAAAAATTCCTCACGATATGCACCAAACGTAATAAAAAATAATTGTCTAAAATTAAAAAATAATAAACCAATTGTTCCAGGTAATGACGAAATAAAGATTAATCCTGCATCAAGATCAGCAAAACTTAGATACGCGATTAAAACTGATGAAAATGATAATTTTAATGAATTGCATGAAAAATTTAATTACTTAATTGAGACTGAGAATTTAAGTTATAATTCATGAGAAAATTAATTTTTTTAATCCCTGTTATTTTTTTAATATTGGCAACAACTTTAACTAAAAACTCAACAAAGCAACTAGATAAAAAAATATTTGAAACAAAAGAAAATATAAGAGCCTTAGAGAATCGGCTAGAGCTTGTACTTTTAGATTATAATTTTCTCACTTCTCCAAAAAAATTAATGGAATATCAAACAAAATTTTTTGAAAATAACCTCATTCAATTAAAAATTAGCAACATTAAAAATTTAGAAGATTTAAATAATAAGATAATAAACAATGAGTGAATTTAAGTTTGTTGAAAAGAAATCAAATTTAAAAATCTCCTTTGAGAGAATTGCTTTTATATTTTTTATTTTTTTTATTATTTCTTTGTTGTTTTCAGCTAAAATTTTATTTCTTAGTTATAATGATCTGCCTGAACAAAAAATTATAAAAAAAAAAGAAAATTTCAGATCTAGTATTATTGATAGAGAAGGTGATATTTTGGCTAAATCAGTAAGAATAACTAACTTAGGAATAGATCCAAAGTTAGTTGTCGATAAAAAAAAATTATTATTATCTCTAAAATTATTATTTCCTAATAAAGACTTCAAAGATCAAATAAATGGAAAAAAATTTTTTTATGTAAAAAAAAAAATATCACCAGAAAAATTAGAAGCAGTTTTAAAATTAGGAGAAAAGGCATTTAGATTAGAAGAAAAAATTGCAAGAGTGTATCCAAACGGAGAATTATTTAGCCATATTATTGGTCAAATAGATAATGATAATAATGGTATATCTGGATTAGAAAAAAGTTTTGATTATGAGTTAAGGTCTTCAAAGGAGGCTTTAAAACTTACTGTTGATAAAGAACTGCAATACTTAATTAGAGAAGAGCTGGCAAAGGCTGAAGATATTTTCAAAAACGTTGGAAGTGCAGCAATATTAATGAATATTCATAATGGAGAAATACTATCAATGATTTCTCTTCCAGATTTTGATTTAAACAAAAGAAAAAATCTTGAGGATTTAAAATATATAAATAGAGCAACGAAGGGAGTTTATGAACTTGGATCAGTTTTTAAAACATTCACTTTAGCTGCTGGAATAAATTATGATGTAGTTAGCCCAGAAACAGAATTTACCAATCTAAAAAAAAAAATTACTTGTAATAAAAATTCTATAGAAGAGTATGACAATAAAATTCCTTCAAATTTAACCGCAGAAGAAATTTTAATAAGATCTGGAAATATAGGATCAGTTCGTATCGCCCAAAAGGTAGGAATAGATAATTTTGAGGATTTTTTAGTAAAAATTGGAATATTAAACCAACTTACATTTGATACGGATGAAATTGGAACTACACAAATTGGAAAATGGGGTAAATGTAAACTTGCTACGGTTGCATTTGGACATGGTATAGCTACTACACTTTTACAACTCACAAAAGGTTACTCAATTGTTACTAATGGTGGATACGAAATAAATCCAACATTGATTAAAAAAAAATATGAAAACGATAAAATAAGATTAATCAATCAAGATGTTTCAAATCTTATTAATCCAATATTAAGAAAAATAGTATCAACAAAAGAGGGAACGGCTGGATTTGCAAATGTAGCTGGGTTTGAAGTTGGAGGAAAAACAGGTACTGCTGATCAACCAGCAGATGGGGAATATTCAAAAAAAAAAATAAATACTTTTGCTTCTGTTTTCCCTGCCTCAGATCCAAAGTTTGCTTTAGTGGTAATGTTAGATGAACCAAAACCAAATAAAGAGTTTGTTTATAATTATAGAGATGGAAGACAACCTTATAAAGGAAATTGGAGAAACACCGCTGGATGGACTACCGTTTGGGTTACAGGTCAAATAATTGATAAAATTGGGCCAATTTTAGCCACAAAATATTAAGAGCGTAAATGATGTTACTTAAAGATTATCTTCCAAATATAAATAAAAAATTTAAAAATTTAAATTTCTCAGGCTTAGCATTTAATTCGAAAGAGGTAAAAAAAAATTACATATTTATTGCAATTAAAGGAGATAGGTTTGATGGAAACAATTATATAAATGATGCAATCAAAAATGGCGCAAAAATTATTATTTCTTCAAAATTTAAAGATCAAATTAAAAATAATATTATTTATTTAAAACAAAAAAATCCAAGACAAATATTATCTAATTTGTCTTCACAAATTTTTAAAAAAAAACCACAAAATCTAATTGCTGTTACAGGTACTAATGGAAAAACTTCAATTGCAAATTTTTATTATCAAATTTTAAAAAAAAACAAAAAAAAGGTAGCATCTTTCGGTACCCTTGGAATTAGCGGAAAGAAAAAAATAGAAAACACATCAAATACTACTTTTGATCCAATAAAAATTGGAAAGAATTTAAATTATTTAGAAAAAAAAAAAATTAATAATGTGATATTAGAAGCATCAAGTCATGGGTTAAAACAACATCGGCTTGATGGATTAAAATTTGACGTTGGAATATTTACAAATCTAAGCAGAGATCATTTAGATTATCACAAAACCTTAAAAGATTATTTAAATGCAAAATTAATTTTGTTTAAGAAATTGATGAAAAAAGGATCTTTTGCTATTTTTGATGAAGACATCAAATATGCAAAAATTTTAAAAAACATTTGTAAAAAAAATAAAATTAAAAAATTTACAATTGGAGAATTAAATGGCGACTTATTAATTGAAAAATATTCTATCATTGATAACAAACAAGAATTAACATTTTCATTTAATAAAAAAAAATATAATTTAAAAACTCAATTGATTGGCAAGATCCAAATTAAAAATCTTTTAATGTCAATTCTAGCCGCACATAAAAGTAATATAAAATTAGATAATATTCTTAAATCTGTAGAAAATATTAAAGCTGTACCAGGTCGTTTTGAAGAAATTGGGAATTTTAAAAATAATTCAATAGCTATTTTAGATTATGCTCACACACCTGATGCACTGAAGACCTGTGTTTTAAACATTAAAGAGCAGTTTAAACATCGAAAAGTAAATTTAGTTTTTGGTTGCGGGGGAGATAGGGATAAACCGAAGAGATCAATAATGGGCAAAATTGCTAATGATTTATGTGATAAAATATATTTAACTGACGATAATCCTAGAACAGAAAGTCCAAAAAAAATAAGAAACAATATCAAAGCTAAGATTTTAAAATCAAAATTAGTTGAAATTCCTTCAAGAAAAAAAGCAATTGAAAAGGCAATAAATGATTTAAGATCTGATGAGATATTGATTGTGGCAGGGAAAGGTCACGAAAATTACCAAGAATACAAAACTAAGAAATTTTTTTCAGATAAAGCTTGTATGATTGATGCTATTCATAAAAAAAATAAAAAATTATCTAAGAATTTAAAGGTAAATATCATTAATGAATACTTAAATATAAAAATTAATAATAACATTTTAATTAATAAAGCATCTATTAATTCAAAAGATATAAAAAAAAATAATATTTTTTTTGGTATTAAAGGAAAGAATATTGATGGGAACAAGTTTGCAGATGAAGCTCTTAAGAAAAAAGCAACTATTTGTATATTAGAAAAAAATTATTCAAAAAAAAATCCAAGAAAAATATTTGTAAAAGATACACTTAAAACTTTTTCAAATTTATCATGTATAATACGTAAATCATTAGGAACACCCATTGTCGCAATTACAGGATCTGCTGGTAAAACTTCTTTAAAAGAACTAATTGGTCAGAGTCTTAATACTTTAATACCAACTTCATATTCAAAAAAATCATTCAACAATCAATATGGAGTTCCATTGTCGTTATTTAATATTGATATGAAGCATAAAATTGGAGTATTTGAAATTGGAATGGATAAGAAAGGTGAAATTCAAAAGTTGTCTAATTTAATCCGACCCGATATTGGAGTAATAACAAATATATCTTATGCTCATATTAAAAACTTTAATTCAATTAAGGGAATTGCAGAGGCAAAAGCCGAAATTATAAAAAATATCGTTAGTGGAGGCAGGATCATCTTAAATGCAGATGATGTTTTTTATAATTTTTTTAAAGAGAGGGCATTAAATAGAGGATTAAAGATAATTTCCTTTAGTATTAAAAATAAATCAGATTTTCAATTTATAGATAATAAAAAAAATAGAATAAAAAAAATTCTCGAAATAAAATCAAATAATAAAAAATACAAATTTAAAATAAATAAAGATTTATATAATTATAAGCTTAATTTAGCAGCAGCCGTTGCAGTAATTTCGAATTTTATAAAAATCGATAAATTAAATAAAAATATATTCAAGGATTACATTCATCCATCAGGCAGAGGTAACCTAAAAAAAATTAAAATTAAAAAAAAGACAATCCATTTAATTGATGAAAGCTATAATTCAAACCCATTATCACTGAAATTTTCTATTGAAAAATTTGATAAAATTAAAACACGAAATGCTAAATATTTGCTGCTTGGAGATATGTTGGAGCTTGGTAAATTTTCAAAAAAATTACACTCTAATATTGCAAATAATATTAATAAAACTCAAATATCCAAAGTATATGTCTATGGTAAAGATATAAATTATACTTTCAACAAATTAAGAACACAAAAGAAGGGCAAAATCTTAAAATCTAACAGTGAAATATTAAGATTTATAAATTATGAAATTAATAATAATGATTATCTTATGGTGAAAGGATCAAATTCGACTGGATTAAACGAAATAATAAAAAAATTAAATTAATTTATGCTTTATATTTTATTTTCAAATTTAGTTGATACTTTTAGTTTTTTTAATGTCTTTAAATATCTGACTGTCCGAACAGGATTATCAATGTTTACAGCAATGATAGTAGTATTTATAGCTGGAGGACCATTTATTAGATATTTCTCATCAAAAAAAATACACAATCCGATCCGAGATGATGGACCAGATGAACATATAGTAAAAAAAATTGGAACACCTACAATGGGGGGGTTATTAATATTGTTTGGTGTTTTCTCGGGTGTCCTTTTGTGGGGAGATTTATCAAATCCTTATAATTGGTTTCTTATTTATATCGCTGGTACTTTTGGACTGTTAGGTGCCTATGATGATTACAAAAAAATAAAATTTAACAATTCAAGTGGCGTTTCTTCTAAATTTAAAATTTCAATTCAAATATTTTTAGCAGTTGTTGGGATATTAATTTTATATTATTCAGGTGTATCAGATGAAATAGAAAATCTATATTTTCCATTTTTAAAAAATTTAGTTATTAATTTAGGTTGGTTTTTCATACCATTTTATATTTTTGTACTTGTAGGCTCATCTAATGCTGTGAACTTGACCGATGGTTTAGATGGCTTAGCAACAGTTCCAGTGATACTTGTAGCCTCATGCTTTGCATTGATAAGCTATGTTTCTGGAAATATGGTTTTTTCAGGTTATTTGCAAATTCCTTACATAGAGGGTGTTGGAGAGGCCTCAATATTTTGTGGTGCAATAATAGGAGCGTGCCTTGGTTTTCTTTGGTTTAATGCACCACCTGCAAAAATTTTTATGGGTGACACTGGGTCTCTTTCTTTAGGCGGATCATTAGGAGCAGTTGGGATTATAACTAAACATGAAATTGTTTTAGCAATTACGGGTGGTTTGTTTGTTTTGGAGGCTATATCAGTAATTGTGCAGGTTATTTCATTTAAATTGACTGGAAAAAGAATTTTTAGAATGGCTCCAATACATCATCATTTTGAGAAAAAAGGATGGCCAGAGTCAACTGTTGTAATTAGATTTTGGATTATATCTATAATTTTAGCATTAATAGGAATTGCAACTCTAAAATTGAGATAATGAAATTAAAAGAAAATTTTTTTTATAAAAAAAAAATTTTAATTTATGGATTAGGAAAATCTGGAAGTGCTTGTTTTGAATTTTTAAATAGAAATAATGACATATTAGTTTTTGATGATAATTTTTCTATAAAAAATAAAAAATATAGTAATTATTTTTTTTCTCCAGATAGAATAAAAAAAATAAATTTTGATTATATTTTTTTAAGCCCTGGAATTGATATAAATAACTGTGTTTTATCTAAGTTTTTAAAAAAAAATAAAATCAAAATAATTAGTGAGCTCGATATTTTTTATAAAACATATCCAAATTTAAATAAAATTACAATTACAGGAACAAATGGAAAATCAACTACATCTAAATTAATTTATGAAGTTTTAAAATACCATAAAAAAGATGTTAGATTGGTTGGTAATATTGGAAACCCAATTTTAAAAGAAAAAAATATAAAAAAAAATACTATTTTTGTTATTGAGGCATCATCCTATCAAATCGACTACAGCAAATATTTTGAAACTAATATAGCTCTAATTTTGAATATAGCCCCCGACCATTTAGAGAGGCATAAAACTTTTCAAAATTACGCAAATGCTAAATTAAAATTAATTAAAAAACAGAAAAAGAAATCAATAGCGCTAATCGAAAAAAATAAGGGGCTAATTAGAGATATTTTAAAATCGCAGAAGGTTAAATCTAAAATAAAAAGTGTAGACTTTAAAGAATATGATAGTTTTTACAAAAAAATAAAAAATAATTATTTTAAAAATTTATCAAACATAAAAAATCTTTCATTTGTATTAGCGCTTTCTAATATCTTAAAACTCGATAATTCCAAAATTTTAAAGGTAGTAAACAGTTTCAAAGGATTAAATTATAGACAACAGATTGTTTATAATAAAAAAAAATTTTTGATAATTAATGACTCAAAATCAACATCATTTTCATCAACAGTGCCATTGTTACAATCATACGAAAATATCTATTGGATTTTAGGGGGTTTAGCAAAGAAGGGTGATAAACTAAATTTAAATAAAAAATATTTTAAGAAAATAAAAGCTTATATCTATGGAACTAACAAAGCATTTTTTTTAAATGTACTGAAAAATAAATGCAGATTACATTCATCAAAAAATCTAAAGGATATTCTTTCTAAATTATTTTTAGATATCAAAAAAAATAAAAATGGGAAAAAAACTATTTTATTCAGCCCTGCAGCAGCTTCATTTGATCAGTTTAAAAATTTTGAGGAAAGAGGAAGATATTTTAATCAACTGCTTAAAAAATATATAAATGCATAGATTTTTTGAAAATTTTTATGATTGGTGGAAGAATATAGATAAATTTATCCTTTTTCTTATTTCAGTTTTATTTTTTTTAGGTCTTTTCTTCTCTTTAGTATCGACATCTTTAATTGCTTCTGACAAACTTGATACGAACTCATATTACTTTTTTATAAAACACTTAATTTTTATTGGGCTTGGAGCCTTAATACTGTTTTTCCTCTCAATTTTAAAAGAAGATATCTTGATTAAAATCTCATTAATTCTTTTTTTTATCACACTAGTGTTTCTGTTAATGGTTCCATTTGTGGGCATAGAAGTAAAAGGATCAAAAAGATGGCTTGATTTAGGGGTTTTACCACGCTTTCAACCTATAGAATTGTTAAAACCATACTTTATAGTTTTTGTCTCAATTATGCTCTGTTTAAATAAAAATATTTTTTACAAATATTTATTAAGCGGCATTGTTCTTTTGCCAGTTATACTCCTTCTAATCTCACAGCCCGATCTTGGCCAGACGTTATTAATTACCATGGTATGGTTAACACTAATATTTGTTTCAGGAATAAACATATATTTATTCTTTTTGTTTTTTATTTTTACAATATCAATATCAACATATTTAATATTTTTTGTATCAAAGTTTGAATACATAAAAATAAGACTTCTATCTTTTTTGAATACTAGTAGTGGAAATAATTACCAAGCGGATCGAGCAAGTGATGCAATTTCTGGTGGAGGATTTTTTGGTAGAGGGATCGGTGAAGGAACATTAAATTCAAAAGTTCCAGAAGCGCACACAGATTATATAATCTCTGTTATATCAGAAGAGTTTGGAGCTATTATTGTAATTTTGATAATGATTTTATATTTAGTCTTCTCTTATAATGTGATCAAAAAAATTAATAATACTATTTCAGAAAAAAATAAATTAATCTTAATTGGATGTGTAACATTGATATTGTTACAAACATTTGTACATGTTGGAGTAAATATTAGATTGTTGCCTACTACTGGTATGACCCTGCCATTTTTAAGCTATGGTGGCTCATCTATAATTAGTACAGCTTTAGTTTCAGGTATAATACTTAACTTAACAAAAAGAAGATTGTCAGAGGTATGACAAAAATATTAATCGTAACGGGTGGCTCAGGTGGCCATGTAATACCCGCTCTTACAATTTTTGATCATTTAAAAAATAATTTTGATGTTCGTATAGCCACAGATGAAAGGGGTACTAAATTTATAAATAAACAAGATTACGAATATAATTTAATAAAAGTACCAAACTTATTTAGTAATATTTGGTCTCTACCATTTAAATTATTTAAATTTATTTATGTAATGTTCGAGTCATATAATTACTTAAAAAAAAATAATATAAGCAAAATTATAAGCACAGGTGGGTATATGTCCTTTCCATTTTGTTTTGCATCTTTATTTTTAAATTGTGAGATTGTTTTATTTGAACCAAATAGTGTGATTGGACGGTCAAATAAATATATGATTAAAATTGCAAAAAAGATTTTATGTTACGATAAAAATTTGAAATTATTTCCTAAAAAATATTTTGGTAAAATTGCATTGATTGCTCCAATTTTGAGAAAAGAAATTTATGAAGCAGAAAAAAATCTTCAACATTTACAAAAAAAAATTATTAAAATTTTAATAGTTGGAGGAAGTCAAGGATCTATTTTTTTTGATAAACAAATAACAAAATACATTTTGGAGTTATCAAAAGAACTAAACATTGCAGTTAAGCAACAAGTTTTAAATATAAATGAAAGAAAAAGAATTAATGATTATTATCAAAAATCTAATTTTAAATATGAATTATTTGATTTTGATGAAAATCTTCATACAAAAATTAATGATATAGATATCGCAATTACAAGATCAGGCGCCACTGCAATTGCAGAATTAGCGCATTTAAACATACCTTTTTTAGCAATACCTTTCCCATTTGCTAAAGATAATCATCAATTTTATAACGCCAAGGTATACGAGGAAAATAATTGTTGTTGGTTAATAAAACAAAACGATCTTAACAGCATAGATTTTATAAATTTATTTAAAGATAAGAAAGATCATGAAGAAAAAAAAAATAATTTATCAAAAATTACTAACCAAAACAGCTGGAATAATGTAAATAAAAAATTGATAGACCTTATCAATGAAAATTAATTTAGGAAAAAGAGAGCTAATTCACTTTATTGGAATAGGCGGAATAGGTATGAGTGGCTTGGCTTTAATAATGAACGGTCTTGGTTTCAGAGTTCAAGGTAGTGATATTTCAGAAAATAAGAATATTGATAGATTAAAACAAAAAAAAATACCAATCTTCTTAAACCATAATAAAAAAAATTTAAAAAATAGCACTGTTCTTGTAATTTCAACAGCAATAAAAAAGAATAATCCTGAATTAGTTCAAGCAAAAAAATTAAAGTTACCAATATATACAAGAGGAGAAATGCTTGGTCATATTGTTTCTTTAATGAAAAATATTGTAGTCACAGGATCTCATGGAAAAACAACTACAACATCATTACTGTCTAGTATATTTGGAAGCGCTAAATTGGATCCAACCATAATTAATGGAGGAGTTTTAAATTCATTTGGTAACTCAGCTAAACTTGGAAAAAGTAATTGGTGCTTAATTGAATCTGATGAGTCTGATGGAAGCTTTTTAAAAATACCTTTTACATATTCTATAATTACAAATATTGATGCCGAACACCTGGATTTTTATAAATCTCTTGAAAATTTGAAAAAAAATTTTTCAAGCTTTATAGAAAAAACTCCCTCACTAGGGAAAACCTTTTTATGTATTGATGATAAAAATATTAAAGAAGTAATCAAAAAAACAATTAATAAAAATTTTTATACATATGGATTATCAAAGGATGCAAACTTTAATATAACAAATACTTTGCAAAAAGAAAAATACTCTGAATTTAATTTAAAAATAAAAATACCTGGCAGTAAAAAAGAAATAAAAAAAATAAAGATACCATTGATTGGTATGCATAATATCAAAAACGCAGCTTCATGTGCTGCTGTTGCTTTTTTAATTGGGATAAATGATAAGACTATCAAACAAGGTCTAAAAAATTTTAAAGGTGTGCAAAGAAGATTTAATTTTCTTTTTAAAAAAAATGATGCATTATTTTTTGATGACTATGCTCACCATCCAACAGAAATATCTTCTGTACTCGAGGGAGTAAAAGAAGTTTATAAGAAAAAGGAAATTATATGCATATTTCAGCCACACAGAATATCTAGAGTAAAAAACCTTAAATTTGAATTTTCTAGATCCTTTAAAAAAGCAGATACCGTAATTCTTTGCCCAATATATAAAGCAAGTGAAAATATTAAACTCGGTTTTGCATATGAAAAATTTGCAAAATTAATAATTAAAAATTCAAATGTTAGTCTTATTAAAATTGAGAATGAAGATAGTCTAAAAAAATTAATTAAACAAACGGGCTATGGTGAAAAAATTTATATAGGAATGGGCGCTGGAAGCATTTCTAATTGGATGAGGAATTTATAAAAACAAATTAATGCAAATTGATGACCTAAAAAAACTGCCAATTAATGATGATGAGCTTTATTTTGATTATGATTTAAAAAAATTGAATTGGTTTAATATTGGAGGAAAAACAAAAGTTTTTTTTAAGGCAAAATCTCTAACTGGATTAGTAAATTTTTTAAAGACCTTCAAAAAAAGAGGAAAAATATTCGTTTTAGGGGCAGGCTCAAACGTATTGATTTCAGATGATGATTTCAATGGAGTGGTCATTAAGCTCGGTAAAAATTTTCAAAATCTCTCAATTTTGAACGAAAACTTAATAATAGCTGGATGCGGAATATCCCAAAAAAAATTATCTGAATTTTCTAGAGAAAATAGTTTAACAGGAATGGAATTTATGTCTTGCATTCCAGGTTCAGTTGGAGGTGGAATTAGAATGAACTCTGGATGTTTTGATAATGAATTCAAAGATGTATTAGTTTCTGTTCAATGTATTGATTTTGATGGATCAGTAAAAATGATAAATAAAAATGATATCAAATTTAAGTATAGAGGTTCTGATTTATCAAAAGATCTAATTTTTCTAAGCGCGACGTTTGAAGGAAAAAAAACTGAGCAAAATAAAATTTTACAAACTATGGAGCAAATGAAAAATAGTAAAGAAAAAGCTCAACCTACTAAAATTAAAACTGGAGGAAGCACATTCAAAAATCCCATAGATCAAACTTCAAAAAAAGTTTGGGAGTTAATAAATGAGTCAGTGCCAAATTCTTTGAGTTTTGGAGATGCAATTATATCAGAAAAACATATGAATTTTTTTGTAAATAAGAAAGATGCAAGCTTTAAAGATATGAAAAAATTAATTTATACAGTTCAAGAAAAAGTTCAGAAAAAAACTGGCATTAACATTAATCCAGAAATAATTATTGTAGAATGAAGAAAAAAATTTTAATTATCGCAGGCGGTTATTCAAATGAAAGAGAAATAAGTTTAAAAACTGCAAGAAGTGTTTACTTAGAATTAAAAAAAAATAAAAAATACATAATAGATGTCGCGGAACCTGACGGAAATTTTGTAAAAAAAATAAATACTTTTAAACCTGATATAGCTTTTAATTTACTTCACGGAAGATACGGAGAGGATGGTTATATACAGGCTATACTAGAGTCACAAAAAATTAAATATACTCACTCTGGTGTTTTATCTTCATCTCTAGCTATAGACAAAGAAATTTCAAAAGAAATATATATTAAAAATAAAATCCTTACTCCTAAGTATATCAAATTTAAATTTAGAGATCTTAATGAAAAAAAAATTATTCAAGAAGTTCAAAAAAAACTCAAATTTCCTGTTGTAATTAAACCAATTAATGAAGGATCAAGTGTAAGTGTTTATATATGTAAAAAAAATAATTTCTTAAGTAATTTGAAAAAATTGAGACATTATGATGAAATATTAATTGAAAAATTTATTCCAGGTAGAGAAATACAGGTAGCTATTCTTGGAAATGAAAAATTAGGTGCAATTGAACTCAAGCCAAAGAGAATGTTTTATGATTATGAGGCAAAATATAATCCAAATGCTAAAACAGAACATATTATACCTGTAAATATAAGCAAAAAAAATTATGATAAAGTTACATCTATCGCATTAAAGGCACATAAATTGCTAAAATGTAGAGGAGTAACCAGATCAGATTTTAGATTTAATAGAAATAAATTTTACCTCCTGGAGACTAATACTCAACCAGGAATGACATCTTTATCATTGGTTCCAGAAATAGCTAAATATAGAAATATATCTTTTGCACAATTAATAAATAAAATTTTATTAGATGCGTCTATCAATAAATAAAAAAAAAATTTATTTTTATTTATTTATATTCGTATTTCTAAATACAATTTTTAATTTTAAGCAAATGAGTAAATTTTCAAATATATTTAAATTAAATGAAATCAGTATAAATGGATTAAATTTAGATGAGGAGTATTCATTAAGAAGTGATTTAGAATTATTTATAAATCAAAATATTTTTTTAATTAACAACAATCAAATGTATTCGATTTTAGATAATATAAAACATATAGAAACTTTTAAAATAAAGAAAATTTTTCCATCAGAGTTAAATATAGATATCAAAAAAACAAGTTATGTGGGCAAAACTATGAAAAATGGCAGAGTGTATCTTATAGGAAATAACAAAAAATTTATTGAACAAAAAAATATTAATATCCAACCAAATGTTCCTTTTGTATTTGGTAATTTTTCGATCGAAGAATTTTTAATTTTACAAAATAACTTACGAAGTAATAGTTTCAACTTAGATGAAATTAAAAGTTATTATTATTTTAAAAGTAGTCGATGGGATTTAAATAAAGAAGATAATATAACAATTAAATTACCATTTTCTAATTATGAGCAATCTTTAAAACAATATAAAATTTTAGAGGATGAAGGCAAAATCTATAAAAATAGTATTGTTGATTTGAGAGTTCCTAAAAAAATTATTATCAGCTATAAATGAAGTAAACATGGATACAGTAATTGATCTTGGCTCTTCAAAAGTAAAAATTACAACATTTGATCAAAAAAAAAAAATTATTTCTCATTTATCAGAAAAAATCGATGATAAAGAAAACTTTGAAGAAATCTCAAGTATAATAAAAAAATTAATAAAGAATTCAGAAAAAGAAATTTCCAATCATATAGAAGATATTAATTTATTGTTTGATGACTCTAATTTTTTCACAATAGATATATCAATAAAAAAAAGAATTGATCACATCAAATTACCAAATGACCTTAAGACCGAAGCTTGTCGAGAATGTACTCAAATTATAAATAGCTACTATAAAGATCTAAAAATAATTCAATTTTTTACAAGCTGTATTAAAGTAGATAAAATAGAATTAAAAAAAATACCAAATGATCTTAAAGATCATTCAGATATTATTTTTGAATTCAAATTTTTGTGTATATCTATTGAAAATTATTCTCATTTAAAAAATATTTTTTCTAAAAATAATTTAGAAATTAAAAATACTTTTTGTTCTAGTGTTGTAAGGTCTTTCAATTATATAAATAATTTTAAAAATGAAAAATATATCGCATTTTTAGATATTGGTTTTTTAAGAAGCTCTCTAATTTTATTTAGAGATGGCAGTTTACACTTATTTAAAAATATACCTATAGGTGGGCAAAGTATTACAAAAGATATTTCTTATATAATGAAAATCGATCTAAAAGACTCTGAGGAGATTAAACATCTTTTTAATAAATCAGAAACAGAATTCTCTTATGCTAATGAAACAAAACAAAAGGAAGACAATTTAACAAAAAAATTAATTACAAAAAAAATATCAATAGATTTATTAAAAAAAGTTATTTTAGCCCGTGTTGAAGAAATTTTTAATTTGTTGTTTGAAGATGTTAAAATTTCAGAAACTATAGATAAAGATGAGATTTTGTTAGTTTTGATAGGTGGTGGAGCTAAGTTGTTTGATAAAAATTCTTTTAACTTTGAAAGTTCTAATAATTTCAAGGACATAATTTTTTATGACGAAACAGATAAAGAGATTTGTAAATCAGGTTTGGAGTATGCTTTAAAATACAACATAGAAAAGGAAAAATTTATTAAAAATAATAAAAACAAAGGAATTTTTGAGAGATTTTTTAATCTTTTCCAAAAAATATAGTTGTATTTTGTTGTAATAATACTTGTATGTCTAATTAATCAACCATTTATTATAAGTCTTGAGTGTCTTTATTAACTCAAAAAACTTTAAGCAAAAAATTCTCAGTCAGTGGAATAGGCGTTCATACTGGTGCTAAAGTTAACATGAACGTTTTACCTGCTTCAGCAAATACAGGTATAGTTTTCAAGAGGATTGATTTAAAAAATAACAACTTAATTATACCCAATTACAATAATGTAATGGATGCAACACTGTGCACTACGGTATCAAACCAATATGATGTAAAAGTTTCTACTATTGAGCATTTGATGGGAGCATTTTATGGTTTGGGAGTTGATAATGCTATTGTTGAATTAGATTCACAAGAGCTATCAAGTTAATAAAAATTGAAAATAAAGTAGAGCTTAAAGAGGGAAACAAATCAATTTCAATTGATAAATCAAATGTTACTTCAGAAATTGATTTTGAAATAAAATATGAAAATCCAACTATACAAACTCAAAGAAATAAAGTCAGTTTATTTGAGGATGATCTTAATGATATTTTTAACTCAAGAACATTTTGCCTTTATGAAGATTTAAAAAAATTAGAGGAGCTTGGGCTAGGTAAAGGTGGCAGTTTAGATAATGCAGTTGTTGTAAAAGATAATACTATTTTAAATAAAGAAGGACTTAGAAATAATTTAGAGTTCGTTAATCATAAAATTCTTGATTGTATGGGTGATCTTTATTTGTCTGGTTATAGAATAATTGGATCGGTAAAATGTTCTCAAGGAGGTCATAGCCTAACAAATAAATTATTGAGAAAATTATTCGCAGATAAAAAAAATTATTCTTTGATTGAAATTAAAGGAAAAAACCTTCCACATTCGTTTGCAAACAGAAGTCAATTAAGATCTATTGCTTAATAATTAGAAATTTTCATAAATTCTGCTAAATTTTTGAATGCCTTTATTTTACAAAATTGTAATTTTAATATTTTTTCTAAACTTTAATTCTTGTACTAAAAAAGATGAAAAAATTTCAATAGTAGAAGAAAAGAGTTTAGAGACGCAAATGATCGATGCTTATAACGAAGGACTTGAGGAGTTGGAAAAAAACGATGTAATTTATGCAGCAAGGAAATTTAATGAAGCAGAACTTCTTTACCCTCAATCTGTCTGGGCTCCAAGAGCAGCATTAATGGCTGCCTATGCTTATTTTTCTCAACTATATTATGATGACACAATTATAGAATTAGAAAAATTTCTACAAAAATATAAAAATCATCCTAGAAGAGATTACGCTTACTACCTTTTGGCTTTAAGTCATTATAATTTAATAATTGATGAAACTAAAGATTTAGAGGAAATACTTAAAGCTAAACAATATTGTAAAATTATTATTAAAAATTATCCAAATACAGAATTTGCTATAGACTCAGAATTTAAACTTGAACTTATACAAGAAATACTTGCTTCAAAAGAAATGTACCTTGCAAGATATTATGTAGATAGAGAAAAATGGATACCAGCAATTAATAGGTTTAAAACAGTAATTAATGATTATGAAACTACCATATATGTAGAGGAGGCTCTTCATAGATTAGTTGAATTACATTATAAGTTAGGTTTAGTTGATGAGTCTAAAAAATATGCCTCGTTATTAGGTTATAATTACCAATCGAGTGAATGGTATGAGGAAAGTTATAAAATTTTAAATAAGAATTATGTTAAAACAGCAAAAAAAGTAGACCCAGAAAAAGAGCGGTCAATATTGCAAAAATTTAAAGATCTACTTAAATAAGTTGATCAGATGAACAAGGAAGTTGAAAAAATATATAAAAGAAAGATTAAAGAATTCCAAAAACATAACAAATTATATTATGACAAAAGTGCCCCAGCTATTTCTGATAGAGAATTTGATGAACTTAAAGCTGATATAATAAGTTTAGAAAAAAAATATTCTTTCCTCAGAAGTACAAAATCCCCATCTGATTCTGTAGGTTTTAAACCATCTAAAAATTTCGAGAAGTTTAAGCATAAAGTACGGATGTTATCTTTGTCCAACGCATTTGATAGAGAGGATCTTATTAATTTTGAAAAAAAAATCTTAAATTATCTAAATGAAAAAATTTCATTAGAATATAGTGTTGAACCAAAAATTGATGGTATTTCGGCGTCTTTGACTTATTTAAATGGCAATTTAACTTATGGTGTTTCTCGAGGTGATGGGAGTGAAGGTGAACTTATAACAAACAATTTAAAAACCATCAAAGATATCCCACATAAAATTTTAAAAAAAAATATCCCTAAGGAAATAGAAATAAGAGGGGAAGTTTTTATTGAAAAAAAAGATTTTGAAAAACTAAAGGATAACTTTGCAAATCCTCGAAACGCAGCATCAGGATCACTTAGGCAAAAAGATCCTAAAGAAACATCTAAGATTCCACTTAAATTTATAGCTTATACATTTGGATTTATAAGTGAAAATAAATTTAAAAATCAGTCTGATTTTTTGAATGAGCTAAAATCCTGGGGATTTTTAACAAGTGATTATAATAAAGTAATAAAAAGCATCGATGAGCTATTTATATTTCATGAGCAATTTGAAAAGAAAAGATTTGATTTGAATTATGATATTGATGGATTGGTTTATAAAGTAAATAGTTTACAGTTACAAAAAAGATTAGGATTTACCTCAAATGCCCCTAGATGGGCAATAGCACATAAATTCTCTGCAGATCACGCATATTCTGAAATTTTGAACATCGATATCCAAGTTGGACGAACAGGAGCTTTAACACCTGTTGCAAAAGTCAAACCAGTAAATATTGGAGGTGTAGTGGTATCAAATGCAACCTTACACAATGAAGATGAAATTATAAGAAAAGATATAAGAATTGGTGACACAGTAAAAATTGAAAGAGCAGGAGATGTTATCCCTCACGTTTTAGAAGTTGATCTTAAAAAAAGAAAAAAAACACAAAATAAATTTATATTCCCAACAATATGTCCTTCTTGTGGATCTAAGACAGAAAAAGAATTTAATAAAATTACCAAAAAATTCGATGCAGTAAGAAGATGTACTAATAATGGATACACTTGCAATAAAATTGCAATAGAAAAAATTAAACATTTCATATCAAAAGATGCAATAAATATTGATGGGCTAGGTAAAAAAGTAATTGAAAAATTTTGGGACTTAAAATTTATAAAATTACCTCAAGATATCTATAATTTAGATTACCAGAAAATTTCCTCTCTTGATGGATGGGGATCACAATCAGCTTCAAATCTTAAATTTTCAATTGAAAATTCAAAAAAAGTTACATTAGATAAATTTATTTTTTCGTTAGGAATAAGACATATTGGAATAGAAAATGCTAAAATAATTGCCGATTTTACAAAAAATATAAAAAGTTTTTTAAATCTTTTAAAAAAAGATAAAATTAAAGAACTAATTAACATTGATGGAATAGGAGAAACTCAAGTTAAATCTTTAGAAAAATTCTTTCAAAATAAAACAAATATTAAAGTTGTAGAAAAATTAAGTGAGATACTGAGCGTTAAAGATAGAGAAGTTAAAAGTAAAGGTAAATTAAAAAATGTCTCTTTCATGTTTACTGGCAAACTTCAAAACATTAGTCGTGCAGAGGCTAAAAGTTTAATTGAGGAAAATGCTGGCAGTATTGTTAGCAGCGTAACAAAGAAATTAGACTATCTAGTGACCGGTGAAAAACCAACAAATAGAAAAGTAGAGCAGGCTAAAAATTTGGGAATTAAAATACTTACGCAAAAAGAGTGGTCTGATTTATTGAATTAGTTTTGCAAGCCACTTTCTCTCTTTGTTATTGAGATATGCTGATAATTTTGAGTAAGTTTCCAAGTGGTAAGAAAAAATATAATCTTTTTCAATTTTTGTTAGCATATTTTCATCTATTAAATCTTTTTCAAGAGGAGCAAAAGTTAAGTTTTTGAAAAAAAGATTTTTATTATTTCCATCAATATAGACTAAATTTTCAATTCTTATTCCAAGCTTGTTTTCCAAATAAATACCTGGCTCATTGCTAACAATCATACCTTTTTTGAGTTTTATAAAATTGTTTTTAGATATACTTTGTGGACCTTCATGGACATTCATAAAAAACCCAACTCCGTGCCCAGTTCCATGTCTATAGTCTAAATTTATAGAGTTAAGACTTTTTCTAGCAAGTTTATCTATATTATTTCCATTTTTTAATTTATCTATTTTTGACATTGCAACTGCTATGTGACCTTTCAAAACCCTTGTATAAAGCTCTTTAGTTTTTTTACTAGGATCACTAAAAGAAATTGTTCTTGTAATATCAGTTGTACCCCATTTGTATTGCCCACCTGAATCTACTAATAAAAGATGATCTTTATTAAGTTTACGGTTTGATTTTTTATTGGATCTATAGTGAATTATTGCGCCGTTTGGTCCTGACCCTGCAATTGTGCTAAAGCTTGGAAATAAATAATTTTTGCTTTGCTTTCTGAAACTCTCCAATTTTTTTTCAACTTTAATCTCATCTAATTTTCTTATATTTGAATTTTTTATCCAGTATAAAAATTTTGTAACTGCAACACCATCTTTAATATGTGCTTCAATCATATTTTTAATTTCAGTTTTATTTTTAATAGATTTTAAATCATTAATTGGATCTATTTTTTTTTTAATTAAAAACTTCGAATTAATTAATTTTTCATTAAAAACTGAACAGGTTTTACCATCTATGCAAAATGAATTACCTTTTAATGAGCTTAGTATTTTAAAAAAATCGTCTTTTTCATGAAAAAAAATTTTTTTTTTTAAAAATTCTTTTTTTAAATTTTTTAATTTTTTTATATTTCCAAATAGTATTATATTTTTATTACTTGTTAAAATAGCTTGAAAATTGGCTATCGGAGAATTTGGTAAATCTTTACCTCTAATATTAAGTAGCCAGCAAACATTTTCCCCTGAGCTGATAAATAAATTATCTAATTTTTCACCTTTAAGAATTTTGTTTAATCTATTAATTTTACTTTTTGAACTCTCCCCAACAACTGAAGAATTTATTTGATAAATTAAATTATCTTTATTAACAATCTCAGCTTTGGTTTTGAATAAATTAGAATCTACTGGAAATAGATTACAAGAGTTATTAAAATATATTTTTAAAGTTTCTGTTGTAAATAATTTTGGGTCAAAACCAATGTTAAGTCGAGTACCATTTTTTAATATATCTTTTGGCCATTCGTAAGGTATTTCATGAATTTTAAATTTTTTTCCTGACTGTTTTTTAGCTTGTATTGTGTATCTGCCATCAACAAATAAATGATTTGAGTCTTTTAAAATTAATATAAAGCCTGCGGATCCAGAAAAATTTGCAACAATTTCAAGTTTATTTATTTTTGAATATTCTGTAAAAAACTCATCGTTTTTTGGTACTATATATCCATCTAGATTATTAAGATTTATTAGGTTTTTAATTTTATTTATCATTTAATTTTTTTTGATATCTCAGCCATCCAGGGCTTCTAATTGGTTCATCAAATTCAATATCCTGGTTAAATTCAAAATCTTCCTCGTTTTCATCAATAAAATTGTTATTTTTTTTTAAATTTTCATCTGGCAATTCATCAATAAACCTAGATGACATGCTATCAATCCAATCACCTTGATAAAATCTGTTCATAGAGAAGGATATTTTCGCTATTTTTTTTGCCCTGGTTATCCCAACATACGCCAATCTTCTTTCTTCTTCCAAACCATTTTCACCTTTCTCTTCTATGCTTTTTTGATGAGGAAACAGACCTTCCTCCCATCCTGGTAAAAATACAACGTCAAATTCCAAACCTTTTGAAGCGTGCATGGTCATAAGGTTTACTTTCTCAGTTTCCCAATCTTGATCCAAAGATGTTGCAAGAGCAACATGTTCTAAGAAACTTTCAAGATTATCAAATTCTTTCATTGCACTTAATAATTCCTTTATATTTTCTAATCTATTTTCATTTTCTAAGTCTTTTTTGTTTTTTAACATTTCACTATATCCAGATTCATCCAAAACAAGTTGCAAAAGTTTATTATGATTTATTTTGTTTTTTAAGTCCTCTCTCCACTTTTGTAAAAGATTTAACAATGAATTTAATCCCAATTTAGTTTTTGGTTTAATTTTGTTTTCTTCAATAAGTTTTCTTGCTGCATTTTCCAAAGTAGTTTTATTTATTTTTGCATGTTCATTGATTAATTTAATTGTTGTATCTCCAATTGACCTCTTAGGAACATTAATTATTCTTTCAAAAGATAAGTCATCAAAAGGTTGATAAATAACTTTTAAATATGCAACACAATCTTTAATTTCAGCTCTTTCATAAAATTTTATACCCCCAACAATTCTGTAAGGAAGTCCTATTTTTAAAAATCTTTCTTCAAATTCTCTAGTTTGAAATATAGCTCTAACTAAAATTGCCACTTCATTAAGAGAATAATTTTTTTTAAGTCTCTCAATTTCTGCACCAACTTCAGTCGCCTCGTCTTTGACATTTCTAAAACAACTTAAACTTACAAGCTCTCCATCATCATGACTAGTGAACAAAGTTTTCCCTACTCGATTTTGATTATTTTCAATTAATTTAGACGCAACACTCAAAATATTTTGTGTTGATCTATAATTTTTTTCCAAACGAATAACCCTAGTATTTTCATAAACTTTATCAAATTCTAGAAAGTTTTTTATTTCCGCACCTCTCCAACTGTAAATTGATTGATCATCATCCCCGACACAACAAATATTTTTATTATGACCTGAAAGATATCTTAACCATTCACTCTGAATAAAATTGGTATCTTGATATTCATCAACTAAAATGTATTTAAATTTTTTAGAATATAACTCGGCAATATCAGCATACTTTTCAAATATTTTTAAAGTATGCAAAATTAAATCACTAAAATCTGCTGAATTTAAATTTACCAATTTTTCCTGGTAAATTTTGTAAATACTCAAAAAATTTTTTTCTAAAGGATCTTTTCTTTTCAGAATAACATCTTGAGGATAAAAACCTTTATTTTTCCATTTATCAATAATGGCCAGAATGAACTTTGGAGATATTTTTTTTATGTCTACATTCTCTGCTTTACATATATTTTTAATAAGTCTTACTTGATCATCTTGGTCTATAATTGAAAAATTACTTTTGAGTCCAACAGCATCTGCGTGTTTTCTAAGAAGTTTTGCACTAATTGAATGAAAAGTTCCAAGCCACGGTAATCCCGTAGCATCTTTCCTGAGTAATTTAGAAACTCTTAATTGCATTTCTTTTGCAGCTTTATTTGTAAAGGTGACAGCTAAAATTTGGTTCGGAAATGCTTTATTTTTTTTTATTATATGTGCAATCCTTGAAGTAAGAACTTTAGTTTTACCTGATCCAGCACCGGCTACTATCAAAAGAGGACCATCTAAACATTCTACTGCTTCTCTCTGATTTTCGTTTAAATTGCTTAAATATTCTGAATTTAACATCTAATTTTTTATAGTATAAGCCATATTAAATTTTATGAGGAAAAGAAAAAAAATAGACTCTCCCACAATTATTTTGTCATCAATTATTGTAGTTTTTACAATAATAATATTTTTATCATTACCAGTTTTTTTTAATTATAAAAGTATACAAAATGAAATAGAAAATAAATTTTTTTCAGATTTTAAGATTAATTTAAAAATTTTAGATAATATTTCTTTTAGAGTGCTTCCAAGACCACATTTGTTGATTAAAAAGGCGAATCTCGATTTTAATTTGGAAGATAAAAAATCTGCGATTGCAGAGGTAGAAAATTTAAAACTTTTTATCCCAAGCAATAAAATTTATTCAAAAAAAAACATAGTTATTACTGACATAAAGTTTCAAAATATTAATTTAAATCTTAAAATAAGTGATATTAAAGATATTAGAAACCATCTATATTACAAAATTAATAAACCAATTAATATTTCTAACATAAAAATATTTCTAAATGATAATAAAAATAATGTAATCTTAATTGCTCCAATTAAAAAAGTTAATTACCAGATAAATGAAAATTTTTCAGCAAAGGAGTTTAAAATAAAAGGATCTATATTTGATATAGAATTTAAATCCTATTGGAAAAGAAATTATAGTGACCCTAAATCAACTTTTAATGAATTAAATTTAAAAAATCCAAATATATACATTAAAAATTTATTTAGATATGAAAAAAAAAAAGAATTTAAAGGGAGTAGTTCAATTGATTTTTTGAATGAAAATATTTCATTTAATTATAATTATAAAGATTCTATAATTAAAATAAATTCACCAGAAAAAAAAAATAATCAAAAAATTAAATTTAACTCTATTGTAGAGCTCAATCCATTTTATTTAGATGGAGAAATAATATTTGAAGAAAAAAAAGTAAGTTTTATCACCGATTACATATTAAATTCAATTTCTAATGTTGATAAAAAATTATTAGAAAATTTAAATGGAGAATTAAAATTATCATTATCAAATTTAGATAGTAAAATTATAAGC
>LULV01000295.1_pt1 | contig 27330 bp, 23 predicted proteins | sample 728081 | NCBI WGS metagenome assembly LULV01 (sample SAMN03860280, study PRJNA289734) | marine metagenome | biome: seawater column; feature: ocean; material: water; isolation source: Red Sea water column Station 108 - depth 25m | place: Saudi Arabia: Red Sea | collected 2011-10-15 | depth 25 m | reverse complement strand
GCCGTCGACCCGGCCGGTGACGCGCCCCCCCTGATATTCGTAACAGCCGGTTACCGTATCGCCGCTCTGCGTCAGGTTGAGCGTGCCCCAGCCGCTCCATCCTTCATAGCGTCCGGTGACATCGGGCAGCGCCGCGGTGGCGGTGAGCTGGCGACCATAGCCGTGAAAGCCGGTGAAATCGGTATAATCGTCCCCATAATTGCTCGCGATCGTCAGCCGCACCCAGCGGCCGACGGGGCGATGTTCGGGGTCGAAGCCGAAGCTCTGACCATCCTTCTTCATCTTCAGATCGGCCGCCAGGATCGGCACGAAGCCGCTGCGCGCCGATGTGTCGGACAGTTCGACGCGGATCGCGTGCGGCGACTTTTCGTCGCGATTGAGGAAGGCGGTGTCAAAGGCGATGCGCGACAATTCGGTTCGCTCCGCCAGTTCGAGCACGAACACGGCGGGCCGCCCCGCTTCGCCCGTCCAGTCGGTCGTCGCCGATCCGTCGATCAGGTTGAGCGGGCTGCTGTCCATCGCCGTAAATTCGGCGTCGTCCGGAACCTGCACCAGCCGCGCCCCTTGCGAAAAGGCGAACAGGTCGGTCGCGGGACCGGTCTGCGCCGCAGCGGGCGCGGCAAGCGCGAGCGCGAAAATCATTGCTCCAAGATATTTCATTTCTTCTGCTTCCTTTTCTTTGCGGTTTCGACGACCGCGCGCAGCAGCGGCGAAACGCCGCCGGCGACGGGCGCCTCGATGCCCACGGCGCCGGTCAGCGGGTCGACCCGGTCGCCGATCCGGCGCAGGCCTTCCTCCGCATCGACCGCTTCCGCGTCGCGTTTCTCACCCAGCAAATCACGCCCCGCCGCAGCCGCGCCCAGATCGCCGAAGCGCCGCCGCGCCGCCGCCTGACCCACCGGGTCGCTGCCTGCCGACCAGCCTTCTTCTTCGGGGCGATCGGGGGCGCCCGCCTTGGCCGCGCCATCCGAATTGCCTTCCGGCGGCGCGTCGCGATTGCTCCGATCCGATCCGCCATTGTCGTTGGCATTGCTGTCGTTGCTGGCCGAGCGATCTTCGCCATCGGCGCCCGACTTGTCCTTCTGGCTGTTCGGGGCTTCGCGTCCCGAGTTGTTTGCGGGCGTCTCATTCTGGTTTCGATCGACCGACCTGTCCGATCCCGAGCCCGCCGAATTGCCCCGCGGGGGAAGATTCCTCGCCGACCCGCCGGTGGTGTCGCGGCCGCCGCCTACATTTCCGTTTTCGGCGGGACCGCCGTTCGAGCGCCGGTTGCCGTTGCCATTGGCGTTTTCGGACCGACCGCCGCTTGCGCCGCCGAAGGAGTTGAGCGCGCCCTCGATCCCGGTGCTGCCCGAATTGGTGCCGCCCTGCGCCGAGTTGCCGCCGCTGCCGCCGTTGCTGTTGCCCCCCAGCCCCGCCACCGAATTCAGCAGACCGGCACTGGCCCCCAAATTGCCGTCGCCCGCAGAATTAAGGCCGACGCCGCCGGTGGGTCCGCCATTGCCATTATCGGGCGTGCCGACCGCACGATCATAGCCACGCTCGACATCGGCGGCCGACGCCCCGCCGGTGCCACCAAGACGGGATTGGGGCGCGCCCGCGGCTCCGCTGCGCGGCCCGCCCGCGCCCGGCAAAGCCCGACCTGACCCGTTGCCCAAGGCTGCGGCATCCCGATTGCCATCGCGTGCATCCAAATCTGCGGAAAGTTCCGGCGTCTGCCTGCTCCCCGCGCGCGCAGCACGATTGGAGCCTTGCAATATCGTAGTCGGCTGTGCCGCGACAGTGGGGACGCCGATTGCCCGGCGCGGCGCCGCCACCGGCCCGTTCGGAGAGCTCGCCTGCGCCGATTCATCTTCGGGTGGCTCGCTCGCTGCGGCGAATTGTGCGCGGCATTCGGGCGCCGAACCAAGCGCGGCAACCAATGCCAATGCGGTCCAATATCCCGGCCTTACCCAGTTCTGCATCGTCTTCCTCCCATCCCGTCCTCTTGTCGGACCGGCGGCACAAGGCATGCGCAGCGATCCGACAATCCGTTAGACGAGACGGCGATGCAAAAGCGGACATGGGCCGCGAAGATCGATGCCCGGCCCGCCCCGCCCCCGATGCCACGCGACATTTCATCGCCGGAAGCGCTCGGGTTAGGCCCGTGCCGCGGTGATAAGGAGTAGGACAAGCGTTGCGTCCGCAGTCGGCGAGGCTCTCGATCGGCGCGGCGCTTATCGGCATCGCGCGCCGCCTTCACGATAAAGCCGCTTGCTCCGCTCGCTTTCCCCGATACGATCCCCCGGATTGCCCGAGGCAGGAGCCGACGATGAGTTTGCAGTCCGCGGCGCTGCTCGCGCTGGCCATGATCCTGCTGTTGTTCGTCATTGCGGCGCTGGTCGAGACGCGTGGTGCGGCGCTCGCGCGGCGTCCCACCCTGCGTCACCGCGCCTATACGCTGGCGCTCGGCGTCTATTGCACGAGCTGGACCTTCTATGGTGCGGTCGGCAGCGCGGTGCGCGACGGGTGGAGCTATCTGCCCATCTATGCGGCGCCGATGCTGCTGCTGCTCGCCGCGCCGCGCTTTTTGCGCCGTCTGTCGGAGGCGGTTCACGAGGAGCAGGCGACGACCGTATCGGACTTCATCGCTGCGCGCTTCGGCCACGATGTCGTCGTCGCGCGGTTGGTGACGGTGATCGCGCTGCTCGGCACCATTCCCTATATCGCGTTGCAGCTTCGCTCTATCGGCGCCGCGCTCAGCATCGTGTCGGGCGCCGATGTCGCGGCGCAGGCGATGCTGGTTGCGGCACCGCTGCTGGCGCTGTTCGCGATCCTGTTCGGGGCGCGGCGGTTCGAACTCGCGGGCCGCAGCGAAGGGCTGCTCTACGCGATCGGCCTTGAATCGGCGATCAAGCTGCTTGCGCTCGTCGCGGTTGCGGGCGTGGCGGTGGCCGTACTCGCCGCCACCCCGCCGCAACGCGTGATCGAGGGCTTTTCGGCGCTGCAATCGCGGTTCGAGCCGCAAGGGCTGACGCTCAATGTCGCGATCATCGTCCTGATCGCGATGCCCGCCATCCTGTCCTTGCCGCGGCAATTCTACATGGGACTGGTCGAAGCGCGCCAGCCCGACGACCTCGTGCGCGCGCGCTTCGGCCTTGCCGCCTATCTCGGCACGATGGCGCTCGTCGTCCTGCCGATTGCCCTCGCGGGGTTGACCGTGCTCGGCCCGGCGATCGCCCCCGACGTCTATGTGCTCGAACTGCCCGCGGCCGAGGGCTTCGGCTTCGTCCTCGCTGCGGCGCTGCTCGGCGGGGTCAGCGCGGCGGCGTCGATGGCGATCGTCGATTCGACCGCCCTGGCGACGATGGTATCGAACGACCTCGTCTTCCCGACCCTGATGCGCGGGCCGGCGACGACCGAATCGGGGGCGATCGGGCGGCGGATGCTGACGATCCGGCGGCTGTCGATCCTTGCGATCCTGACAATGGGACTCGTTTGGGCGCTGCTCGTTTCGGCACAGGATTCGCTCGCCTCCATCGGTCTCATCGCCTTTGCCGCCATGGCGCAGTTCACCCCGCATCTCATCCTCGCGGCAACCGGCAAGGGGCGCGATTCACTCGCGGCACGCGCCAGCCTTTCGGTGGGATTGGCGCTCTGGCTCTACACGCTCGCATTGCCGCCGGTCGTCCCGACCGCGTGGCTCGACGCGCTGGCAGGGACCGCTATCGATCCGCTGCGCCTGCTCGGGATTGGCGGCGCCGCGCCGCTCTCGCACGGCGTCATCTGGAGCGTCGGCGCCAATCTGATCGTCTATGCCGCGATTGCCGCGCGCAAGGTGCAGACGCCGCCGTTGCCGCGCTTCGTCCGCGCGCAGCGACCGATCACCGCGCAGGTCGTGGGTGCCTCCTCGGCGCGCGCGCTCGTCGCCTCGGCGCTTGCAGGCGGTCAGCTCAGCCTCGACGAAGTGACGCGGCTGCTCGACGAAGGCGGACAGAATTTGCGCTTTTCGCGCCGCTTGCTCGCCGCGACCTTCGAAAATGTCGGCGCCGGAATCAGCGTCGTCGATGCCGACCTCAACCTCGTCGCGTGGAACAGCCGCTATCTTGAACTGTTCAACTACCCCCCCGGTCTGGTTCGCGTCGGCGTACCCGTCGCCGATCTCATCCGGCACAACGCTGAACAGGGCGATTTCGGACCGGGCGATGTAGCACATCATGTCGAAAAGCGGCTCGAACATCTGCGCCGCGGGCAGGAACACAGCGTCTAACGGCACCGCAACGACGGCCGCGTCATCAAGATAGTCGGCGGATCGATGCCCGGCGGCGGCTATGTCATGTCCTTCACCGACATCAGCGAAGAAGCCCGGATGCGCGAGGAATTGCGCCGCACGCTAGAGGAGCTCGAACAGCGGGTCACCGATCGCACGCGCGAGCTCAGCGATGCCAACCGCCGCCTCGCGCGGACCGATCAGGACAAGACGCGCTTTCTCGCCGCGGCGAGCCATGATCTTCTGCAGCCGCTCCATGCCGCGCGCCTGTTCACCGCCGCGCTCGGACGCGACGCCAGCGCAGCGCAGCACGACCTGATCGGCCGCGTCGAAAGCGCGATCCGCGCGAGCAGGGCCGATGCCGATGCAGTGCAGGCGGCCTTCGACCTGACGCGCATCACGGTCGCGGCGGAAACGACGCGCGCCTATGCCGATGTCTGCGCCTACAACCGCCAGCTTGCGGTGGCGGAGGAAACGCTGCGCATTCAGGAACAGACTTTCGACCTGACGCGCCGGCTGTTCGAAGGCGGGCGCGCGACGCGGCTCGACACCGGGCAGGCGGGGGCGCTGTTGGAACAGACGCGCGCGACGCTGCCGACCTTGAAGGCGCAGCGCGCCGGGGCGCTCTATCGCCTCGCGCTGCTGACCGGCAAGCCGCCCGCCGAAGCGCCGCAGGCCGCGCTGCAATGCCAGGCGCCGCCCGAACTCGATCGTCCGATCCCGGTCGGCGACGGCGCCGCGCTGCTCGCCCGCCGCCCGGACATTCGCCGGGCCGAGCGCCAGCTCGCCGCCGCCGCGGCGCGCGTCAATGTCGCGACCGCCGACCTTTATCCCAGCATCAGCATCGGCGGGTCGGTCGGATCGACCGCCGATGCGGTTTCGGGCTTGGGCAAGTCCGATAGCTTCCGCTTTTCGATCGGGCCGCTGATTTCGTGGAGCTTCCCGAACATCGCGGTCGCGCGTGCGCGGTTGAAGCAGGCGGAGGCCGGCGCCGATGCCGCTCTGGCGACCTTCGACGGCACCTGGCTCGGCGCGTTGCAGGAAACCGAAAGCGCGCTCGCCAACTATGCCGGCGAACTCGACCGGCTTGCCGCGCTACGCCGTGCAGCGGACGAAGCGGGCGAAGCGGCGCGGATCGCGCGGCTTCGCTATCAGGCCGGGCGCGAGAATTTTCAGGTCGTACTCGATGCCGAACGCTCGCTGGCGCAGATTCAGGCGAGCATCGCCCAGTCCGAACAGCAGCGCGCGACCCATCTGGTCGCGCTGTTCCTGGCGCTGGGCGGCGGCTGGCAGGACGGCGCCGCGTAAGGCGTCGATCTGGCTAAACAAAAACGGCCGGCGCAGCATGGGCTGCACCGGCCTTTTTCATAGCTGTGCCGCGGATCAGAGCGTCGCGTCGTCGTCGGCGGGCGAGTGGAATTCGTGCCACAAGCCGTTCAATATGCCGAAGCCGACCGCGAGGCCGAGGCCGAGTACCCAGGTAAAATACCACATGGCGTATTCCTCCGGTCAGTAGAAATCGGGGTTGGTGCGAACCTCGTCGAGTGTGACGCGGCCGAACAATATCTTGAGCACCCACGCCGTATAGGCGAGGACGATGGGCAGGAAGATCAGGGTCACGACGAGCATGATCCACAAGGTGAGGTGGCTCGACGAGGCGTTCCAGACCATCAGGCTCGAATGCGGGTCGATCGAGCTCGGCAGGATGAAGGGGAACATCGACAGGCCGACCGTCGAAATGATTCCGACCACTGCGAGGGCCGAGCCGATGAAGAGCAGGCTCTGCTTGCGCCCGGCGATCGCGACATAGGCGAGGATCGGGCCGAGGAAGCCGAGGATGGGCGCGAGCAGCATCCACGGGTGGCGGCCATAATTGTCGAGCCATGCGCCCGCCGCCGGGACCGACGTTGCCCACAGCGGGTTCGAAGGGCCGGCGGGATCGAGTTCGCCCTCCAGCCGGTAGCCAATGTTCATCGTGGCGACCATCGCGCCGCCGATTGCGAACAGCGCGATGACGAGCAGCGCGGCGATCTTGCCCCAGCGGCGCGCCCGGTCCATCACGACGCCATCCTCGGCCTTGAGCGCGAGCCAGCCGGCGCCGTGCAGCACGACCATCGCCACCGACAGCAGGCCGGTGAGCAAGGTGAAGGGCGAGAAGAGGCCGAGCAGCGAGCCTTCGTAAAAGGCGCGCAGGTCGCTATTGAGGCGGAAGGGTGCGCCCAGAAGGACGTTGCCGACCGCAACCCCGAACACCAGTGCGGGGACGAAACCGCCAACGAACAGCGCCCAATCCCAGCGGCTGCGCCAGGCAGGATCGTCGTTCTTCGAGCGATATTTGAATGCCACGGGGCGCAGGATCAGCGCCGCGAGGACAAGGAATATCGCGAGATAGAAGCCCGAAAAGCTGATCGCATAGACAAAGGGCCATGCGGCGAAGATCGCGCCGCCGCCGAGGATCAGCCAAACCTGATGCCCCTCCCACGTCGGGGCGATGCTGTTGATCGCCAGCCGCCGTTCCTCGTCGGTCCGCGCGATGAAGGGCAGCAGTGCGGCAACGCCGAGGTCGTAGCCGTCGGTAAGCGTGAAGCCGATCAGCAGCACGCCGAGAAGCAGCCACCAGATCAGGCGGAGCGTTTCATAGTCGAAGGGAATCGCCATCGTCTGATCCTCCTTATTCGGCCGGCAGCGGGGCATAGCCCGCGTCGGTGGGTTCGATGCCCGAGGCAAGGTCGCGGCCGCGCTTGGACTCGGGGCCCTTGCGGATCGCCGCGAGCATCAGCCGCACCTCGATGAAAGCGAGCGCGCTGTAGAGCAGGGTGAAGGCCGCGATGGTCGTCCAAACCTGCGCCACCGTCAGGCTCGATGCGCCGAGGAAGGTCGGCAGCACGCCCTCGATCGCCCATGGCTGGCGGCCATATTCGGCGAGCACCCAGCCCATTTCGGCGGCCAGCCACGGCAGCGGCATGATGATCACCGCGGCGCGCAGGAACCACTTCACATCGAAGCGTCGCACCGTCGCATAATAGAAGGCGAGGGCGAAGAAGCCGATGAAGAAGAAGCCGAGCCCCGCCATGAGGCGGAACAGCCAGAAGGTGACCGGGACGTTGGGCACCGTGTCCCACGCCGCCTGCATGACCTGGTCGGCGGTCGCGTTGCGCGGATCGGGGACATAACGCTTGAGCAGCATCGCATAGCCGAGGTTGCTGCGGTTCGCCTCGAAGGTCGCGCGCGCGGCGGTGTTGGCGCGATCGGCCTTCAGATCCTCGAGCGCACCATAGGCGAGCTTGCCGCTTTCGATACGTTCCTGCGCGTGGAGGACCAGTTCGTTGATCCCCTGAACCTGCCCGGTCAGGCTGCGTGTCGGCGGCGCGCCGAAGATGTCGCCGACATAGTGCGAATAATAGGACCAGTTCATCCCGAATTCGAACTCCATCGTCAGGCCGGTCGCGACCCCGAGGACGACCACCGACAGCGAGGAGGCGAGGCCGAAGGCCGCGGCGACGGTCAGCGAGCGCTTCGCGAGCGCGGTGTAGCGGCCGCGGAGCAGATACCAGGCCGAAATGCCGAGAACGAAGACCGAGGCGGTAACATAGCCGGCGCTCACCGTGTGGACGAACTTCGCCTGCGCGACGGGGTTGAACAGCACCGAATAAAAGTCGACGACTTCCATGCGCATCGTGTCGGGATTGAAGCGCGACCCGACCGGATTCTGCATCCAGCCATTGGCGATCAGGATCCAGAGCGCCGACAGGTTGGACCCCAGCGCGACGAGGGCGGCGCGCCGAAGATGTCGCCGACATAGTGCGAATAATAGGACCAGTTCATCCCGAATTCGAACTCCATCGTCAGGCCGGTCGCGACCCCGAGGACGAAGTTGATCCCGAACAGGCGGGCCCAGAAACGCGTGATGGTACGCCAGATTTCCCTTTCGGTGATGACATAGATGCTCTCCATGATCACCAGCATGAAGGAAAGCCCCAGCGTCAGCGGAACGAAGAGGAAATGGTACATCGCCGTAAGGGCGAATTGCAGGCGGGATAGTTCGACTACGGCCAGGTCCATGGCGCCACTCCTGAACAGCGACTCGGCGGGGTGCCGCACGGCTTGCGGCATCGTCATTTAATGAATATGGGAATGTGTGAATATTAGAAAAATGTCAAGTAGAGATAACGCCACATCTGCAGCTCCCGCCGCCAGCCGCGGTGCCTTGGCCGCTTGGCTTGGCGATGCCGTGGCCGCGGTGCTCTTCGCGCTCGCGCTCGCGCAATTGCTGGCGCTCCACGTCGCGCGTGACCTTCGCGGCGGCGGAGGGGGCGACGCGGGCTTCGGCATTGCGGGCTGGGCGTGGATGCTGCTGCTGGTTGGCGCGGCGCTGGCACGCGGCGCTTTGCAGGGCGGCGCCTTTGCGATCGGCCTGCGCCACGCCGCGCGCTTTGCCGCCGAGCTGCGCGCGCGCGTCGCGCCGGCGCTGATGGTGAGCGCGGCGGGGCGCGGACGCCTGATTGGTGAAGATGCCGAACTGGCGGTAACCGCGATCGACCGCATCGAGCCCTATGTTGCGCGTTTCCTGCCGCTGCGCCGTGCCGCGATGCTTTCCCCGCTGCTGATCGCGCTGGCGGCGCTGCCCGCAAGCAGCGTCGCCGCGGCGATCCTGTTCGGCACGCTGCTGCCCTTCGCGATCGGCATGGCGCTCGCCGGCAGCGCCGCGGCGCGGGCGAGCGAGGCGCAGCTGGGCGCGCTGTCGCGGCTCGGCGGCTTGTTCGTCGACCGGGTTCGCGCGCTGCCGCTGATCCTCTCCTATGGCGCCGAGGATCGCGTTACGCGGCAGATCGGCGGGGCGGCGCGCGATCTGGCGGAACGGACGCTGGGCGTGCTGCGCATCGCCTTTGCATCGAGCGCGATCCTCGAATTTTTCAGCGCGCTCGCGGTCGCGCTCGTCGCGGTTTATTGCGGCTTTTCGCTGCTCGGCCTGCTGCCCTTTCGCGCGCCCGAAAGCCTCGACTTCGCCGAAGCCTTTTACGTTCTTGCGCTCGCGCCCGAGTTTTATCTCGGCATGCGCCGTTTGGCCGCCGCCTATCACGACAAGCAGCAAGGCGAAGCGGCGCTGGCGGCGCTTGCCGCCGCGGAGGCGCCGACGGCGGTTCACACGGTTGCTTCGCCGTTGCCCGGCGCGCCGGCGGTTCTGGTGGTCGATGCGCTGGTCGTCCGGCACCCCGAAGGCGCGGCGATCGGGCCGGTCAGCGCGCGCTGGACCGGCCCCGGCCTTCACCTGATCGTCGGGCCGAGCGGATCGGGCAAGACCAGCCTCCTTCGCGCGCTCATCGGGCAGGTGCCCGTGGAGTCGGGCCGCCTTTACGCCGACGATGCCGCGATCGACCCGCGCGCGCTTGCTCCGCTGTGTGGCTGGGCAGGGCAGCGGCCCTTGCTGTTGCCCGGCAGCCTGCGCACCAACCTGCTCGTTGGAGGGTCGAATGTGGGCGACGCCGCGATCATCGCCAAGCTCGACGCGCTTGGCCTTGCATCGCTGATCGCCGCACGCGGCGGTGGGATCGACTGGGTTGTCGACGACCGCGGCAGCGGCCTGTCGGGTGGCGAGCGGCGGCGGATCGGTCTGGCGCGCGCGCTCCTGTCGGCGCGCCCGCTGCTGCTGCTCGACGAGCCGACCGCCGACCTCGACGCCGCGAGCGCTGCGCGCGTCGTCGTGGTGTTACAGGCCGCTGCGATGACCCGGACGGTCATTGCCGCAACGCATGATCCGGCGCTGATCGCCTTGGCGGATAGCGTGGTCGAAATCGGATGATTGAGGCGTTGCTCCGATCCGCGCGCGCGGGCCAGCGCCGCGCGGTGCTGCTGGGCATGGCGGCCGCTGCGGTCGCTGCGCTGTCGGCGATCGGCCTGCTCGCAGTGTCGGGCTGGTTCCTGACCGGCGCGGCAATTGCCGGCCTTACCGGCGCCGCGGCGGTCAAGGCGTTCAATTATCTGGTGCCCAGCGCCGCCATCCGCGGGCTGGCGATCCTGCGGACGCTGTCGCGCTATGGCGAGCGGCTGTTCAGCCATCAGGCGATGCTGTTCGCTCTCGCCGAGGTGCGCGCCGCCCTGTTCGCGCGGCTGATCGCGGCGCCGCCGGCGACGGCGCTGCTCCATAATCGCGGCGATGTTGCGGCGCGGCTGGGCGGCGATGTCGAAACGCTGGAGGAGGCGCTGCTGCGCACCACGCTGGTGCCGTCGGGCATTGCGACGCTGGCGGGGACGATGCTGCTGATGGCGCTCGCGGGCTGGGCCGCTGCAGCGGCCTTGCTGGGCGCCGCGGGGGCAAGTTTCGCAGTCGCGCGCCGGATCGGGCGCGACCGGATCGCCCCGGCGCTCGACGCCGAAAGCGCAGCGCTCGGTGCGCTCAAGCGATGCTATGTCGAACTGGCGGCCGGGGGCGACGATATCGCGGTCTATGGGCTTGCCGCCGGCGTGCGCGCGGCAATCGCGGCGGCCGAAGCGCCGCTCCACCGCGCCCGCGCCGCGATAGCCGACGCCGACACGATCCTGTCGATCGTCCATTGGGGCCTGACCGGCGCGGCGGTTGCCGCAATTGTCGCGCTGTCGCCCGCGAGTGCGCCGGTTATTGCGCTCGCTGCGCTTGCGGCGACCGCCGCGATGGAGATCGTCGGCGGCCTCGCCCGGCTCGACATTCAACGCTGGAAGAGCCGCGGCGCGCGCGCGCGGCTCGATGCGATGTTTCCGGACGCCGCCGCCCCGGCGAGCGACGGCGCGCCGGCGCAGCCGATCGTCGAACTGGCGGTCGCGGGCGCCCTGCACCGCATTGTTCCGGGCGACCGCGTTCTGCTCGCCGGGCGGTCGGGGAGCGGCAAGACGCGGCTGCTCGAAACGCTGACGGGGCTGCGCGACGATGCGCCCGAAGATGTGCGGATCGGCGGATTGCATGCGGCAGGCTTGCCGCTCGCGGCGCGGCGGTCGCTGTTCGCGCTCGCGGCGCAGGATGCGGCGATGATTGCGGGCAGTGTGGCCGACAATCTGTCGCTCGCACGGCCGGGCATCACGCGCGACGAGATGCAGGCGGCGCTGACCGTTGCCTGCCTTGACGATGTCGTTGCGCAATTGCCCGGTGGGCTCGACTGCTGGCTGGGCGACGACGGCGCGCGGCTGTCGGGCGGACAGCGCAAACGGCTGTCGCTGGCGCGAGCGCTGCTGGCGCAGCGGCCGTTCCTGCTGCTCGACGAACCGAGCGAAGGGCTGGACGGCGCGACCGAAGCGCGGCTGATCGCGCGGCTGACCGACTGGTTTGCGGAGACGGGAAGCGGGTTGATCCTCGTCAGCCACCGCCCCGCGATGCGGGCGCTTGCCACGCGTCAGATCGAGATCGACGGCGATCGCGGCTAGCGCAAAATTCTCGCGAAATGGGCGGCGCTGGCGGAGGCGTCGCGGGTGCTTGTCGTCGCGGCGGGACTGGCGCCGAACTGGTCGGCAAGCGCGCGGACGGGCGCGAGCGCTTCGGGTTTCAGGCGGTAGAAAATCTGCTTCGCCTCGCGCCGCGTTTCGACGATCCGCGCGTTGCGCAGCACGCCGAGTTGCTGGCTGAGCAGCGGCTGGCCGATGCCGGTCGCGCTTTCGATCTGCCCCACGGCAAGCTCCTGATCGCGCACGGCGAAGATCAGCTTGAGCCGCACCGGATGCGCCAGGACGCGCAGCAGTTCGACCAGATCGTCGTCGATGAGCGCCTCGCCGGTCATCGCGCCGTGACATCCTTCGCGAGCGTGTAGAACCAGCCGGTGGGCTTGTCGGCCGCGAGCACGCCTTCGGTGGCGAGTTCGGGCGGGACGAGGAGGTCGTCGCCGGGCTGCCAACCCGCGGGCGTCATCGCCGACCCGTCGCTCGTGCGCTGGAGCGCCGCGACGGTGCGCAGCATCTCGTCGACCGAGCGGCCGACGGTCAGCGGATAGATGGTCAGCGCGCGAACGACGCCGTCGGGATCGATGAAAAAGGCCGCGCGCACCGTCGCGGCGCTGAAGGACTGGGCGTCGACCATGCCGAATGCGTGCGCGATTTCGAGCGAGGGGTCCTCGACGATCGGGAAGGGGATGGCAACGCCCAAGTCGTCGCGCAGCGCGCGGATCCATGCAAGGTGCGAAAAAAGGCTGTCGATCGAATGGGCGAGTAGCGCGCAATCGAGTTCGGCAAAGCGATCGGCTGCGCGTGCGATGGCCAGAAATTCGCTGGTGCAGACAGGAGTGAAATCGCCGGGATGCGAAAAGAAGAGCAGCCATCGGCCGCGATAATCGCTCAGCCGCACCGGTCCGGCGGTGCTGCGCGCGATGAAATCGGGCGCGGTGTCGCCGATGCGGATCGGGCGCGCTGCGGGCCGGTTGTCGCTGTCGTCGGGCATCGGGATTCCTCTGGGAGCTTCCTCTCGCTCGACAGCGATCATATATAATTCATAATATCGTGTAAATGTTATATGCGGTCAGCCGAACATGGCCCCTGCGCTGTGGCAGAGCATATAGGCCGCGACGACGAGGACGAGCAGCGCGAATAGCGTGTTGAGCCGTCCGGTTCGGGCCGACAGGCGCTGCGCACCCTTGAGCCCCAGCCAGCTTCCCAGCGCGCCGCCCGCGATGAACAGCCCGGCGAGCTGCCAGTCGACGAGGCCCGACCAGGCATAGTTGGCGGCGGTGGTGAGCCCGAAGGCAGTTACCGCGACCAGCGAGGTGCCGACCGCGTTGATCATCGGCATTCCCGTCGCGGCGACGATGCCGGGGACGATCAGAAAGCCGCCGCCGATGCCGAAAAAGCCGCTGAACGCTCCGCTGCCGAGGCCGTAGCCGAGCAGGCGCGGGGCATTTTCGCGGCTGATCCGGACCGCGGGATCGCCGACCTGGCCGCGCTTGCGCAGCATGATGACCGCGATGACGACCATCAGCAGCGCGAAGAGAAAGAGCAGCTTGGCGCCGTCGAAACTCTTGCCGAGGGTCGATCCGGCGAAGGCGCCAACGATTCCGGCGCCGGCGAAGGTCAGCCCGCACGGCCAGCGCACATTGCCAGCGCGCGCATGGTTGGTCAGCCCAACCGCCGCATTGGCGGCGACGGCGAGTGCGGCGGTCCCGATCGCGACATGCGGCTGCGGCACTCCGACGAGATAGACCATCAGAGGCACCGCCAGGATCGACCCGCCGCCGCCGACCAGCCCGAGCGTGAAGCCGACAAGCACCCCGGAGAGGGCGCCGAGGATCATCTGCGCAAGGCTGAGCGTCATGGGGTCGGTCATCGCGCGCGCGATCCTACAGCGTATCGAGCGGCAGCTTCAGATAGCGGGTGCCGTTCGCTTCGGGTTCGGGGAAATGACCCGCGCGCATATTGACCTGGATCGACGGGAGGATCAGCCGCGGCATCGACAGCGTCTTGTCGCGCGCCTCGCGCATCGCGACGAACTGATCTTCGTCCACGCCTTCGTGGACATGAACGTTGGCGGTGCGCTCGGCCGCGATCGTCGTTTCCCAGGCAAAGCTGTCGCGACCCGGCGCTTTGTAATCGTGGCAGAGGAACAGCCGCGTTTCGCCGGGAAGCGACAGCAAGCGCTGGATCGAGCGATAGAGGGTGCGCGCATCGCCGCCGGGAAAGTCGGCGCGCGCGGTGCCATAGTCGGGCATGAACAAGGTATCGCCGGTGAACAGCGCATCGCCGATGATCCACACCATGCACGCCGGCGTGTGGCCGGGGGTGTGGAGCACCATCCCCTCGATCTCGCCGAGCATGAAGCGCTCGCCGTCGGCCATCAGCCGGTCGAACTGCGAGCCGTCGCGCGCGAAGCGCGCATCCTCGTTGAAGATGGCGCCGAACACCGTCTGCACCGTTTCGATATGCCGACCGATGACGATCTGCCCGCCCAGCTTCTCCTGCAGATAGGGGGCAGCGGAGAGGTGATCGGCGTGGGCGTGGGTTTCGATCTGCCATTCGACGGTCAGCCCTTCGCGGCGGACATAATCGACGATCGCGTCGGCTGACGCATGGCCGGTGCGGCCCGAAGGCTGGTCGAAATCGAGCACCGAATCGATGATCGCCGCCCTGCGCGTCGCCGGGTCGTGGACGACGTGCGTCGCGGTGAAGGTCGGTTCGTCGAAGAAGCTTTTGACGACGGGGATACGGCCGGTCGCGCGCGCCTTGGCGATCAGCGCGGCGGCGGAATTGCGGTGAAGGTCGTCCATGCGATCATTCCTTCGCTTAAAATATTAGATAAAACTAATATAGTGAGGTGACGCCGTTTGTCCAGTGGAGGAGGAGGCCTATTCGATACCGCAGAGCAGGCGGAGGCGCCACGCCGCGGTCTGCACCGATGCCTGCGCTTCGGCGAGCCGTGCGGTCGCGGCGATCGCTTCGCGTTCGGCATCGAGCTCGGCGAGCGGGGGGCGGGCGCCCGAGCGCACTTCGAGGCGGGTGCCGCGCAGCGCCTCGCGCGCTGCGGCATCGCCATCGCGCGCGGCATCGAGCGCGCGTTCGGCGCTGTCGAGCCCGCTCCACGCCTCGATCACCGCCTGGGTGACGTCGTCGCGCGCCTGACGCAGCCGCGCTTCGCTGGCCGAGAGTTTCGATTGCGCCTCGCGGACGCGCGCGCTGCCCGCGCCGCTGTCGAAGAAGGTCCAGCGCCCGCGCAGCCCGACGGTGACGCTGTCGGCGCGATAGTCGGGGAAGAATTGGTCGCGAATCCGCGCGCCCTCGGCAAAGACGCCGAGCTGCGGGCGGTTGGTCGCCTTGGCTGCGCGCACCCCCGCGGCAGCGCCGTCGACGCCAGCATCGGCCTGTGCGAGCAGGACATTCGCGGCGACGGCGGCCTCGACGGCTTCGCCGAGCGTCGCGGGAACCTCGGGGCGCGGGGGCAGGGGGGCGAGATCGCCGACAGGCTTGCCGGTCAGCCGCTCGAGGCGGGCGAGCGCGGCGGTGAGGCGGCCCTGGGCCTGGACGAGACCGGCCTGTCCCTCGGCGCGGCGTGCTTTCGCCTGGGCGACCTCGCTGCTCGTCGCATCGCCGACGTCGTAGCGCAGGCCGGTATGACGAACGATCTCGCCCAGCGCATCGACGAGCTTGCCATAGCTCGCGACAAGATCGCGCGCGGTGAGCACTTCGGCATAGGCGCCGACGGTTGCAAGGGTCAGATTCTGGCGCGCCATATCCTTGCCAAGCGTCGCCGCGCGGCTGCCCGCCGCGGCCTGATCGATCGCGGCGCTGATCCGTCCGCCGGCGTAGAGGGGATATTCGCCGACCAGTTGCACGGCGCTGGGGGTCACGCTTTGCGCGGTCAGACCGAAATAGCCGCCGGGGTCGAGTCGGCCGGTGCCGATGCTGCCCTCGACACTGGCGGTGGGACCGGCGGCGGCGCGCGCCTGTGCAAGCCGCGCGGCGGCGGCATCGGCATCGGCAGCCGCCGCTTCGAGCGCGGGCGAGTGCGCGCGCGCGTCGGCGATGGCGGTCGCCAGATCTTGCGCCGCCGCAGGATGCGGCAGCGCGAGTGCAGCAAGGCATGCCGCCGTCAGCAGGGTCGCGGCGCGTGTCACTTAAAGGCGGCTCCCTGCCGCACGCCGAGACGCTTGAAAATGGCCGCCGCGGGACAGAAGCCGGTGAAGCTTGCCTGGATCATGTTGAGCCCGGCAAAGGCGGCGAGTCCGATCCACCAGGGATGGACAAACCAGGCGAGCAGCACGCTCGTCAGCACGACGAGGCCCGCGAAGCGCAAAACGGCACGATCGAGGTTCATGGGTCTTCCTTTCGTCAGAAGCGGAGTTTCTTGATCCCGAGCGCATGCATCGCGAGCTTTTCGTAAAAGGGCTCGCTCTCGCCCTTGCGGACCTTGCGCAGGAAATATTTTTCGAAGCCGATCTTCGCGAGATGGACCCATTTGCCCGACGACGACCAGTTGAGGTTGCGCGGCGGGATCTGCGGCTGCGCGACAAAGGCAACGCCGCCGTCGCCGAAGTCGGCCAGACAGACGGCGTTCCACGTCGCCTCATGCTTCGGCGGCTGACCGGCGAGTTCGAGTTTCAGATTCTGCGCGATCGCGGTGACCATCGATTCGATCATGAAGCCCGTCTTGGGCACGCCCACCGGGACGGGGGTCGGGCCGACCGGCGGGATCGCGACGCAGACGCCGAGCGAATAGATGTTGGCGAAGGTCGGATTGCGCTGATGCTTGTCGGCGATAATGAAGCCGCGCGGATTGGTCAGGCCTTCGATGCCGAAGACGGCATCGACGCCGCGAAAGGCGGGCAGCAGCATCGAATAGCCGAAGGGCAGGTCGTGCTTGGCCTTGACGCTGCCGTCCTCGGCGACTTCCTCGACATGCGCCATGCCGGCCTCGAAGCTGGTGACGCGCGCATTGGTGATCCATTTGATGTGACGGTTGCGCAGCTCGCTTTCGAGCAGGCTCTTGGTATCCCCGACGCCATCGAGGCCGAGATGGCCGATATAAGGTTCGGCGGTGACGAAGGTCATCGGCACCCTGTCGCGCAGCTTGCGGCGCTTGAGTTCGGTGTCGAGGATCAGCGCGAATTCATAGGCCGGCCCATAACAGGAGGCGCCCTGTGCGGCGCCGACGACGATCGGCCCCGGGTTTTCGCAGAAGCGGTCGAAGGCATCGGCCGCGGCGGCGGCCGCGCATACCGATACGGTGTTCGCCTCCGGCCCGAAGCCCTCGATCTCGTCGAAGGCGAGTTTCGGCCCGGTCGCGATGACCAGATAATCATAATCGACGAAGGCGCCGTCGTTCAGCTCGACCTGATTTTCCTTGGGGTGGACGCGCTTTGCGCCGACCGCGGTGAAATCGATCCCCTTGCGCTTCATGACGGGGGGCAGGTGAACGCAGATCGCCTCGGGTTCGCGCCAGCGGACCGCGACCCAGGGGTTGGAGGGGACGAACCAGTAATTTTCCTGATCGGAAATCACCATCACCTCGGCCTTGCCCTTGGAAGCCTCCCGTATCTCGTAAGCTGCGATAGTGCCGCCGAGTCCGGCACCCAGAACGACGATCCGCGGTAACGACATCTTCTCTCTCCTTGCTCCGGCGCGCGTGGGGCGCCGCCGGCTTTCCCTGGGGGTGGCCGCGATGCGGGGCGGACGGTGTGCCTCCGCATCGCGACCGCACTCGATTTGGGGCGACCCAGAAGGATCGAGTGCAATATCTGTTGACCTTCATATTAGATTTAAATAATATTAGCAATACCTGAATTAATCAACCCGCCATCGGCCGGGTCCGCGCAAGGAGTTTTTGACCATGCTGAACCTGTTCCGCCGTCCGGCGCACAAGGAAATCACGCCGCATGCGCTTGCCGAGATGTTGGCGGCAGGCGAGGCGATTCTGGTCGATGTCCGCGAGGCCGACGAGTTTGCTAGCGGGCATGTCGCGGGCGCGCTGTCGATGCCGCTGTCGCGCTTTCAGGCGAGCGCGCTTCCGGCGGGCGGCAAGCCGGTCATCCTGACCTGCGCCGCGGGTCGCCGTTCGGCGATGGCGCTCGACAAGGCGGCGGCGGGGCGGCCCGACATCGACACCCATCTTGCGGGCGGCATGGGCGCCTGGCGCGCGGCCGGCCTGCCGGTCGTGACGGGGAATTGACGATGCGCCCATCATCCCTGCTCACCTCTGCGCTGCTCAGCGCCGCCCTGTTCGCCGCATCGCTGTCGCTCGGTGGTTGTGGCGGCGAGACGAGCGCGCCCGCCGAAAAGAGCGCGGCCGTGACGGGCGAAAGGCTGGCGTTGCAGCCGGTGACGATCACCGACTGGAAGGATGTTGGCGCGCTGGTAACGAGCGTCGACATGGCCGACGCCCGCGCGCGCATTCCCGGCATCCTCGACAGTCTGAGTGTCCGCGAAGGCGACATGGTGCGCAAGGGACAGGTGATCGGCCGCGTCGTCGACAGCCGGCTCGGCTATGAAGGCGCGGCCTATGGTGCGCAGGCGGCGGCGGCGCAGGCGCAGGCCGCACAGGCCGATGCCGAACTGGAGCGCGTGCGCTACCTCCATGCCAATGGCGTCTATGCGCAGGCGCGGCTCGATCAGGCCGAGGCGCAGGCGCGCGCGGCGCGGGCACAGGTTTCGGCGGCGCGGGCGCAGCAATCGGCGGTCGGTGCGGTCGCCGGGCAGGGCGCGGTGGTCGCCCCCTCGGCAGGGCGCGTGCTGATCGCGCAGGTTCCGGCGGGTTCGGCGGTGGCGCCCGGCACGTCGATCGCGACGATCACCTCGGGACCGATGGTCCTGCGGCTCGAACTGCCCGAAACCTTGGCCGACAAGGTTCATGTCGGTAGCGCGGTGCTGGCAACGGGGCTTTCGGACGACAAGGGCGCGGCGCCGCCGCGCGCCAGCGTCGGCCGCGTCTATCCCGCGGTCAGCGGCGGGCAGATGTCGGCCGACGTTCCGATCCCCGGACTTGCCAGCACGATGGTCGGTCGCCGCGTCACGGCGCGCGTTGCGGTCGGCGAGCGGCAGGCGCTGGTCGTTCCGCGCCGCTTCGTCGAAACCAGCTATGGCATCGACTATTTGACGATCATCGTCGGCAAGGATGCGACGTCGCGAGTGCCCGTCCAGATCGCGCCGACCGACGATCCGGCGCGGGTTGAGATATTGTCGGGCGCCAGCAGGGGCGACACGCTGATTGCCGTAGCGCGCGGAGCGGCAGGCAAATGAGCCTGGGCCTGTCGGGGCGGCTGACGCGCGCGACGATCCGCAGTCCGCTGACGCCGCTGATGCTGCTCGCCGCCATAATGGTGGGGCTGCTCGCGATCATGACGATCCCGCGCGAGGAGGAACCACAGATCAGCGTGCCGATGGTCGACCTGATGGTCGCCGCGCCCGGCCTGTCCGCGAGCGATGCGGTGGAGCTGATCGGCAAGCCGCTGGAGACGATCGTCAAGAGCGTCGACGGCGTCGAACATGTCTATACCCAGGCCGAAGACGACGGGGTGATGGTCACCGCGCGCTTTCTGGTCGGGTCCGATCCCGACGACGCCGCAATCCGCATCAACGAGCGGCTGTCGGCGAATATGGACAAGCTGCCGCAGGGCATCCAGCCGCCGCAGGTGACGGTGCGCGGGATCAGCGATGTGCCGATCGTGGTGCTGACGCTGTCGCCCAAGGCCGGCGCGCGCGGCGACTGGAACGAGCAGGCGCTGCGGTCGCTCGCCGCCCGGTTGCGGACCGAGGTTGCGAAGGTCGACAATGTCGGCCTGACCTTCATCACCGGCGGGCAGGAGGAACAGCTTCGCGTCGTTCCCGATCCGGCAAAGCTCGCGGCGCATGGCGTCTCGCTCGGCGCGCTGATGGATGCGGTGGGGCAGGCAAACCGCAGCTTCCCGCTCGGAACGGTGCGCGAGGGCGGCGCTGCAACCGCCGTCGTGGCCGGGCAGACGGTCCGCAGCGCCGAGCAATTGGCGACGATCACGGTGCGCGCGGCCAACGGCAATCCCGTCTATCTGCGCGATGTCGCGACGGTCACGCAGGGGCCGGGTGAGGATCAGGCGCGCGCATGGCGCTGGGCCAAGGGCGCGGGCGATCGCTGGTCGATGGCGCCCGCGGTAAGCCTGGCGATCGCGAAGCGTTCGGGGGCCAATGCCGTCAATGTTTCGGACGCGGTGGTCGCGCGGGTCGAGGCGCTGCGCGGCAGCCTGATCCCGCCGGGCGTCGAGGTCGCGGTGACGCGCAATTATGGCGAAAGCGCCAATGAAAAGGCGAACGAGCTGATCTTCCACCTCGGACTCGCGACGGTGTCGATCGTCATTCTGATCGGCTTCGCGATCGGCTGGCGCGAGGCGGGGGTGACGGCGGTGGTCATCCCGACCACGATCCTGCTCACCATGTTCGCGTCGAACATCATGGGCTTCACGATCAACCGCGTCAGCCTGTTCGCGCTGATCTTTTCGATCGGCATCCTGGTCGATGACGCGATCGTGATGATCGAGAATATCGCGCGCCACTGGGCGATGGCCGACGGGCGCAGCCGGATCGACGCGACGGTCGATGCGGTCGCCGAGGTCGGCAATCCGACGATCATCGCGACGCTGACCGTCGTCGCGGCGCTGCTCCCCATGCTGTTCGTATCGGGACTGATGGGCCCCTATATGGCGCCGATCCCGATCAACGCCTCGGCGGCGATGCTCTTTTCCTTCTTCGTCGCGGTGATTATCGCGCCGTGGCTGATGGTGCGCTTTGCGCGCGATACGCTGACGCAGGGGGCGCACGACCATGCGGGCGGGGGCAAGCTTGGCGCGCTCTATGGCCGCGTCGCCATCCGCGTGATCCGCGATCGCAAGAGCGCGCGCAATTTCCTGATTGCCGTTGGCGCCGCGACGCTCGTCGCCTGCTCGATGTTCTATTTCAAGGCGGTGACAGTCAAGCTGCTCCCCTTCGACAACAAGTCGGAGGTGCAGCTTGTCCTCGACATGCCCGAGGGCACGTCGCTCGAGACGACGGGGCGCACGCTCGACGCCGCCGCGGCGGTGGTGCGGCAGATTCCCGAGGCGCGATCGATGGAGGCCTATGCCGGCACCTCGGCGCCGTTCAATTTCAACGGCCTCGTGCGGCACTATTTCCTGCGCAATCGGCCCGAGATGGGCGATTTGATGGTGACGCTGGCGCCCAAGGGCGAGCGCGACCGGTCGAGCCACGCCATTGCGCTCGATCTGCGCCAGCGGCTGAAGAAAGCGCTGCCGCTGCCCGCCGGTGGGTCGATCAAGGTCGTCGAAACCCCGCCGGGACCGCCGGTGCTCGCGACGCTGCTCGCCGAAATATACGGTCCCGACGAAGCGACGCGGCGCAAGACCGCCGCGCAGGTCGAGGCGCTGTTCCGCACCGTCCCCTATGTGGTGGATGTCGATAACAGTTTCGGCGTCCCGCGCCCGCGGCTGCGGCTGATACCCGATCGGGCGCGGATGGACGCCTATGGCATTTCGGAGCGCCAGCTTTTCGACAGTATCGGCGCGCTGCTGGGCGGGCAGACCGTCGGCTATGCGCCGCGCGGCGACGGGCGCGATCCGCTGCCGATCCGCATCGCGCTCGATCAGTCGCAGCGCAGCTGGAGCGCCGACCTTGCCGCGACGCCGGTTGCGACGATGGGACCCGGCGGGCGGCTCGTCCAGCTCGGCGAGATCGTCGATGCGCGCGAGGAGGCGGGATCGCCCGCGCTGTTCCGCCGCAACGGCCGCGCCGCCGATATGGTCACCGCCGAACTGGCGGGGGAATATGAAGCCCCCATCTATGGCATCTTCGCGGTCGACGATGCGATCGAGGCGTTCGACTGGAAGGCGCACGGGATGGAAAAGCCGGTGGTCCGCTTCAACGGTCAGCCCGACGATGAACAGGTGCCGACGCTGCTGTGGGACGGCGAGTGGGAAATTACGTGGGTGACCTTCCGCGACATGGGCGCGGCCTTCATGGTTGCGCTCCTGGGCATCTATGTCCTGGTCGTCGGGCAGTTCCGCAATTTCAAGATTCCGCTCGTCATCCTGACGCCGATCCCGCTGACCCTCGTCGGTATCGTGCTGGGGCATATGCTGTTCGGCGCGCCCTTTACTGCGACGTCGATGATCGGCTTCATCGCGCTGGCCGGGATTATCGTGCGCAATTCGATCCTGCTGGTCGACTTCATCAACCATGCGAAGGGCGAGGGCAAACCGCTGCGCGATACGCTGCTCGAAGCGGGGATGATCCGCTTCAAGCCGATCGTGCTGACGGCGGCGGCGGCGATGATCGGGGCGGCGACGATCCTGACCGACCCGATCTTTCAGGGGCTTGCGATTTCGCTGCTCTTCGGACTCGCCTCCTCGACACTGCTCACCGTGCTCGTTATTCCCGCGATTTACATCGTCCTGCGCGACGATGGCCGTGAAGGAACCCTCTCCCCATGACCAAGCCGACCGACCTTTCGATCCTGAAGCGCGATGCGCGCGAGATGGCCGACTATTTGAAGCTGCTCGCGCATCCCGAGCGGCTGCTGATGCTGTGCCAGATGGACGAGCGCGAAGTGTCGGTCGGCGAACTCACCGAGCTCAGCGGGCTGTCGCAATCGGCGGTGTCGCAGCATCTGGCGCGCTTTCGCGACCAGGGTATCGTGTCGGCGCGCGGCGAGGCGCAGACGCGCTATTATAGCCTGTCCGACGCCAAGATGCAGCGGATCATCGCGGCGCTGTGCGAGGCATGTCACGGGGACGAAGCGGCTTAACACTTGACCCGGAGCCGCCGCCGCGCTTGGAGCGCCGACGTGTTCCGGATACGCAAAACCCGTCTGCTGATCGCCGCCGCGCGGCAGCGTCGGCGGCTGCGCGAGAGCGAAGCCGCGTTCATCCTGCTCGCCGCGCTGGCGGGGCTGGCGGCGGGGGTGCTGACGAACATCCAGCAATTTCTGGCGCATGGCATCCAGCAGCTTCTTTACGGCGTCACGATCAACCGGCTGAGCGCGCTCGGCGAGATCCATCATCCGTGGAAGCTGGTCGCGCTGCCCATCGGCGGCCTTCTGCTCGTCCTGCTCGCGCGCGGCCTGCGCAACCGCAAGCGCATGCCCGTCGACGTGGTCGAGGCGAACGCGCTGCACGGCGGACGCATTCCCTTTGCCGACAATCTGGTGATCGCGTCGCAGACGATCATCTCGAACGGTGCGGGCGCGTCGGTGGGGCTTGAGGCCGCCTATGCGCAGATGGGCGGCGGCTTCGCCTCGCAGCTCGGCCAGTGGTTCGCGCTACGCCGCAACGATCTGCGCACGCTGGTCGGCGCCGGGGCGGGCGGGGCGATCGGCGCGGCCTTCGGCGCCCCGCTGACCGGCGCCTTCTATGCGTTCGAGATCGTCATCGGCAATTATACCCCCGCCGCGATCGCCCCGGTGATGGTCGCGGCGCTGTCGGCCGTGTTCGTCAGCCGCGCGCTCGGCGTTGATCCCTATCTGATCGCGACGACTGTCGACCGCGCTTTTTCGACCGCCGACTATCTTGCCTATGCGTTGCTCGGGCTGGTCGCCGCGCTGTTCGGCATCCTCATCATGCGGCTCGTCACCTTCGCCGAAATTCGCGTTCAGGGATGGCAAAGGATCGCAGGCTGGCGGCCACTCATCGGCGGCTTGCTGCTGATCCCCTTGGCGCTGGTGTCGCCGCAGACGCTGTCGGCGGGGCATGGCGCGCTGCACCTCGATCTGGTGTTGCGCCCGGCGCTGTCCTTCCTCGCCATCGTGCTGCTGCTCAAGATCGCGGCGTCGGTCGTGTCGCTCAGCTTCGGCTTTCGCGGCGGGCTGTTCTTTGCCTCGCTGTTCCTGGGGTCGCTGATCGGACAGATATTCGCGGGACTCGTCAACATGAGCCCCCTCGGCATCGCGCTCGATCCCAACGACGCGGCGCTGGTCGGCATGGCGGCGCTCAGCGTCTCGGTCGTCGGCGGGCCGATGACGCTCGCGGTGCTGATGCTCGAGACGACGCATGATTTCGCGCTGATGGGCGTGGTGCTGACCGCGACGCTGGTGTCGAGCGCGCTGACGCGCGAATGGTTCGGCTACAGCTTCTCGACCTGGCGCCTGCATTTGCGCGGCTCGAAGATCCGCAGTCCGCGCGACATCGGCCGGTTGCTGACGCTCACCGCCGGACGGATCATGCGCACCGACTGGACGGCCGTCCCCGCCGCCATGACCGTCGCCGATTTTCGCCTGCGCGTGCCGCTCGGTTCGACGGCCAAGGCGGTGCTGACCGATGGCGAGGGCCGCTATGGCGGAATCGTCGTCACAGCCGCGGCCTATCATCCCGACATTGCGGGTGATGCCCCGATCGCCAGCCTTGCGACGCTCACCGACGACACGCTGCACCCCGCAACCGGGGTCGAGGCGATGATCGCAGCCTTCGATGCCGCCTCGGCCGATGAACTGGCGGTGGTCGACGATGGCGGAAAGGTGATCGGCGTCGTCACCGAAAAACATGCACGGCGCCGCTATTTCGAAGCGCTCGAAGAGGCGCAGCGCGACCTGTTCGGCGAAAGCTGAAAAATTTGCGCCGGCGGATGGGGCCGCCGGCGCACCTCCCTAAGGGGGGAGGGAGAGGATAACGGAGTATCGTGCTTCGCCTTGCCGCTGTGGGCGTAATTGGCCGGCGGCGCGCCTGCGCTGCGTCGAAACGCGATTATCGCGCGACAAAGGTTGCGGGAGATAGGGCGGGAGGCCGGGGGCGCCGCGCCTGAGTTAGCGGGCGGCGCTCGCGGCCATCACCTGCCGCCCGTCGCTCGCGAAGGCGCCAAGGACGATGGCGTCATCGTCGCCGCGCAGCGCCAGATGTAATTCTTCACCGCAGATCGCCGGAGACGTGCCGCGGAAATCGAAGCGGGTAAGGGCGTTGTCGCCGAAGTGCCGCGCCGCGAGGTCGAGAAGCAGCGTTGCGGTGAGCGGGCCGTGGACGACGAGGCCGCGATATCCCTCTTCTTCGGTCGCATAAGGCAGGTCGTAGTGGATGCGGTGGCTGTTGAAAGTCAGCGCCGAGTAGCGGAACAGCAGCGCCTCCGACGGGACGAGCATCCGGTGCGCGTCCCAGCCCCCGGGATCGAAGCGGCCATCGCCCGGCGGCGGCGGGGCCGGTGGGGCGCCGGCGTAGGCTGGTTCGCGGAAGACGATCGACTGGATTTCGCGGACGTTCATCACCCCTTCGGTATGTATTTCATGTGCGACATCGACAAAAACGAGTCGGCCCGTCGTTCCTTGCTTTTCCGCGATTGAGGATATGTGTGACGTGCGCGTCACTGTGTCGCCGGATCGGAGGGGCCAGCCGAATTCGGTCTTGCTTCCAGCCCACATCCGACGAGGCAAAGGAATGGGGGGGAGGAAGCTTGAGGCGCCATCATCGCGGATAGGGTGGCCATCGGTGCCGAGCATGGCAGTTGGCGCACCGGGTCGGAAGATGCTCCAATGAAAGCCCTGAGGAGTTGATCCATCCTCGGGGTCGCTCCGGTCAAAGGTTGCTAACCAAGGTTCAACCGTCGCAGCTACAATGACCTCTTGGCGCGCTTCTCGTCGCCCGATCCAGGCGCTCCAATCCTTCATCAATTGCGTCCTCCTGTCAGCCCGCGCGCGATCACCTGGGCCTGTATTTCCGCCGCGCCCTCGAAAATGTTGAGAATGCGGGCATCGCAGAGCACCCGGCTGATCTCATATTCGAGCGCATAGCCGTTGCCGCCGTGGATTTGCAGCGCGGCGTCGGCGTTCGCCCAGGCGGCGCGCGCGCCGAGCAGTTTCGCCATACCGGCTTCGATATCGCAGCGCTTGCCCGAATCCTTGGCGCGCGCGGCGGCGTAGCTGAGCTCGCGCGCCATCACGAAATCGACCAGGCTCATCGCGAGCTTGTCCGAAACACGCGGGAAATGGACGATCGCCTTGCCGAACTGCTTGCGGGTGCGCGCATAGTCGAGCCCGAGTTCGAGCGCGCGGCGCGCGACCCCGACCGCGCGGGCGGCGGTCTGGATGCGCGCGCCCTCGAAGGTGCGCATCAGCTGCTTGAAGCCTTGCCCTTCCTCGCCGCCGAGCAGCGCATCGGCAGGTGCGGTCATGGCGTCGAATTGCAGCGCATATTCGCGCATCCCGCGATAGCCGAGCACTTCGATCTCGCTGCCGGTCATGCCGGCGGCGGGGAAGGGATCGGCCTCGGTTCCGCGCGGCTTGGGGACGAGCAGCATCGAGAGGCCCGCATAGCCCTTGGCGTCGGGCAGGGTGCGCGCGAGCAACGTCATCAGGTCCGAACGCGCGGCGTGGGTGATCCAGGTCTTGGCGCCGTCGATGACCCAATGGTCGCCCTCGCGGCGGGCCTTCGTTTGGAGTGCGCCGAGGTCCGAGCCGACGTCGGGCTCGGTGAACACCGCGGTCGGCAGGATTTCGCCGCTGGCGATCCGCGGCAGCCATTCGGCCTTCTGCGCATCGGTGCCGCCATGAACGATCAACTCGCCCGCGATCTCGGACCGGGTGCCGAGCGAACCGGTACCGATCCAGCCGCGCGATAGTTCCTCGGTGACGATGCACATGACGAGCTTGCCGAGGCCGAGGCCGCCAAATTCCTCGGGAATACAGACGCCAAAGGTGCCTAGCTCAGCCATCGCCTGAACCGTCGCATCGGGTATCAGCTCATTGGCGAGGTGCCAGCCATGCGCGTGCGGGATGATCGCGGCGTCGGTGAAGCGGCGATACTGGTCGCGGATCGCGTCGAGGTCGGCGTCGTGGAGCGTCTCGCTTGGCCATTGATTTTCGGCTAGCGCGGCGGCGACCTCAGCGCGGGTGGCGGCATGGTCGGCGTCGAGCAGGTTCGCGCAGGCGTCGGCGAGCACGCGCGCCGCAGCGCCGAGGCCAAGATCGGCGGGGCGGAAAATCTCGTTCTGTCCCATCGGCAGGCCGCCGGTGAGTTGGCCGATGCTTTCGGCGAAGGCGAGGGTGGCGATCTGCGCGTCGAGCGGGTTTGTACCGTTGCCGGCGTCGAGCCAGTCGAGCGTCGCTTCGAGCGCCGCGACCGTCGTTGCGACCCACGCGAAGCCATGCGCCGCGCGCTGCTCGCTGTCGATTGGGGTGGCCGCCAGCCGCTCGGCGAGCGCGGCTTGCGCCGCACCGCGATACGCCTGCGCGGCAATCAGCGCGGCGTTCAGATTAGCGTGCATCACAAAAAATCCGTACGAACGGCTTTTTGCGGAGAGGCCGCTCCAAAGTTCATTGGTCGGATATCCTTCAAGCCGCGCGCTCGAAGATCGCGGCGATACCTTGGCCGCCGCCGATGCACATGGTTTCAAGGCCGTAGCGGCCATTCCTGCGGACGAGTTCGCGCGTGAGGTTCGCAAGGATGCGCCCGCCGGTCGCGCCGATCGGATGGCCGAGCGAGATGCCCGAGCCGTTGACGTTGAGGATTTCGTTGCGGCTGTCGTCGTCGGACCAACCCCAGCCCTTGAGCACCGCGAGCACCTGCGGCGCGAAGGCTTCGTTGAGTTCGACAAGGTCGATGTCGCCCCAGCCGAGGCCGTTACGCGCGAAGAGGCGTTCGACCGCGGGGACGGGGCCGATGCCCATGCGGCTGGGGTCGCAGCCCGCTGCGGCCGAGCTGTGATAC
>LULV01000078.1_pt1 | contig 27600 bp, 23 predicted proteins | sample 728081 | NCBI WGS metagenome assembly LULV01 (sample SAMN03860280, study PRJNA289734) | marine metagenome | biome: seawater column; feature: ocean; material: water; isolation source: Red Sea water column Station 108 - depth 25m | place: Saudi Arabia: Red Sea | collected 2011-10-15 | depth 25 m | reverse complement strand
GATCCCGTCACCGGCGCCAGGGAGGGCGTCAGGCTGCCATACCACTCGCGCAGCCTTTCGATGATCGGCGGCTCCAGCAAGCTGTCCTCGCCCGCCATACCTGCACCGCGATCGAGCCGGTCGAGAATGGCTTCGAAATCTTCGAACAGGGGCTGGGTGAGCCTGAGGCCGCCCGGCACATCGTCGAAGATCGCAATGGCGCTGTCGAGTTTCTGGGGGACACCATATTCCACTGATTTGATCCCGGTGTGCGCATAGTCGATCTCACCTGCCGGGATGCCCTGCTCGCTGAGCAGGATGGCTTTGAGTGCCTCCGCGATCCTCTTGCGGATCTTGACTTCGCGCGTCGCTGCACCGCGGAACCACGGTTCGTCGATGCGGATCAGAACACCAGTGGTTTCGAAGTGGCGGCACTGCTGGCGCATATGGGCATTTTTCTTCGCCAGTTCGGCGTAAAGTATCTTCTTTCCGCCATAGGTGTAGCCGAAGACGGTTTCCGAGACCTTGAGCCGGCATTCGGCGAAACTTCCCTGATCGCTCACGAGACAGTGCTGATCGAAGATGCCCTCGGCGCTCAGGGCGACCGAAGCGGTGGACATCATCAGCGGAGTCGTGGTGATGCGGCCCCTTTCCGGCTTGAGCAGGATCGAATGCTCGAAGGGGGAATAGCGCCAGCCGACGACGCGGTAGGATCTACGCAGATGAAGGTAGGTCGCCCCCGGATAGGCCTCGCGCATCGCCTTTTCGATCGAGATATCACCGAGGGTCACACCGGGGTCATCGGCCATGCGCAGCTTGAAGCTGACGTTCGCGATCCGGCGCAGCGGAAAGTCGAAATGCGCGCATTCACCCCTGAGCCGAGCGACGTCTTCAATTTCGTGGGGACGGAAAGCCGAGGGTGCCGCCCAGCCAACAGCTTCGGCAAAACCCTCAGGCCAATCGAGCAGGTGCAGAGCGTCCTCGATCAAGGCTTCATCATCGTCCAACTCAGCGCGAAGGCAGCAGGCCTGCTGATACTGGATGATCCGATTGCCGAGATGCAGATGGTTGGATTCGACGGATCCCGTCACCGCCTCCGCGAAAGTGGTACCCAGCTTCGTGAACGCCGCGCGCGGTGCGATGACCGCGAACAGGCCAGGCTTCGAACGTCCAATCCGTCCCGCACGCTGGCGCAGCGACCGGCGCGTCGGCGGGACACCCAGATTCAGGCCGATCCGGAAGCGATTGATGTCGATGCCAACTTCGAAGGCGGACGTACAGGCTGCCGCGACCAGACTTCCGTTCTTCAGACCGCTTTCGATTGCGGCGAGATCGGCGCGCTCATAACCGTTGCGATAGGGGAGCACCCGATCGTCGTCGGTCAATTTGCTAATGCGCTCTACCCCCTGCCTGGAGTCGGCAAAGGCGAGCAGCGACTCGCCTGCCATTTCGGGCATGAGTTCACCGATGATGTTTGCGAGTTCATTTTCGGCCGCCCGGCCCCGGTCTGCACCTTCGATGTGCATCAAGGTCATCGGCTGCGTCGGCGCGCCATTATCGTCTTCGGAAACATGTGCGAAGCGGCAGCCGGTCAGGGCTTCGACATGCCCCACCGGATCGCCGATGGTCGCAGACGCCGCGATGAGCTGCAGCGCGCCGCCGCATTTTCCCTTGGCGTGCATGGCCGCCAACCGAAGCCGCCTGAAGAAATAGGCGCAGTTGCTCCCGAACACACCGTCGAGCAGATGGGCCTCGTCGATGACGAGGAAGCGAAGGCGCTTCAGACAGTCCTGCACGTCCCTGGTTGCCCGGAGGCGGAGGAGCCAGGCGTGGACCACATCCGGCGTCATCAGCAGAATGCGCGCCGTCTTCAAAATCTCGCCGCGCTCGCACATCGGCACCTGGCCATTAATCTCGGCGACAAGCGCCGGATCGAGGTCCATGGCACCAAGCTCCTGCCGCCAGCGACCCAGCTGGTCGCTGCCCAGTGCTTTCTGCGGATAAAGGATGATCGCGGTCCCATCGCCTTCGACCATTTCCCGGAGCACGGGATAGTGGAAGACGAGCGACTTCCCCGATCCCGTGGCGGTGGTGACGAGCACATTCTCGCCGCCATCGACGAGCTCGAGCGCGAGCGCCTGATGGTGCCACAGCTTGCCGCCGGGCGGATGGACGGAAGCCATGGCGGTCGCCGCTGCGCCGCTGCGATAGACCTCGGGCAAATCGGCAAGGCGGGGCTGCCGCGATTCCACTTCGACCGTCTCGACGACGGTCGGGGAAAGTGTGCCAAGGAAGGTCGAGACCGGATCGAAGGACGGACCGGCCTGCGGCTGCGGAATGCTGGGGGCGCCGCTCATTTGATCGCCCTCCCCAGCTTTCCGAGATTCGCGCTCGGCTCGATATAAGCCTCGGTGGTCTCGAGACGCGCGTGACCCGCGATCAGCTGAACATCGCGCAAGGAATAGCCAACGCGCGGTGCCGCCTTGGCGAGCTCGGTGATGAAGGTACGGCGACCAGAATGGCTGGAATAGCCGACCAGTCCGACCTGCTTGTAAAGCAGGTGGAACCAGACGGTGAGCGATGACAGTGTCTGCCGTTTGGGTGTGTAGTGCTGCTGCGAGAATGCGACATACGTCATGTCCGGATGGTTCAGCTGGAATTTGCGGATGGCCTCTGCGAGCCTCGGATGCATCGGGATCTTTCGACCCTTCCCACCTTTGCCGACCTTCGGCCGCACTGTCACATAGTCCGACACCCGGCCATCGGGGTCGACAAGATCCGACAGATGGATATTCAGAATCTCACCGACGCGCAGACCTGCATACCGAGACAAGCGAAACTTCAGCAGATAGGCCGTCGGCGCGCCGCCGCGGCCGATAATATGCGTTTCCACCCGGTCGGTATCGCGATCCGACAAGATCCGGGCCTGTGAACGCGGCCGCTTGTGCGGATCGAGATAGAATTGCTCGGCCTGCTGCTTCCGCCCCTTATACGGCCGGTACTCCTGGTAAATGCCTTTCTTCACGTTTGAGCTCCTTTCAGTTGCGAAGGGCCATAAGCATCAACAGAAATTTTTGATTCGCAATAGAAAGTTATTTTCTGAAAATCATGGGAGAAATTAACCTTAACATCGTTAGTATTAATGGAAATATCCCTTCAGATACTTGCGACATTTATAAGTAATAAAGAAAATCATAAGGAAGAAATACGCGAACCAGAGCGCCTTGAATATTTCATTCATGATAACTTTATCGAACAATGTCTATTTAAATAAATGTAAGCAAAATTCCAAGGAACCCCGTCCCAGCGCGAGACACCCGGCCGCGGCAGGCGTCGCTCAGGGGGCTTGGTGGGTCTCGTGGGGCATCAGTGCGCTCGGCGCACCGCGAATCGGTCTTTCAGCAAGGGGGGGTGATTCGCATCGATAGGGGGAGGGGCGGGGAGGCTTGGCCGGCCCTGCGGGCCGGGAGGGGCTTCGCGTGTTTTCCTGGGGCTTCGCCCCGGACTCGCAGCCCTTCGGGCTGGTCCTGCGGATGGGTTTTAAGATCTTTGGCGAGGAGGATTAAGAAATTCGGGGCTAAATTCCATGATATTGAAAATCATAGAAAATACCGGGATTTTGGTATAAGAAAATATGGCTTCTATTAAAAGTGTATAATTGCAGATCAAGGGATGGTTTTGTCAGTTTTCACTTGACATCAGACGTAAATTTGGCTATACTGCGCGGCGTTGCTTCGGATTATATCGGCAACAATCTCCTGCATCACTGGTTTCTTGATCCGCGGGGCGGATTGGGCGCGATGCTCCTCCACCCCAAAGGAATTTTCATGACCAATCATGAGCATAAGCTTGCGCGTGCGCGCCGCATCCTGGCCGCGATCGACGATCTGATCGAGCGCCATGGCCAGATCTCGCCGGCCCATTATCCCGGCTGTGCCGATCACAGGATTGCGATCGACCTTCCACCGCTTCGCATCACTATCCTCCCGAACCGATTTCGGGCCTATATGGCGAAGTCGAAGACCATGGTCGGCGAAGGGACGATCGAGCGCGATGGTTGGCGAGCCGTCGAGATCAGCTGGCACAATTCGCGGCGTGCCTGCTTCAACGTCTCCGGCGAGGATATCGACCTCTACCACTATCTTCCGGGACGGTGGGAACGCGCGTTTCATGTCGACGCCGAGGGCGATTCTATCCCGATCCGTCCCGACCTCTTCGCCGACGACAAGAACCCGGCCTGGCGCGAATTCAAGCAGAGTGGATTTGCGAAATGGCCGCCTGAGGCGCCGAATGCCGGAGCGTGATCGAGAGCGTGCGGGAAAGGGACGGCACTACGCCGTCCCTTTCTTCCGTTTCCCTTGCTCAAATCCTTCGAAGCCTGATCGTTGGATTGGGAGGTAAGGCGGCTCCAAGCGGAGCATCTCAGGCGACCACGGCTGGACCATCACCTACACGCCGTTGCTCAGCGATAAATGCATTCCACCTGCCCAAGCGCCCGCTTGGAAGCGAGGCATTCGGCCGGCGTCGTAACAGGATAAAGGTAGGCGCTATAGCGCTGCTCCGACGGTGTCGGCGCCTTCACATTGTCGATGTAACGAGCGCAGAAGGCCGTGTGACCTTCGCGAACCGCAAGCCGTAAACCTTCTTCGCATTTGTCTCGCGTGATCCCAGCCACGGCTGTCACCGGGGATTTTTGCTGGATGAGCAGCAGATCCCACGGCCCTGCTTCCTTCAGCGGGGCAGAGAAGGCCGGGCTTGCTCCAACGGCAGTCGCGGCGAAAGCCGCGATGATGAGATGAATTCGCGTCATGAACATGTCTCCTTTCACTGAGGTGCCGATAGGAGGAAAAGGTTAACAGCGGGATTCTTACTCCGTGGACTGATACTCCGCTTTCGCGAGAGGTGCGGCAGTGGACCCGTATCTCGACATTCTTGGCAAACGCATACGATCGCGCAGAGGCGAGCTAGGCCTGTCACAGGAGGGCCTTGCCAATGAGGCAGGGCTAGATCGCAGCTATGTGGGCAGGATCGAACGCGGCGAGCATAATCTAACGTTCGTTGCACTAGTGAGGCTGTGCCGGGCCATGAAATGTGACGTGGCGTCCTTGACGAACGATCTGCCACCCGCTCGACCGTGATGTCGGACAGCTACCGCGCGGGTTCACCGAGCCGCTAAACCTTCAGACGGAATATCTGACCTGACCCATCGAGAGTAAGTTCGTGGATCATGTCCACGCGCGCGCCATCCCAATGGTAACGGAAATGACGCCCTTGCACCGGCTTTTCCACGACATCCGGCCAGAAAGCCGCGATGCATTCGCCGCCGGGATTACGAACGGAAGGGTAAACCACCCCGTCCTTGCCGGCATCGCGGTGCTGACGCGCAAAGGCTTGCGATGGCGCATAGTCGTCAGGCACCAGTAGATCATCGAAGCCATCCGCCCGGATATCCACGAGCTTGGATTTTACGGCGCCCACCAGCTCGCGCATATCCGAGATCCAGCCTGGCTCGTCTCGGGTGTCGAGCAAGCGCTGGGCCTGGTGATATGTCACTTCGGCGATCGCCGTCTCGAACGTCTTGGCGGCATAATAGGCGCCGAAATGTCCATCGTGGAAGCGCCCCGGCCGATCAGGAGAGCAATGGGTGAAGGGCGCCATCACATAGCTCGCCCCTGGCCCGGACACCCGGCGTTCGACCGGGACGAGGTCGAGATTGCCGATGGTTTCGGCAACCCGAGGATTGGTCTTCGCCTCCGCCGCCGCCAGCAACTCCCAATCTTCGGGATCGGCGAGATCCTCGAACAGGTCGATCGGCGGATATTTGCTTTCGATCAGGCGGACAGCCGACGGCCAGTCAATTGAAGCCGACGGTGCATCGGGCATAGGCGGGTCACCAAGCTCCACGATAGCTGTCGAGATAGCGCCGTACCCGCATCAGATCGGTCAACTGCCCACCGAGCATGACCTCGAGCGCCGAGCGCTCGCCAAAGGCGCGGTTGGGCGTCTTGATCCAGCGATAGCCCCGCTCGGTCTCGGTGTAGAGCAGGCGGAGCGCCTTATGGATTCCGATCAGGTTCGACAGGCGCGCGGCCAGATCGACATTCCATCGGCCATATTCACCTTGCTTCCAGCGCTGATAGGTGCGGACCGCGATGTCGCCGAGCAGGAGGGCGGCCTGGGCATCGGTGACGCCCCAATTGTCGAAGAGGCGGATCACGGCGCGCTGCATGGCCTGCACCTCCGCGTCCGAAAAATTCGGCGCGGGCGGCGGCGGCGCAGCCTTGATTGCGACGAGTTCCATCAATGCCTCCTGTGACAATTGGCGTATATATGATTATTTAATGCCAATTGTCAATATGGCGTGTGGACCTTGCTAGCCGTTGCAGGAATATCGGCAGGTCGGAAAGTTGGAACATCCAAGGAATTGGCCGAACCGTCCGCTCCGATCCAGAAGCTTTCCCCCGCAGCCTGTCGGGCAATCGCGACTGGGTTCTGAACCGGCGAACAAGCTCGGCTGATTGTCTGTGCCTTGCCGCCGAGGCTTGGATGTCCGGTAACGCTGCTTCTTATGCTCCCACGGGTGGACATTGCTGTCGAGCGCCCAAATGCCGCGACGGCATCGCTGGGCATCCTCGAGCGCCTCGAAATATCGTTCGTCGGGATCATAGCGCTCCAGGACCCAGGCCCATCCATTCAGCACCATCTCGAGTTCCACATTGCGCGGCAGGCGCAGATCCCAAGGACGCCTGGTTGCGGGAGGATCCTGCTCGGCGACGGGAAGATAGGGAATGGCAACGATCCGGCCATGCCGGTCGACAATACCGCCCGTGTCCATCTTCGTGAGAATGGCGAGGTCGACCGATTTTCCGCCGATGATCGACTGAAGAAATGCCTGAGCTTCTGGCCCCCCAGGTTGATCCATTTCAGGTGCATCGATGAATCCTAGTCGAATTGCCACCTCGACTGCAGTGCCGCGCGCCGGATGATAGATGCGCGTGAGGAACCCGTCGCCGTCAAACACCTTGATGACGGGTACACGCAGCGTTTCGAAATCCGGCTGCTCCGGTGCTGTCAGCATCGCGCACTCTTAGGCATCGGTTGGCGCTGGATCGAACTGCCCCCAATCGAGCTGGATGTGATCCCTTGTGGTTTTGGGTAGAGCCTTGCGGTCGATCATCCGGGCGGACACTTCAAAATCGGCGGAGATCTTGACGATCAGGACCTTGCTGAAATTACGCCGAAGGTTGAGCGTGACGATGTTGCTCTGCTTGAAGGGCGTGATGGTCTTCACCTCGACAAAATCATTCCCGAGCCGCCCGTCTGAACCCTGAGCGTAATTTTTGTGCAGCCGGATGCCGTATGCGATGGCACCGTAGAGTTCGCCTATGTCGCCGTAAACTTGGAGGTGTCGGCCCGTCAGCCGATGATATTCCTCGGCGGTATCGAGCAGATCCTCAAAGATTGGAATCAGCGAAGGGTCGGCATGGGGATATTGTTCGCGAAGTAGCTGCTGCTCGTAATGATAGTCGAGCTCCGCCCAACTTACCCATTCGCCGTCGTCCCAAATCGCGTTGTGAGGTCCCAGCATAGCCTTTTCCATCAGCTTCGAGGTCTGTCTGAACTGAATAGCTGACGATATCTTTAAAGGGGGCTGGAATGGCTTCAGGCGGGCGTGCGGGGAAATACAAGGTGCCTTAGCTCCTCGCGCAATTCGGTCTCGCTGGCTTCGACCGCCACGGTCGCGATCTCCAACCGTTCGCGACCCTCTGCGAGACCATGCATCTCAATTTTTCGGCCGCTTTCTCCCGGCACTGCGGGGTAGAGAAGAACAAGACGCGGAGAACGATAGATCCGGGCATAGGCCATCATCTGATAGACATCGGCCTGGCTGACGCCGTTGGTCAGGTTCTTCCATTTGGTATCGAGGATAATTTCAACCTTACCGCCGCGCCGAACCAATATGTCAGGCCGGGTTGAAAAGCTGGTCCCGACCGTATCCTCGCCTTCTCGCCATGGACCAAGGCAGTAACGAAGGCCGCCCTGCGTCACGACATCCAGCCCGCTATCGGCGAGAGCGCGGCGGAGCTGAGCAGCCACATAGGCTTCGAACAGATCGTTCATGGGAAAGAGCAGCGAAATGCCTTCAGGTTCATGGCTCGCGGCATGGGTCTCCTGCCAACGCTGACCAAGGAGTAACCGGGCGAACTCCAGCAAGGTGTTCCACCGACGGCTCGAACGGTCGACGCGAACCTGTTTCCACGGCAGCGCGCCCGGCGTCACTGCTCGCACCTCGTCGAACAAAAATCGAAGTTCGGCTAGCTTGCGCTGCGTCGCCATTGATCGCGTGTGCCGCGAAACAAACAGCACACACGCCTTCATGATCTGCATTAGCGGTATGTCGACCGACAATGCGTCGAACCGGCAAGCGAGCCGATCGGGCCGAACGGCGTGGACGGTAAACTGTCGTACCGGGTCCAAGCGCCCCCGCAGTGCGCGTAGATCTTCGTCGAAGCTCTGATACTGCCTTGGCAACCCGTGCCGCACCTCGGCAAGCAGCCGATCGGCAAACAAGGCGATAAAGAGGTCGAGCAAGCTGTCGGCGCTGTGAGACATCGCCGACGCCTCACCCGTCGAAATGTCGAGTCCCAGTACGACATTGAGCATATGCATCAAACGGCCGCGGACGGTCGCGGGCGTATCGTCGGGAGTGGTCGGATCGACCTTGGGCAGGATTTCGAGACTGGTCCCACGCGCCGCGATCACCCCGACCATCTGGCGCGCGCGCAGGTGGCGATGATGGTCGCACAATATGTCGGTGCCATCGGTGCCGCCGAACGGATGGGCGCGCGCAGCAGCGAGCAGGGCATCGGCTTGGCCGCGGGTGAAACCAACGTCACCCACCGCGACACGGCCCCACTCGTGGACCGTGCGATGCGTCATTCGGAGGCCTCGTCATTGGAGAGATCCGTTGCCGCCGGCGCCTTGCCAATCAAACGGTCGTAGGCATCGGAGGCGAAGCGAGGCAGCACGCTCCAGCTTTCGCGGTCCTCGTTCCCACTGCCGGTCGGATCGCGCAGCTTACGGCATTCGAGGAAAGCGCCACCCTTACCGGGCCGTTCACCGAGCACGGAGGCAACACGAGACCAGTCCTCGAAGAAATATTCCTGAAGCAGGGGGATGACCTTGTTGCGCATCGTCGTATCAATGGCTTCGCGGTCACGCCCGCCCTGACCCAAGAAAAAAGCATGACCGATGCGGTGCTCGCGGTCGACAAGATATTCGATGCGGTCGTTGATCACTTCAAGCACGCGGCGCAGCGGTATATCGCCTACCTTTTCTGGGACCTTGCGAACGTCGGGCGCCAGTTCACGAAAGTCGAAACGCCGACGCAACGCTGTGTCGAGCTGCGCAATCGAACGGTCGGCGGTGTTCATCGTGCCGATAATATGAAGGTTGGCCGGTACGCCGAACTCCTGCTTTGAATAAGGCAGGCGGACGGTGAGCGCGTTGAGCATGCCGAGACGCTTGTCCGTTTCGATGAGCGTGATCAACTCGCCGAACACCTTGGAGATATTGGCGCGATTGATCTCGTCGATGATCAGAACGAACGGTTCGGGCGCACCACGGGCTTTTGCATCGTCACCGCCGGCCACAATCTGTTCCAGCCCGTCCCAGTTCACGTGCCGACTGTTCATTTGATAGGCGGAAACCTGACTCAGCTCCTTTTCGTAAATCAGCTCGCGCGGCAGACTTTCATCGCTGTGCCAAAGCCATCGCACCGCGCGTCGATGATTATATTCGCCGTTAGGGCCCGGCACGAATTGATAGGGGCCGGTGATCTCGCCAACGGCGCGAAACTTGCGGTTGCCGTCCGAAATTACGACTAGCGAACCGATCTGCATGCCAATGCGGAACGTGTACATCTGCGACATATTTGGGTCGTTGCCGCTCGCGTCGGGATGGTCCTGCCGCCATCGTTCCTTGATCGCTTCCCACGCGTCATAACGCGGATCGGACCAATCCACCTCGCCGCCCCAGCCGAGCACAACATAGCCGCCGCGGATCGCATCCTGATAGATCGCGTCATCTTCCGACGCCCAGCTGCGTCCAAGCGACATCTTGAAAATTTTCCGGTTGCGATCGATGGTGGGGGTGTCGCCGACTGCTTTTCCTCGATTGCTTGCGGCAAGATCGGCGATCAGTTTGAAGATGCCGTCCTGGGGCTGGAGGCTGAAACCTGCACTTTGGTTGGCATCCTCACCCACCGATGACGTGACCGGACGCAATCCTTCCACGAAATCTTCGTAACTGAAATTCTGGTGAAAGGTGACAAATGCGATCCGCCCTTTCTGGTGCAGCGACCGATAGAGTCGCATCAACTGATCGCGATCGTCCGGCACGACTTCGCCGCATAGCCTGACGGCTTCCGCCGCGGTCGCATAGGTTTTGCCGGTGCCGGGCGGGCCGTACAGGATAAGGTTGGTCGGCTCGATCATTGTCGGAGCCGATGGCTCGGAACTGTCTTCTTCGTCTTCAGTTGCCGTGTCAGGCGACAGTTCGTCGGGCCAGTACGCCGTGCCGCCGACGAACCGATCCAGCGTTTCAGGGTGCGCCTCGATGGCATCGGCGAATTGGGCAAGCGAAACCCCAACCTCGGGCAGCCCGAGCGCTGCCCGATCGGGCGCTTTGCGGACCCAGCAGCTTCCCTTAATCGTCGAGATCACCATGAAGACCTCATTGGCGTCGAGGGCGTTCTTCTTTTTCCGGCCGCAGCGAACCTGACGTTCGAGATTGACATGATACCAGTCAACACCCGCATCGTGCAGCGCTCGCGCCACGCGGAAAAATGCAGCACGATCGGGCGCCGACCAGCCAGCGCACCACTCATTGAAGCCGGGCTTGCCGCTAAATCGTTGCAGGATTTCGTCGTTGGTCATCACGCCACCTTCCCCAGACCCGCTCGTTTTGCCGCCACGATAGTTTCTGTAGTAATTGACAGTCGTCCGCAGATTGCTGAGATCGCGATACAGATCGCTAGTTAGCGGAACCTTGGACGGATTGGGGCGGTTCTCCGCCTTGTCCGCAGCGGAATAGCGCAGGCTTTCCATTACCGAGGCCAGCCCGTCCTCGTCGTAGAGCACATCCAGATCGCCATAAGCCTTCGCCAGTTGCCGAGCTTCCGAAAGCTTGGTCGCAACCGTGTTTGCCCCGTAATTCGCCTCGAGCCAGGTGCGGAAACCCGTTTCGTTCACGTTTTCTCCCCCATTTTCCGGTCAGCCAGCCTTTGGTCTTCGTCCGCGCTTCGCCTTGGGGGCGGCGGCGCGCTCAGCGCGGATGCGGTCAAGCAGGACGCTGGCGGGTTCGTCATTGGGGTCCTGCGGCACCAGTTCGCCGCGAAACGCTTTAGCAAGGATCGCGGCCTCCAGCCGGTCGATCAGCGCGCGGGCGCGGGCGCCTTCGGCCTCCATGCGGTCGGCGCGGGTGAGTGCCGTCTTGAGCCGGGAGACGATCTCGCGTTGCTCCTCCACCGGTGGAAGCGCGATGTGGAACGCGCGGATTTCCGGGAAATAGATCGTCGTATGGGTCGAGCCCATGCCGAACCGCTGAATGTCGTCGCCCTCGGCCATCAGCGCGTAGAGTAGATATTCTGGGAGCAGAGCTTCGGTGCAAGTCCACGTCGCGAAATCCTGGCTGGTAGCCATGGAGCCCTTCATCATGGTGACGTAGCCGACCGATGCCGTTCGCGAGAGACAGACCGTTTCAGCAGGAAGCAACCGCGCCGACGAGTTCGCCAACCCCGCTTCGGAAATGGTCTGCATGGTCGTTTCAATGACACGGCCATGGTGAGCGCCAGCGTCCCGAATGCCGATCCACGGCACACCGCCATCCCAGTATTCCGGCTTGGACCGGCTGGGCGTGTGCCCTGTTTCCTGCTTCGCCACACGAAGGAGCGACACCCACGCCCAACCGGGCGGAAGAGGTGTGCCGGGATCATTTACCGCGATCCCCGCGGTGCCAGGAATAACCTTGTCGGTTGCCTCGCGCCCGCCCCGTCCCTGTTGAGGCGCGGGGATATGTTGGAGTGTTTCCGCAATCGGTTCAACGTCCGAAGCCTCACGCCATTCTGCCGTCAGCGAGCCAGTGATGCCCGCGCGGAGGAGCGCGAGGTGCTCGCGCTCCACCAGCACCGGCACCCGATCCAGTTCCGCCCGCGCACGGGCGAGGCGGGCGGTCAGTGCGTCCAGCTTCGCGACGATGCGGCGCTGTTCGGCTTTTGGCGGAAGAGAAATTGCGCCCGCGAAAACATCCTTGTCAGCGATAGCCGGATACATAGTTCCGTCGGACGCAAGCGTCATCGCGTCAATGAAGTCTTGCGACGCAACGCGTCGGAAGAGAAATCCGCTTTCAACGCCTTCTTGGCCGCGCAGCACGCAGACCCCCGTGGATGTAAACTCGCCATCCAATGCTGCCGGAACTTGTGCGATGTTCTTCAGATAGGGCCGCACCGTCGAGAAGAGGATATCGCCACGGCGTATGCGCCGACGCGCACGTGAAGGCGCATCTCGACCGAGAATTTCCTTTGGCTCGGTGATGGCGAGCAAGCGGTTATCGATCGAGCCGATATCGACATATCGAAAAGTGTGATCCGGTTTGCCCGCGGGATTTGCGGTTTCGATCGGCTGGACCACCTCGCCAATAGTCGTCTCAACCCATCCCTCCGGCAACGTCACTCCGCAGCCTCCGCCAGTTCCGGCGCATCCGCGTCACCGCCCAGCTCCGCGACAAGCGCGCCGATTTCCTCCAGCGCCAGCTTCAAATGTCCCTCGATCGCAGCGGCGATGTCCTCGGGGGTATCGAGCCCGTCCTCGGCCTCGTCGCCCGTGTCCTTCAGCCAGTGGATGTCCAGATTGTCGCCGCGCGCGGCGATCTCGTCGCGGGTGAAGCGGCGGAAGCGGCCTTGCTCGCCCGTGTCGGTGCGGTCGGCGCGACCCAGCGGATCGTCGCCGAACGCCTTGACGAACTCGGCAAAGTCGGCGGGGCGGATCGGGTTGGTCTTGCCATAGGCGGGTACGTCCGAACGCATGTCGTAGATCCACACCGCCTCGGTCGCGTCCTTCGTCGGGGCTTCCTCGTCGGCGCGGGTAAAGAACAGCACATTGGTCTTCACGCCCTGCGCATAGAAGATGCCGGTCGGCAGGCGCAGGATGGTGTGCAGGTCGCACCAGCTCATCAGCCGCTGGCGCAGCGCCTTGCCGCGCCCCTCGTCGAACAGCACATTGTCCGGCACCACCACAGCTGCGCGGCCGCCCAGCCGCAGCGCGCGGACGACATGTTCGACGAACGGCAGCTGATAGGAGGAGACGCGATCGGTGATCGTCAGGTCGTCGCGCGTCGGCGGCCCACCCGCGGGGCCGAAAGGCGGGTTCGTCAGGATCAGGTCGGCATTCTTGAACCGCGCTTCGCTGCCCTTGGGCGACAGCGTATCGCCCAGGTCGAGATGATCGGGATCGATTTTGTGAAGATGAAGGTTCATCAAAAGCAGACGGAAAGTATCTGGCACATTTTCGATGCCGCGGATCGCCTCCCTCAGCTGGAAGGCCACCCTGCGAGAATGGTCCAGAAGTTCGTGATAGTCGTCGGTTCGAGCACGCATATAGCGATCCGCAGCGATCAGGAAGCCGCCGGTTCCCGCCGCTGGATCCTGGATCACTTCGCCCGGCTGCGGCTGCATCAGGTCGACCATCACGTCGATCAGCACGCGCGGGGTGAAATATTGCCCGGCGCCGCGCTTGGTCTCCTCCGCCATTTTCTGAAGCAGGCCTTCATAGGCATCGCCGAACGCATCGCGCTCGTCGCTGAACCAGTGCAGGCCGTCGATCGCGTCGATCAGCTTGCGCAAGGTTGCGGGTTCGCGGACGACGGTCGTGGCGTTCTGGAAGATAGCGACGACCGACCGGTCGCTCACCTTGTCGGGATTGCCGAGGTCGACGAGTGCCTGACGGTAAACCTGCAATACCTCGGCCTCGTTCGCCGCGGTGATCGCGCGCCAGCGATATTGCTCCGGAATCCGGCTCTCGTCCTTTTGCTCGGACGCCATTTTCAGAAACAGCAAATAGGTCAACTCAGTGACATACTGTTGATAGGTAATACCATCTTTGCGCAGCAGCGCGCACAGGCGCCACAGCTTGTTCACGAGGTCGCTGGCGGGATTCAACTTGTCACTCCTTATGCGGCGGCGCCGCTATCCCAGATCGCGGCGTTGAGGTCCATCAGCACTTCGCCGAGTTTGTGATCGAATTCGCGGTCGATTACAGGGAAGCCGCCGTTCTGCGCAAACAGCGGGTCGGACAGCAGCGCAGGATCGCCGACCGGCTGATCCTTCAGTGCGCGGCCGATGCGCTGAAGCCAGCGGCGCTGCCCCTGCGTCCAGTCGCGGCTTGCAAGGATCGCCTGCACGCCATTCTCGACGCGCGTCTCATAGGGCACTAGCGGATCGCCGAGCGCTGCTTGCCGTACAAAACCGATGATATGCGCCGCAATATCGGCGTTACGCGCGGTCCCATAGGCGCGGCGAAGGCGGGCCTCCGAATAGCCCTCGGCATCAAGCAGCAGCGCTATCTCCTTGAGTTCGGCCCGCGTCAGGTCTCGCGGGCGCTGCGTTGCGGCGATCAACGCCGGCACTGCGTTCATATTGGCGCGAACGAACGCCTCGAACCCCGAGATATAGTCGGCGGGCGAGGCTTTCTCGCCATAATCATCCTCGACCGACAGCAGCTCGTCATCGTGCTCGGACACGAACATGCCGTCGCCCTTACGCCGGTCGGGCGTATCGAGAAGCGTCACAAGCGACGGGTGTTGGCGGAACAGGTCTAGGGTTTCTGCTGGCTCAGCATCCTTCAACCGGTCGGGCAATGCGGACAGCTCGCCCAGCACCTGCGCCATCGCCTCGCGCTTCTCCTCGTCCAGCCGCTTCAGCCGTTGGCGCAGTTTGACGATGATCTGGTCACGAACGAGGGCTCGGTCCGCGTCGGTCGGCGCACGTTCGAGGTCACCTACTAGGTCGACAAAGCTCAACGCGGGGTCGACGACGACCGGGCGCATATCGGTGAAGTCCTGCAGATTTGCGTAGATATCGACGGCGTCGAAGATACGGAAATACGCCTTGCCGATCTCGTCGCAGCGGCGCGTCGCGCGGCCGATCATCTGGTCATAGAGAATGCGGCTGTTCACGCGGCGAACGAAGACCAGGTTGGTGATCGACGGCACGTCGATGCCGGTGGTCAGCAGGTCGACCGTCACGACATATTTAGGCCGGGGGTCGTTCTTGAAAGCCTTGATCGCATCTAGCGGCTTGTCGACGCTTCCCGTGATCTTCTGGACCATGTCGTGCGGCTGCGGCCCGTACTCCTCTTCCAGCGCCTCGCGCAGTGCTTTGACGAGGATGTCGGCATGATCGTCGCGGGCGGCGAAGAGCAAAGTCTTGCCCGGCTGATCGGGTGAGCATTCGGCCGCGACCGCCTGTGCCACCGCCTTGTTGAACGCCTCGGTGTAAACCTTCTTGTTGAAGTCAGCGACTTCGAAATCGACCTGATCCTCCAGGTTGAACAGGTCGAGTTGTCCAGTCCTTGGATCGACAATCGAAACCTCTTCGCCTTGTTCGAAGACAATGCCGGTCTGGCTGAGCGCCGTGGTGATCCGGCGCGGCGGACGATGGTCGATCAGATGCCCGTCGATGACGGCCTGACGATAGCCATAGGAAAAGACTGGCCGCCCGAAAATCTCGCGCGTGTGAAGAGCGGGGGTCGCGGTCAGAGCGACCGTCGTCGCGTCGAAATAATCAAGCACGCGGCGATAGGCGGAGAGATAATCGTCGAGGCTGCGAAACTCCAGATCATCCTCGCGCAATTCAGCGTCAAGCGTATAGCCGCGATGCGCCTCGTCGACGATGATCAAGTCGTAGGTGCCAGGCGTCGGACGCTCGTCATCGCTTTCGTCGAACAAGCGGCGGACCATGGCCTGCACCGTCGCGACCTGCACCCGCGTCGTCGCTTCGGGGAATTTCGTTGATAGGTCGGCAACGGGAAAGACCTGGTCGAATTTCAGGAACCCCGAGGTGTCGGTCGTCGACATCGCGTCGAGCGTCTGGCGGCCGAGTGCGTTTCGATCGACCAGGAAGAGGATGCGCCGGAATCGTTTCGCGCGGAGGAGTTCGTACATCAGTGCAATAGCAAGCCGTGTCTTACCAGTGCCAGTCGCCATTGCGAGCAAGATTGCGCGTTGCCCTTGGTCGATCGCGCCGGATACGGCCTCAACGGCCTGCTCCTGGTAGGGCCGCAAACCCGAGACTCCGACTTCGCGTTCTGCCACGGCGGCGAGCGGCTCGCCCACTTCCTGCTCCAGCCGATCTGCTAGATCGCGGGGCGAAAACCATTCGGTAAGAGCACGCGGCGCCTCTTTCGTTCGCGCGTTCCAGAACCAGATACCTGATTTGACGGCGAGCTGCTTTACATAGGGGCGTCCGTTCGTCGCAAAGACGAATGGCACGCGGAACCGCTGGTCGCCATCGAGCCATGGACCGCCGGGCGGAACGGCATCGATATCCAAGTCTATATCTCGAGCATAACGCTGTGCCTGGCTCAATCGCCCAGGTACATCGGTCGTGCCCCGCTTCGCTTCGATTACTCCTACACAGGAACCGTCCACAAAAAGTGCGTAGTCCACGGGACCACTCTTCGTCGGCCATTCGGCGATCGCTATATTGCGACCAAATTCCGGTCGAGCACCGCGCGCATATCGCAGGCGCGCACTATCGACCTCCCAGCCCGCATTGCGAAGTTGCTCGTCGATCAGGACGCGCGTCGATTTTTCGTCCAGTTCGATTGAATCGGCCGCCGTTGCCGCCATCGATGCGAGGAGGTCTAGTTGCACAGGTGCCGACTCCTCGGCCTGCTTCTGGATAGCCGCGAGTTCTTGCTCGGCAGCGGTCGCCTTGGCTTCGGTTTCCGCCGCGTAAGCTTCCCAGAAGACGCGTTCCTGCTCGCGCTGATCGGCATTCTCCATCGCCTCGCGCCGCGCGGCCTCGGCGTCGCTCGCTGCGAGGCGCGCTTCCGCCTCTGCATCGCGACTTGCCTTGACCTGTGCCCGCAACTCGGCGAGTTCGATTTGCAATTCTTCGGAGATGTTCTGAGGCGAGGCGGGCGGAACAAACGGCCCCGCGCGGAAACCTGGCTGATTATTGTAGGCCTCATGAAACCATATGGCGAGATTGCGAGCTAGTTTCAGCGCTGTGAGGGCCTCGCCAGGCGTGCCGGCATCCTCATGTACCGCCTTGTTACCGTGCCGCCGGAGCAGATGGAAAATGTCGCCGATCTGTTGAGGCAGAAGCGACCGCCTTCGCAATTGTGAAAGTACATCGTCAAACGATGGGGAACCCGGCGGCAACAGTGCGTGTGTTGCCGCTATTTCTTTCGCCATCATCTCTGCGAAGGATCGAAGCTTGGTGAGCGCTGCCGGGGCGTCATCGAAAACGTAACGCTCAGCTAGCGTGGCAAGACGAAACAGGCGATCGTCAGCGGCCTCTAGAAAGGCAAAGTTCGAAGATCCCCCCTCAGTCACTTGGGCATATTAGCTGCTCCAATGTTTCGCTCAAGTTAGCAAATCACTGTTTGCTCGGGCAAAGCGGGAAATCGTTGCCGATAGGGAAATAGCGCCACGATCCAGCTGGCCCAATTTTTACAGGGCCTCAGTAAGCCATTGAAATCGTTAGCGTGAATTTTGGCGCTTTTTACAGGGAAAGCCGCAGAAAACCTTAGGGAATTTCAGCTTGGGAAGCTTCTGCTCTACCATTGAGCTACACCCGCATTTCAACGACTTGGCCCCTGCCTGCCGCGCTGTTTTAAAACGCGTTTTGCAGTTGCCCTCGCGATGCGGCGTCCGAGTGCCACGATGACCGCGCTGTCGTCAACATATCTCTTGCGGATCGCGCGAGCACGCGGCGGCGATCAGCGCTTCCGCGCCTTCCATGCCCGCACCGCCGCCATCGTCTTCTCGATATGCGCCTGCGGCTTGCTGTCGGTGTAGCTGAGCAGGATCGTCCCGTTCGGCGCGATCACATAGGATGTGCGTTCGGAGAGAATCCGGTTGTCCGCCGTGCGCATCGTCGTGTCATATTTGGCGGCGACCTTCGCGCCCGGATCGGCCGCCACGGCAAATTTGTCGCGGCATTCCGACCGCGAAAATTCGGCGACGCGGTCGATATTGCCCGCGGTGACCCCGATGACGCGCGCGCCCAACTTTTTGAAATCGTCGGTCGATTCGGCAAAAAGATGCGCCTCGATCGTGCAGCCGGGCGTGAAAGCCGCGGGAAAGAAATAGAGGACGACCGGACCCTGCTTCAACGCCTGCTTCAGCGACAGGCTGAAGGGCTTCCCGCCCTGTGCCGCATCCAGCGTGAAATCGGGCGCCTTCACGCCGGGCTTGAGCGCCGCGAAGCCCTGCAGAGGCGCGGCAGCCAAGAGCAGCCCGACACCCAGCGCGATTTCCGTCATGCCCCGGAATTTCATCATCGCTCTCCCATTTGGCCGATGTCGCCAAGCATGACCAAAAAATGCGCGGGCGTCCAGCGCGCCGACGCAAACGCTCGTCGAGGTCATGGTCTTGGAGAAAGCTGGCGCACCCGACAGGATTCGAACCTGTGACCTCTGCCTTCGGAGGGCAGCGCTCTATCCAGCTGAGCTACGGGTGCCGGTAGAGCGCGGCCTCTAGCAAGAGCTTCGCTTGCCAGCAATGGCCTATCGACCGCGCGGCGCGGATATGCGAAGCGGCGTCGGGGTCGCGATGCGGCGGCCGCTGCGGGGACGGTGATGGCGGATACGAACCAGGGCCGGCCGATGGCCGCCGATCTTTATGGCGAACTGCAACTCGAAACGACGCCGCCGGCCGCGCGGCGGTGGCACGATTATTTCCCCGGCGCCTTTGCGACCGCGATCGCGGCGCTCGCCGCTGCGTGGCTCGCCGATCATTATGGCGCCCCGCTTGTTCTGATGGGGCTGCTCATCGGCCTCGCGATGAGTTTTCTGTCGCAGGACAAGCGCACCCACGCCGGGCTCGACCTGATGTCGCAGACCGCGCTGCGGATCGGCATCGTCCTCGTCGGCGCCCGGATTACCGCCGAACAGCTCGTCGAACTGGGTCCGCTTCCCTTTGCGCTGCTCGTCGTCATCATGCTCGCGGTCATCCTGATCACCGTCGCGAGCGCGCGGCTGTTCCGGCAGGACAGTCACGCCGCGCTGCTCGCGGGCGGCGCGACCGCGATCTGCGGCGCTTCGGCGGCGCTCGCGCTCTATTCGCTGATCGGCGACAAGCGCGTCGATCAGGCGCGCTTCACGCTGACGCTGGTCGGCATCACGGTCGCGAGCGCGCTGGCCATGTCGCTCTATCCCATTCTCGCCGCCGAAATCGGCCTGACCGACACGCAGGCGGGCTTTCTGATCGGCGCGTCGATCCATGACGTCGCGCAGGCGATCGGCGGCGGCTTTTCTTTCTCGCCGCAGGCGGGCGAGGTCGCGACGATCGTCAAGCTGACGCGGGTCGCGCTGCTCGCCCCGATGCTGATGCTCGTCGCGATGTGGCTCGGCCGCGCGGGCGACGCGCCCGCGGGAAAGCGCACGATCCCGCTGCGCCTGCCCTGGTTCATCACCGGCTTTCTGCTGATCGCCGCGATCAATTCGATCGTCGCGATTCCGAAGCCGGTGCAGGGCGCGGCAGCAACCGGGGCGCAGGCGCTGCTATTGCTCGCGATCGTCGCGACGGCGATGAAGGCGCGGCTTGCGCTGCTGCTCGATCAGGGATGGCGCAGCTTCGCGCCGATCATCGTCGCGACGCTGACCAGCTTTCTGCTATCGCTTGCCGCCGCCGTCAGCCTGTGACGCCGTGACGTCACATCGGCGCAGTTGAGGCTCAGCCCTTCGGGAGCGCCCAGCTGACGGTCAATTGCGTGGCGCGGCGCGGAATATCGAGCTTCGCCTCGCTGAAATTGACCTTTTCGTTGGGCGGCAGCATCCGTACCGGCGGCTTGATCGTCCAGCTATAGACGATCGTTCCCTGCGCATCGCGCAGTTCGGCGAGGATCGGCGGCACGCGCTGTTCGCGATCGGTCGGGTTGATGATGACCCCGCTCGCCGCGAAATAGATGGTGCCGTCGGGCAATTCGCGGTGATCCTGATTGGGCGGAAGCTCGATCACCAGATCGGGTTCGTCGGCCATCCCCGGAATGCCCAAACCCTGCGCCCAGCCCGGCAGGCCGAACCAGTACAACGCCCCGGTCGCGCCGATCATCAGCAGCGCGGCGGCAGCGGCGATCATCGTCCAGCGCTTGGCGGGATTGCGCCGGGCGCGGCGGAAGGGCAGCGGCGGCTCGGCCTCGCTGGCCGTAATGACGCGCGGCTCGGCCTCGGGCACCGCAAAGGCCTGCGGCGGCGGCGGCGCAGCGGGTTCCTGGAACCAGCTATGACGGCAACTGGCACAGCGCACCGTTCGGCCATTGGGTCCGATCGCCGTGTCGGGGACGACATAGCGCGTATGGCAGGACGGGCAGGACAGGATCATGGGGTCTCTCTAAACACGCTGATTCGCGGTGTTGCAAGCGCCGCGTGCGCCGGGTGTGCCGGCAAGGCATGGCGGGCGCCGGTCGAAAAGCCGACGCTTGGCGCTTGTCCTCGCGAAACAGCCGTGCGACAGGCAGCGACATGAGCGGCGGGGCGCCCCTTTTCGACCGGCACCAAGGCGCATCGCGGCACGCGATGGTGGCGTCATGACGGCGACCGCCCCCGGCCGACCCGGCGGCGCAATGGTCGAATTCGACGGCGTCGGCCTGCGTTACGGGCCCGATGCCGAGACATTGTCCGACATCAGTTTCAACCTTCAGCCGGGCAGCTTCTATTTCCTGACCGGCGCGTCGGGCGCGGGCAAGACCTCGCTGCTCAAGATGCTTTACCTCGCGCAGCGGCCGAGCCGCGGCATCGTGCGCCTGTTCGGCGAGGATCTGGGGACGATGCCGCGCCAGCGCCTGCCCGGCTTTCGCCGCCGCATCGGCGTCGTGTTCCAGGACTTCCGGCTGATCCCCCATTTGAGCGCGCGCGACAATATCGCGCTGCCGCTGCGCATCGCCGGGGTCAGCGAGGAGGATCTGTCGGGCCCGGTGGGCGAGATGCTGAGCTGGATCGGGCTGAGCGAACGCGCGCACGCCTTTCCGCCGACGCTGTCGGGCGGCGAGCAACAGCGGGTCGCGATCGCGCGCGCGGTCATCGCCCGCCCGCAACTGCTCGTCGCCGACGAGCCGACGGGTAACGTCGATCCCGAGATGGCGATGCGCCTGCTGGGCTTGTTCGAGGCGCTCAACCGCCTCGGCACCACGGTTGTCGTCGCGACCCACGACATCCATCTGATCAGCCGCATCGACAATGCCCAGATGATGCGGCTCGAAAAGGGGCGGCTGTCCGATCCCACCGGCGCGCTGCGCTATCCGCCGAACCGTGCCTAGGATGGAAGGCCGATGATCTTCGCGCGCGTTCCCGTCCAGCATCGCCGCCTGCTTCCCGATCACCGCCTGTCGGGCCCGACGCCATGGGTCATTGCGATCCTGATGATGCTCACCCTGCTCGCCGCTGCGGGCGGCGTCGGCCTTGCGCGGTCGGCGGATGCGATCGGCGAGGCGATCGCGGGGCGCGTCACGGTACAGATCGTTACCGCCAATCCCGTGCTGCGCGCACAGCAGGCGGCGGCGCTGCGCCGTGCCGCCGCCGCCCAACCTTTCGTGCGAGGTGAGGATCGCTCGGGCCATATGGGCCAGCTGCGCGCGCTCGTCGCGCGCGAGGCACCGGGCGCGCGCGTCATTCCGCATGCCGACTGGCTCGGGCCCGTCGCGCGGCTGATCCGCTCGCTCGCCTGGGTCGCGGGGGGGCTCGTCATCCTGATGACGCTTGCCAGCGCCGCGGTGGTCATCATGACGGCACGCGCCGCGCTGGGCACCCATTATGCAACGATCGAGATGCTGCACCTGATCGGCGCCACCGACCAGCAGATCGCCCGCCTGTTCCAGCGCCGTATCACGATCGACACCGCCTATGGCGTCGCGCTCGGTACCGCGGTGGCCGCCGCCATCCTGTTGCTGATCGGCTGGCAATGGTCGGGCGTGACATCGGGGCTTGCCGCGACCGCGTCGCTCGGGCCGATGGGCTGGGCGCTCTTGCTGGCGCTGCCGCTATTGGCTATCGCGCTCGCGGCACTGACGGCGCGGCAGACCCTGCTCGCCGCGCTCAAGAAGATTTTATGATCAAACGGCTGATCTCTCTCCTGTTCCTGGCCTGGGTGCTGGGACCGCGGGCTGGAACTGCTCGAGGCGGGGCGCGCCAAGCGGCTGCTGATCAGCGGCGTCGCGCGCGAAGTGAAGCCGAAGGAACTCGCCGCCGAATATAAACGGCCGCAAAAGCTGTTCGATTGCTGCGTCGCGCTGGGCTTTGAAGCCGAAGATACGCGCTCGAACGCGACCGAGGTCGCAAGCTGGGTTGCGCGGCGCAACTACAAGAGCATCCGGCTCGTCACGACCGACTGGCACATGCGCCGCGCCGAATATGAACTCGGCCGCGCGATGGACAAGAAGGTGACGATTCTTCCCGACGCGGTGCGCAGCCAGCCCAGCTTTTCGACGCTGTTCCGCGAATATCACAAATATCTGGCCGGTCTGGCGGGCGGCCTGCTCGGACTGTGAGCTATGCCATCGCCCTCGTGCGTTCGATCCTGTTCTGGATCGCCTTCGTCCTGATGAGCAGCATCTGCTCGATCGGCGCGGTCGTGACGCTGCCGATCTCGCACCATGCGACGCGCGGGTTCGTGCGCGCCTGGGCGAAGTTCCACCGGCTGATCTGCCGCTTCATCCTGGGGCACCGGGTGATCGTCGAGGGCGCGATGCCCGACATCCCCGTCCTCTATGTCTTCAAGCATGAGGGGGCGTTCGAGACGATCGAACAGCCGATGCTGTTCAAATGGCCGGCGGTCTTCGCCAAGGAACAATTATTCTCGATACCGGTCTGGGGACAGGCGGCGCGCTTTTACGGGCTGATCCCGGTCGATCGCGACGGCGGCGGCAAGGCGATGCGCGCGATGCTGAACGCGGCGAAGGCGGCGCTTGCGATCGGCCGCCCGCTCGTGCTGTTCGCTGAAGGGACGCGCGTGCCGCACGGCAAGGCACCGCCGCTCCGGTCGGGCTTCGCGGGCATTTATCGCATGCTGGGCGTCCCCGTGATCCCCGTCGCGGTCAACAGCGGCATCGCCTATCCACCGCACCGCTGGGTCAAATGGCCGGGTACCATCACCTATCGCATCGGCGAAACCATCCCCGCCGGCCTGCCGCGCGAGGAAGCCGAAGAGCGCGTCTGGCGCGCGATCAACGCGCTCAACCCGCCCGAAGCCCTGCTGGAAAAGCCAGCCGAGTAATAGGAATAACAGTCGTCGCCCCCGCCTTCGCGGGGACGGGGGCAGTGGTCAGTGTTTGCGCCCGAAATCGGGGGCCGCATCGTCCTGACCCTGCTCGATGATCGAACGGCGAATCGCCCGCGTCCGCGTGAACCAGTCTTCGAGCCGGTCACCGTCGCCGCGGCGGATCGCCTGCTGGAGCGCCGTCAGATCCTCGTTGAAGCGCTGCAGCGTCGCGAGCACCGCGTCGCGGTTCGCAAGGAACACGTCGCGCCACATCACCGGGTCACTCGCCGCGATGCGCGTGAAATCGCGAAAACCGCCCGCCGAATATTTGATGACCTCGCTCTCGGTCACTTCCTCCAGCTCGCTGGCGGTGCCGACGATCGTATAGGCGATCAGGTGCGGCAGATGGCTTGTCACCGCCAGCACCATGTCGTGATGCGCCGCGTCCATCGTCTCGACCTTCGCGCCGAGCGCCTGCCACAGTCCCGTCACCGCGGCGACCGCATCGGCGGGCGCGTCCGGCGCCGGGGTGACAATGCACCAGCGCCCGTCGAACAGCGTAGCAAAGCCTGCGGCCGGGCCGCTGTTCTCGGTCCCCGCGACCGGGTGGGCGGGCACCACGACATGATCGGGCAGTGCGGCGCGCAGCGCGGCGCCCACCCCTGCCTTCGACGATCCGACGTCCGAAATGATCGCATGCGCGGACAGGCCCGGCGCGACCGCCGCGGCGGCATCGGCCATGCGCCCCACCGGCACCGCCAGAATCACCAGATCGGCGCCCTCTACCGCCTCCGCCGCATCGTCGCTCACCGCGTCGCAAAAGCCGAGCGCCTGCGCTTCGGCGCGGACATCGGGATCGGCATCATGGCCGGTCACCGCCACATCGGGCAGCTTCGCCTTGATTGCGCGCGCCACCGACGAGCCGATCAGGCCCAGCCCGACGATCGCAACCCGCCCGATCGCGTGCGCCATGCCGGTCAGCCCGCGGCGAGCGCGGCGCGGATCGCCGCAGCAAGCCCGCGCGTCTCGTCTTCGGTGCCGATCGTCATGCGCAGCGCCTGCGGGATGCCCTGTCCGGGCAGCCAGCGGACGATATAGCCCGCCTCCATCAGCCGGTTGTAGACCGTCTCGGCACTGATCGCGCCTTCGAACAGCACGAGCAGGAAATTGGTCGCCGACGGGACGATACGCAGCCCGTGGTTACCCAGGCTTTCGATCTCGCCCGCCAGCCAGGCGCGCCATTTCGCATTATGCGCGCGGCTGCGCGCGACGAAATCATCATCGGCCAGCGCCGCGACCGCCGCCGCCTGTCCGGCGCGCGTGACGTTGAAGGGCAGGCGGATACGGTGCAGCGCCGAAATCACTTCGGCGCTCGCATAGCCCCAGCCGATCCGCTCGGCCGCCAGCCCGTGGATCTTCGAAAAGGTGCGCGTGACGAACACATTGGGCGCATTTTTCGCCAGTTCGAGGCCGCCATCATCCTGATCGGCCTCCAGATATTCGGCATAAGCCTGATCGATCACGAACAGCACGTCGCCGGGCAGGCCGGCGTGGATACGCGCGACCTCTTCCTTCGTCGCGAGCGTCCCGGTCGGATTGTTCGGATTGGCGAGATAGACGACGCGGGTCTTGTCGGTCACCGCGGCGAGCAGCGCATCGACATCGGTCGCATAGTCGCGATCGTCGGCTTCGACCGGCACCGCGCCAACCCGCCGGGCCGCGATCTCGTATACCGAGAACCCGTAGCGGACATACAGGATTTCGTCGCCTTCGCCGGCATAGACGCCCGCCGCGAGGTGAAGCAGTTCGTCCGACCCGTTGCCGCAGATGACGCGCGCCGGATCGAGCCCGAACTTCGCCGCGATCGCCGCGCGCAGCACGTTGGCGCCCGGATCGGGATAGCGCGAGAGCGCGTCGGCGGCGGCCTGCGACGCCCGAAAGGCTTCGCGCGCCTTGTCCCCGGTGCCGAGCGGATTTTCATTCGCCGAAAGCTTGATCAGCGGCCGGCCGTCGGCGCCCGCCGACTTGCCGGGCACATAGGGGGCGATGCCGCTGATCCACGGCTTGGGGGCGAGGGTTTTGCTGTCACCGGTCATGCGGCGCCGTTTAACGGCTGTGCGCGCCGAGTCCAGTACGTTGACAGCCTTCGCGCACCGGCCTAGCGCCCCGGAAAGCATGGCGAGCCTCCTCCACCAGATCCGGCACCAGAGCGTGACGATCGACCGGCCCCTGCCGCTCGACAGCGGCCAGGCGTTGCCGTCGGTAACGATCGCCTATCAAAGCTATGGCACGCTCAACGCCGACCGGTCGAACGCGGTGCTCGTCTGCCACGCACTGACCGGCGACCAATATGTCGCGAGCGATCACCCGGCGACAGGCAAGCCGGGCTGGTGGGCGCGCATGGTCGGCCCCGGCAAGCCCATCGACACCGACCGCTATTTCGTCCTTTGCGCCAACGTCCTCGGCAGCTGCATGGGGACGAGCGGGCCGGCGACCCCCGATGCGGCGACCGGCGCACCGCTCGGCATGGCCTTTCCCGTCATCACCATCGCCGACATGGTACGCGCGCAGGCGATGCTGCTCGACCATCTGGGGATTGCGCGGCTTCATGCCGTCATCGGCGGATCGATGGGCGGGATGCAGACGCTCGGCTGGGCCTCGGCCTATCCCGAGCGGCTGGCGTCTGCGGTGGTGATCGCAAGCGCCGCGCGCCATTCGGCGCAGAATATCGCTTTTCACGAGGTGGGGCGGCAGGCGATCATGGCCGATCCCGACTGGCAAGAGGGCCAATATTACGGCAGCGACCGCGCGCCGACCAAAGGGCTGTCGGTCGCGCGCATGGCGGCGCACATCACCTATTTGTCCGAAGCCGGGCTGACCGAAAAATTCGGCCGCCGGCTGCAGGCGCGCGATGCCAAGAGCTTCGGCTTCGACGCCGATTTCCAGGTCGAATCCTATCTGCGCCATCAGGGGCTGGCCTTTACCGACCGCTTTGACGCCAACGCCTATCTCTACATCACGCGCGCGATGGACTATTTCGACCTCGCCGAACCGTACGATGGGCGGCTCGCCGGCGCATTCGCCAAAGCGAGCGACGTGCGCTTCACGCTCGTCAGCTTCGATACCGACTGGCTCTATCCGACCAGCGAATCGCGCCGCGTCGTCCAGGCGCTGCAAAGCGTCGGCGCGGCGGCAAGCTTCGTCGAACTGTCGGCACCGTTCGGCCACGACAGCTTCCTGCTCGACGTCCCGGCGCTCGACCGCCTCGTCGCCGGTGCGCTGCGGAACGGCGGCTGAGCATGGCGCTGCGTCCCGACCTTGCGATCATCGCCGGCGCGGTGCCGGCGGCCACCCGCGTCCTTGACGTCGGCTGCGGCGACGGCGACCTGATCGCGGCGCTCCGCAATAAGGGCGTCGATGCGCGCGGACTCGAAATCGATGCGGCCAACGTCACCGCGGCGATCGCGCGCGGCCAATCGGTGGTGCAGGGCGACGCAAACCACGACCTTGCCGACTATCCCGACGATGCGTTCGATTATGCGATCCTGTCGCAGACGCTGCAAACGACCGAGCGCCCCGACCGCGTCATTGCCGAGCTGCTGCGCATCGCCCCGCGCGCCTTCGTCAGCTTTCCCAATTTCGCGCATTGGCGCGTGCGGCTCGCGCTCTTGTGGAGCGGGCGGATGCCAGTGACGCGCCTGCTGCCCGTCGCATGGTATGAAACGCCGAACATCCACCATGTCACCGTCGCCGATTTTCGCGACCTCGTGCGCGCGCGCGGGATCGGCGTCGAGGCGGCTTGGTATCTGTCGGGCGACAAGCCGACGAGCGCCGCCGCCGCAACCTGGCGCGCCGAACATGCAATCTTCCTGATTTCGCGCGGCTGAGCCGCGAAGGCGCGGCGTCTGACAACGACCGTTTGCGGCCGTTCGCTTAAACCCTTCGAATTAGACGAACGAAGGTTGGCAACGCGAGTGCGGCGGCGAACATAGAGCTTTGAATTAGACCGAGAAGGAGTTGCCATTCGATAGGCACATCTCGCGCATGAGTGCCGACGTCTGCGCTAAAAATCCATAATGTGACGCTGATATCGACGGCATAGAGAACTATGAAGGCGGCCACGAAATTTGGTAACGTCACGGC
>LULV01000065.1_pt1 | contig 28059 bp, 28 predicted proteins | sample 728081 | NCBI WGS metagenome assembly LULV01 (sample SAMN03860280, study PRJNA289734) | marine metagenome | biome: seawater column; feature: ocean; material: water; isolation source: Red Sea water column Station 108 - depth 25m | place: Saudi Arabia: Red Sea | collected 2011-10-15 | depth 25 m | reverse complement strand
GAATAAACTCAGGTAATGGTTCACCTGTGCCATCATCTGTCACACCTGCTGTGAAAACATATTCTTGGAAGTCGTCATCATCTACAGATGCATTAACGGCAACATCAGTTGTGCCTGTAGTATTGAAGAACTGATAACCTAGTTCATCAAAGTCAGATGCATCGTCTGATCTTAGAGTTCTAAACAATGCTTTGAGTTCAGCACTATTTCTTCTATGTGCTGAGAAAATTAATTTTATCGCAGTGGCTGGATTTTCTAGTGCGACTTTTTTAGTCATGTAAATAAATGCATTTTGATCGCCATCTGGTTGTGTTGAATCTCTGTAATCAGTTGTTGGGAAAACATCTGATGAACTATCAATGTTGTTTATTCTATTTGCAACAGCAATAAATGATGCACGACCTAAATCAATTACAGGTGATCTATCTGTTGCATTACTTGTCAATGTGATAGGCACGAATAATGACTTCGCACCTGCAAGTTCATTTGTTTCATTAATATCAGATGCAACAACATTTGATACAGCAAGATCAAAGTTTTCATTTAATGGAATACTTAACGCACTTGCTAGTGCTGTTGTAGAGAATGATGTTTCACTACCACTTGGTGATGTACCAGTTGTATTTCTTAATGATGTAACTATCTTTGTATTTGGAAGTTCTAATGCACCTATCAAAGTTTTACCAGATTCGTATCTATAGTTTTCTGATGCATAGACATTGTTACCACCAACTTCACTTGTTGTTGATCCACCACTAATTGTTGGTGCAGTTGTTAAACTTACTGTGTATGAATCCATACCAATGTTTGCAAGAGCAGTGTGAACTTTGTTTATCTCTGTCAATGGTGTTCCAAGTATTTGATACAATTCAACTGTATCACCACTTGCATGATTTACAGCAGTTGATCCGTCAGTTGCTCTTGTCAATGATGAAACAGTTCCACTACTATTTGAACCTGTGATTATTTCATTTCCAATCTTTAATGTTATACTTCCAGCTGGGAAATTAGTATTTGATGTCAATGTTAACGATGTATCAGAGGCAGTTATCGCTCCGTTTAATGTCGTACTGATACCTGATGAGACACCTGTAATTCTTACATTGTTAGAAGTTGAATACATACCATGATCTATATGTTTTACTTTTAATACTGTTGAACTGTTTGTTAATATGATAGGATTTGATTTTAGTCTCTTACCATAAACAGTTGTTCCTAATTCATTTGATACTGCCTCACCAATTACTTTATTTTGTAAAGTTAGTGTTCCAACTTTGGATGTATCAAAAGATGCTTTCTTTACTGTGAACTTCATATCTTCAGATTGTATTGCAGTCCAAGTTGAATTGTTTTGTGATTTAAATAATACACCTAAATGTGGTTGTTTAGATACAATTCTTGTTCCACCAATATCTGTTTGACCCATTTGTGAAATCCAAATCGCAGGTGAGTTTGAATGTGTTCTAATAACGATACAATATTCTTGTCCTTCTTTTACAAACACAGGTGAGTCAAATGTATATGTTGTGGCAGTTGATGCATCAGTTGATGTGTTTATATCTGCGGCCTGTAAAAGTTTTCTACCAAATGGTAAAATTTTTGGACCAGGGTATCCATTGATTACATTTCTTAATTCTATCCAAACAGGTTGATCATTATCTTTTGCACCGAAGTATAAATCTACAGATGTTAAGAAACATCCACCTGGTTCTTCGATGATAAATGTTTGAGCAATAGGATCATTATATCCACATCTTACTTTTCTAAGTGATAAACCCGAAACATTTGTGGTTCTAAATCGCCCTGCTCCAGCAACGAAACCTGATAATGCATAAGCATTTCCTTTTTCTTCAATATCACGATCTCTACCTTGATCCTCTACACTGATTGTTCTTGTTGACGTGTCAAGTATAGATGTTGTTTCAGTTACAAAATTTTGAGACACAGTTGCATTTCTTGTTGCAAGAATTGTTTCTTGTTCAGTTTCTAAAATACCTTTTGCTTGATATGTAACACTGGCTGCAGTCTTTGGAAGAGTGACTTGATTATTGTCTGAACTTGATGTTAATCTAAATTCTACTTCACCAGTTTTAAATTTAGGAATATTCTCTTGACCTTTGAATCTATACTCAGGTATTCTAAATGATCCATTTACGTTACCAGTTGAATTTGTAATTAGTTGAGAACCTTCAACAACTGTTGATGCATTTGTAAATTCTGTAGATGAAGGTGTAACAAAATTTGCAACAGCAGTTCCGTCAAAGAAAGGATAAACTTTTGTATTAGGATAGAAACCTGTGCCAGTAAAGTTTATTGTTCTAGGTCTAATCCAAGGTATCAATGCTTTGGAAATAGTTCTTGTTCCTTGTGTTTCTTCTTCAACTTGTTCTACTAACTCTGTTCTAATACCTGTTCTACTTAAATCTGATCTAGTTGTTTCAATACTTCTTGTAATTAAATTACGACCCTGTCTAACTTTTTCTGTTTTCGTAGATACGACACCTGACCATTGTGTTTCCCATGAGTTCCAAATTGTTCCAAGTCTATTTTCATTTGCAGCTAAAACTGCATCATAGTTTCCGTCAATGTTAATAATAATATCTGGTTTAGTTTCAGTTTCAAACCATTCATCACCTGGTGGATCTAAATCAATATTACCTACCCAGTTTGCATTTAGATATGGATTTACTTTTTCAAGTGTTGTTGCATATGGATTTTCTGACTGAACAACTTCAGTATAAGGAAGAGTAATAAGGTCACCAGTTCTTTGATAACTTAATGCAGTTCTCTCATCAGTTGAAGATACTGTTTCTTCAAGTGTTGCAGCTCTCAATACACACTTAGGTCTTAACTCTTTATTTTCTTGATCAATCGCATTTTTGTAATCTTTATTTTTTACGTCACCAACTCTATGACCTGCAAAGTTATCTACGATGAAACCAGATTTAAATCTATTTAATCCATTTGCATCGACTACTTCAAATGATTCTGCGTCTCTTTCTAATAGTGATAAGTTTGTATAATATTCTAAGTTCTGAATTCTCTTTTGCAGTTTACCAATATCTTTCATTGTAAATCTTTGATTTTTGATTCTTTGAATATTTACGTCTGTTGGTTTAAATGTAAATGCAGGTATATACATTGTGGCAAGTTTCATTGCACCGTCTATATCTTTTGGTTCGTTAGGAACTTCGGCAGGTGTTCCTTCAACAATTTTAAATGATCCACTTTGTGTTAAGAATAAAGAAGCAATTTTATTTAAATAGAATTCAAAGTCTAATGTTCCTAATGTACCTGGTTTAGGTGTGTCAACTGTAGAACCACCTGCGCCATCAAACTGTCTATGAAAGAAATCAAATGAACTACCAGTAATTGTATCTACGGCTGCAAGAGTCGTTGATGACCCTGTTATATTTTCACAAGTTGGTCTAAAGTCTAAACAATCTGATAAATCAAACTCACCAGTTGGTTCTGGTTCATCTGGGTCAACTCTCGTTGCAGTATAAGTTGGAATATCATCATATCCCATACGACCACCTATATCAGAATATGAATCGACACTAAAGAATAATCCACTTGAATGATCAAAGAAGTCAAATACAACTAATAATCTTCCTCTTGGTTTTGAAGCTTCAGGTTTTAATTGTATTCTTGAAATATCATAAAAGTTATCTCTTTGACCTGTATCTAAAGTATAGTTTGATGTAATTACTTTTGATCCAGCAGTAAGTGATGATATTGTCGCAGTGGCACCTGATGATGCACCTGTAATTGTCTCACTCGCAGAAAAATCAGTTGCACCTGCACCATTGATCAAATAATATGATATTGGTGTTGTAGGATGAACGATATGAGCAGTCGCACCAGATGTTCCACCAGTAATTTTCTCACCTCTTATGAATGTTCCATTTACATTTGATAATGTAAGTGTTGGTAAACTCGCATCTGTGCTTGTATCCTCTGAGTCAAATACAGCACCTAAATTAAATGCATCTGCTCTTCCTAAAGAGATTGTAGAGTCAGTTGCTTTAGTTCCAAATGCACCTGATGTCGCACCTGCAACTTTAACTTGTTTTGATAAGTTTGTTGTTTTAATTCTTTGTGTAATATTTGTTTTCAACATGGTTGCAGTCAACATAACTTTTGCAGCATTACCAAAACTTGAATTATCTGTAATTGTTATTGTTGACGTGCCTGTTCCAGCAACATTACCACTTATTGAAACTATGTCACCTTGAACAGAACTACCACTACCTGCTGTTAATACGTTAAGTGTATAATCTTTTTCTGTATGTGATAAGAATGTTTCATTTGCCCCAGCAGTAAATGATACTGCACCAGATGAGTTAGTTGTACCTACGAACTGTCTTCTAATAGTAAATGATGTGTCAGATATTCCGTTATTCGCAGTTGTTAATAATGTTTTGATTGCTGATTTTGAAAGTTTATATAATGCAATATTTTTTTCTGAATTTGTAAGAGCTCCTACCTGTCTAGTCTCTAACGCAATTGTTGATGTACCATCTGCTTCTGAAACAAAGTTTGCATTTTCATTTGTTCCACCTGAGTCTGTTCCGTCAGCAAGTAGTGATCCCACTACGTTACCTGTGAGAACTAAGTCGGCAGTAAAGTCTTGACCTGCGTCATCATCATCTTGGAATAATGACCTTGCTTGTGAAATGTCATGTGTAACAACTTCAGATATTGTCAAATCAGCATTTGCAGAATCTTCAACTATTTGATCTGATTCAGAACTATCAGATGCAGTAATTTTTTCACCTGATACAAAAGTACCTGAGACATTTGTTAGAACAACTGTTTGACCAGATGTCAAACTTCCAAAAACAAAACCTGTTGCACCTGATGTAACACCTGTAACTTGTATTCCACCATTTGAGTGATTTGATAACAATGTTGCAGAGGGTTCGCCTGATAAAGTTAAGTATGTAAATGGACGAATATCAAAAACAAACAATTTGTATATCGCATCTGTATTTCCAGCACTACCAGAATCAAACTCTATTGTTCTTGCTCTACATACACCAATTTGTCTACCTGATGCTGTTCCTCTAGTTTGTATAACATCATCATGTATTTGAATTTGTTTATATGGTGTTGTCTCACCACTAATGTCTGAAACTTGTGGTTGATTATATAAGTTATCAATTTTTAAGAAGTTTCCTAGTTCTGTATTTAATGTACCAGTATTTACTGTATCAAAACTTCTTGCCTTGTTTACATCTTTAAATGTGATCGCAGTTTTTTCTATTTCATATCCACGAACATATGCTTTACCTGGTGATACTGCAAGAACAAACTTATCTTCAGTTGCGGCATTTCCGTCTTGTGTCTCATCATTTGCATTTGCATAAACACCTCTAAACTCTTCACCTTTTACTGTAGATGTAATACCTTCTCTTGCATCTATCTGAAATGGTCTTACTGTGTAATCACCTGACTCATCAAATGTTCTTCTTGCAAGTGTATCACCGAATACAGAATATTCAGTTGGTCTTGCTTCAAGTTCAGTAGAACCTTCATTAACTGTAAGTATTTCAACAAAATTTTCATCGGCAGTAGATGATAAAGGTATGGATGTTAATGTTAAACTTATTTTTAAACGATGAGCACCTTTGGCCGCAAAGTTAGAAGCACCTGTTGCATTATCAGTCAACGACTCATCTGTCTCTGGTGATACCAACTCCTCTGATACTGTAAACCCTACTCTACCCGTTGCTTCTTGACTTGTATCTGATAATACTACAGTCTGTTCTTCCATTTGAACAAATGTTCCACGAATATAATAAACACCATTACCTGCTGTGACGGCAGTTCCTATTTGAGATGCAGTCGTATCATCTGCTGGTGTAAATGTAGTTGCTGAATTAGCATTGATAGAATATGCAGTTGTATGAGTAATGGCTGCATCTGCAAAAATATTTTCGCCATCTTGGAAAACTGTTGTTTCTAAATCAGAACCTGCTGAAACATAGTGAACATAAAGTAAAGGTTGAGTTGTTGCAGTTGCAGCTTTGAATCCTATAACTTTTGCTCTCACTCCACTTGTTGCACCTTGTATCTCTATAGGTGATGATGCATTATAATATTGTGATACATCAATTGTTTCACCTGCAAAGGTTGATGCAAGTCTGATAGAGTAATAATTAGGATTTATATTTTGATTACCAGGTATGACAGCAGTTCCTTCTTGGAACATGTGATTACCAAATCTTTCAATTTGATTTTGTAAGATAGATTGTAGTTGCGTTAGTTCTCTGGCTTGTACAGCAAAGCCTGGTCTAAACAAGATACGATGAAAGTTTTTATCTGTAGAGAAATCATCGTAATATGGTGCAACATTTAAATCTGTTTTTTGTGCCATATTAGAACTCTATAATAATCTTTATGTCTTCGGTTTGGTCTGAAACCCTTTGTATTGGTTTTCTATTCTCAGTGTAAATTATGTTACCAGAATCAAATTTAAGTTCTGGGTTTGCATAACCACTTGTTAATGTTATTGTGTTACCACCTGCAAGTGTGACTGTCTCTGAACCTGTTGTACTTGGTGTTCCAACAGCACCACTTGTAGCACCAGTGATATTATTTGCACCACTAAATGCTGTAAATGATTGGGTCGTAGTTGCAGTTCCATAACTAGAGAATCTCTCTTGTTGATAATATAATAATTTTCTAGAATTATCCCATTCAACCACTCTACCAATGGCACCTGTTGTTGCTTGTGTAATCTGTTCATCAACATCGAAGTTACCAGTGTTAGATGAAAACTTAACAACATAAGTCATTCTTCTTGTTGATGCAGTTGCCACTGTTGATGTTCCAAAGTCTGTAGGATCAACAACAATACCTACATTTCTAAAATCGTTTGCAACTGTAAAGTCATCACCTTCTGCTTGTGTAAGTGTTGTATTAGTCATGACGAAGTGTCCACCTAGTTCATTAACAGCATTATTTCCATGACCACCTTTAGGTGAGATGATTGGACGAATTACAGCGCCTGTACCAGAACCAACAGTTGTTGATGAAGATAAACTTGCATCTGAAAATACATTTGTTAATGATACGTTTGCAAAAGTATAACCTGATCCACCTGCATGTATAGTTGTGTCTGTTCCAGCAGTTAATCCAAAGTCTGCAAAAGATCCACCTGAAACTGTTCCACGAACTATCGCACCAGATGATGTTCCTTGACTTGTTCCGTCACCAAAAATAGGAAAGTAATAAGTTCCGTCTGTATAACCTGATCCAGCAGTAACTGCTAGTGATTCTATTTTTCCGTCAGTTGCAGCTGCCGCCACAGTTGAGTCTGTAGATACTGGCATATAATCAGTTGTTAAAAACTTTGTTGCCTCTGACGCAGTGATATTATACATGTACTTTAAAATATATCCACCAGATGCAAAAGGTGTAGTAGATGTAGAGGTAGGTTCAGAACCAGAGAATGCAGTTCCACCATTATTGTTTAATACTTTGTAAACATTATTACCTGATGTTACAAAATAAAAATTACCTTGATATATTGAAGATGCACCTGATGTTGTAGTATTAGATGATGTTACTTGATCATCATATCTATCAAAAACTGTACTATTAACCCAGTTAACTCTAGGAAGAGCATTAGAGATATCTGAACTTGTAATAAGTTTTGCGGCCAACATAGAATCATATCTGTAAAATTCGTTTGATACTGCGTCTGCTGGTGTTGGTGGATTTGTATCTGAACCTCCACTTGTGCCACTTGTGAATGGCGTTGCCTTACCTATGAAAAGGTAATATGTAGATTTTGATGCCTCAGAAAATGATTCAACGAATTGTGAAGCATTATGTAATCTGAACTTCTCTGTAATTATTGCTGTCATGACTTACTCTTCCTTTGTTATATTTATACTCTTATTTATACTACGAAACAGATATTCCTATCACTGAACTTAAGGTCACTGGCACACTTCCCTTTGAAATTAAGTCATTTGGTCTACCTTCGTTTAAACTTAAATCAAAATTTTGATGAGGTATCTGTCCTTCATCAAAAAATATCTTTGTTTGTTCTGCTAATAATAGATTTGTTTGTGCATCTATGTCAGAAAAATCTATTTCATACAAAATAGCGAACCCTGCATCAGTGCCATTTATATCTGTGCCGTCTAAAACAAGGTTATCTATCTCAGAATCTTCTAATAAAACACTATCTTTTATCTCAGGTTGTAGTGATCTTTCTAATGCAAGTAAGTGTCCGTTTGTTCCAAGTGTTCCAATCTCTGCTTCTAAATGAACAACATTTGAGTTTGGCGAATAATCTTCTATTTCTAGAACTCCATTTGCCTCTTGTGCAAAATTTTTATTTCCTAAGATTTGTTCACTTATCATTCTTTCATTTGATTCACCTAAAATTAATCCACCACCTTCAAGTTCTATTCCGTCATCATCATTTGTTCCAGCGTTGATATCACTTTGTCCGCTTTGTAAATGTACAAAAGGATTTTGAACTCCAATGGTTCCCTCTTCTAAAGTTAAAAATCTACCAGTCTCACTTTTAAGTGGTGTCACACTATCAAACTCAGATATAATTTTACTTTCTAATTTAAATCCTTCAACCGATGCTGGATTCTCTAATAGTATTTTACTGTTTCTAATTATGTCAACAATTCTAATACCATCCATATCTGAAATTGTTATTAGTTCAACATCAGTAGGATTATCTTGTAGTAAAGTCTCCCCTTCATTTTGAACTGTGTTAGTAGGAAATGAAAAAATAGAATCCTCTGCAATAAGGTTAACTTGTATCGATCTTTGTAGTGAGTCCTCTGCGATAAGATTATCACCATTAGTTTCTTGAACAATAAAGTTGACTATACCTAAAGGTTCTGTTCCGTCTAAAACTATTTTACCATGAAGTGTATCTTCTAGTTGTATGCCATCACCGTCCTGAGCACCAAATGAACTTTTACCTAAATGTAATAATAAATTTTTTTGTGCCACTATCTTGCCCTCGCTTGTGATTGTACAACATATTTAAAGTTAGGAATAAATGCAAGTTCGTGATCTCCACCTTGTGTTGTTGCTGTCTCTGCAAATATTCTATTACCTTTTCCATAAACTGTAATTGTTCCGTCTTCACATTTAATACTTTCATTCGCATCTTGTGATAAGAAACTTTCTGCTATCATATTGACATTGCCTAAATCATCCTCTGCAATGATTGTGCTTCCAGCGTTTGATGATGAACCATCACTACCATCAAGTGCAAGTGTAGATGTAGATGAACCATCGATTGTAATTCTATCAGTTCTATTACCAATTCTTGCACCAACTCTTGGCACATGATGTCTTCTTTGCACAACTTCATCAAATAAGAATTCAAATGTAGATGCAAGTATCGGTGAGAATGTATCAACTGTATCAACTGGGTCTTGTTGTTGTGAACCTGCATTTTGTAATGCAACTGAAATAAATGATGCGACAGATACTTTTCCAAAAGGTGCAAAACCAGCAGGGTGTACTGCCTTCTTTAATTCATTTAAGAATGTTGCAGTTGATTGACCAACTTGTACTTCATATGAAAACTGTTGATAATAGAATGAGTCTTGTACTCTGATTAAGTCTTCGCCAACTAAAGATTTTATGTTTATATAATTACCCACTGTATCTTGTGTGACATTAACACCAACACTTGCAGTTCCTATATCTGCTAATAAAATTGTACCAGTTGCACCACCTGAGTCTGTAATTACTACATCTTTACCTGAGAAGTCAATATCATCTTGATTAATAATATTTTGACCTGCATTATTTTGTGAACTATCAGTTCCGTCAAGAACCATGTGATCACCTATTGATGTTGAGTTTTGTGTTTCACCAACTAACCTATCACCTGTCTCTGCAATAATTAAATTACCATGTTGCTCGTTCTTTAATCTTTGACCTGTCTCACCTGCTAAAAATCTTGTGCCTACATTATGTAAAGCATCTAAAACTAATTTACCATCTTCATCACCAACGACACCTAAGAATGTAGATTCTAAAAGGATATCACCAGAGTCGTCCTCCATGTCTATACCAAGTAACGGATTCTCACCTGCAGGCGTTTCAATTAATAATCTATCTTTGTTGACACTTGTTCCGTTTAATAAAATATTATCACCAACATCTGTTAGTATTGTATTTCTAGATACGACTTCAATCTTTCCACCTGCACCTGCATCATTGGGTGAATAATAAAATAATTGTGGTGCATCATCTGCCACAACTATTTGTATGAATGCACCTGTAGTTCCTATAGGTGTTGTTATACCAGACTTAGTTACACCTGTCGTATATTCAGATCCACTCGCATGTGTTCCGTTGGCAGTAGATGAAAATAAAAATTGATGATTTAAAGTTGTGTCTGCATTATATAATGATGAATCAGACAAATCAAAATAATATGTGTTTCCTTTTTTTATTCTTAATTGTTTTTGTTTGACATTATCAACAATAAAATAATCTTGTGCGTTAACGTCTGGTTCATCAAAAAATTTTACATCAACACGAATAAATTTAGTTGCCTCAACTGTGGCACTTGTTGCATCTAAAATAATATTATCATCATCATCGGTCTCTTCTATTTGCACATCTTCTGCTAATATGTTATTCTCATTCAGTGCCGAACTATGACCTTCTTGGACTTGAGGTATATTGAAGGCTGATGATTGTTCTAAATCAAATTTTATTGTATTTTCAAAAGTTGTATTTAATTGTTGTTTATCTGAATCGTAACTTTTTACTGTTCCAACATGAGTTGTTAAAGTATTGTCAGCTGCAAAAGTGCCAGTAACATCTTTTAAAATAAAGTGTGCGATTAATTCTGCATCAGGTTTATCATTTGGATTATAATCAAAACCACTGTCGTTAACAACTAAAGAATCTATCGCACCAATATCATTTGTAAGTGCAAGAAGTTTAGTGCCTGAACCATTTGATGATTGCACTGTTATTGTAGGTAGTGCATCATACCCCTCACCTTTGTTTGTTAGGAATACATCTCTAATTGATGATGCTTCGGCATCAGTTGCGAAAGTATCATGTTCAAGCATAATTAAATCTTCATCTGATTGGAACGCATCTAAAGATACCTGAGTTTCGTTTGTTAATAAATTATCACCTGCATCTGAACTTGATAAATCTGTTCCGTCTAAAATTAAAAGATCATTTTCTTTTGGTGGATATTCAACATAAGGACTACTATCATATGACCCAGTTGGAAAGTCTGCTGTGCCGTGATTGACTTGAGAGTTTGGCATATAAAAAGTAAGACCTGGGTATTCTAAAAAAGTATGTGCGTGTGAATTATCTTCTCCACCTGCACCTGATTGTGTTAAAAATAATGGATAAAAGTAACCTGTTTTACCAGCACCTTTTTGATCATACTCTGCTGTACCATAAAGATAGAATGGGCCGTCTATTACATCTGTTGATTCTAATGCAATGTTAAATGGTTCCTCAGTTGATGTAGTTCCCACATCTATAATCAAACTACCTGAACTATCCTCTAATAATATACCACCACCAACGGCAGACACTACACCTTCTGCTCTTGTTATTCCGTCACCACCTGTAAAAGTAAGTTTATCATTTACTTCATAACCACTACCAACAGTTTGTATAAAGACATCAGATACAGAACCTCTTTTTATTTTATCTACAAGTACATCAGCAAAACCATTTCCTTTAGTATTATCAATTGTTAAGGCTTCTTTCGCTGTGTGTAATATACCATCATTGATTACAGTTGCATCATTGACAATCGATTTAATTCTAAATGTGATTGGGGTGTCTGTTCTGTTAGATGTTAAATTTATTATTTCACCACTTTCAAAAGTTCCTAAAACATCTTCGATATCAAGTTCGGCAACAGAGGCTGCGTCTTGTTGAAATACAGAAGCAGAATCTACAGTTGCAGTTGCACCTGAATCATCACCTGTAATAATTTGACCAACTGTTTCATCAGCGGCTGCACCTAGTGACTCACATCTAATTTTTAATTTCTTTCGCCAGTTACCACCAGATACATTTAGAATGTTTTCGTTAGGATAAAATATATCTGCATTTTCACCTAAGAGTATTCTCATAAAAAGTTTATGACCTTCTCTTGTTCCTTTTGCAGAGTATAAGTCTTTAATATTTTTTACAAGTTTTCTTTTTGATATACCATTTGCAAGAGACTTTGGTATGACATTTAAAAATGCTTCTCTAAACTGATCGAAGTATTCAAAGATAGTGTTATCAACATTTGCATAATCTAACATCTGTTGAATATTTTGAACAGGGTTTGTTTTGTATGCTGTTAGTTTTGCTTCTGCACCTGAAGTTCCACCTGTGACAGTTTCATTCAATTCAAATCTTTGATTAGATGTAATATAGATTACACTGTTTCTTAAATCTGTAACTAATACTGTGGCAGTTGCACCTGACGTTTGACCCGTAACAGTTTCACCTACTGTAAACGCAACAGAATCTTCTAATGATATTCTATCACCTGTCTCTTCTAAAACGTAGGATGTTGTTGTAGGTTCTTGTATAAGATAATTTGTAGTCGTTGCAAAGGTCATCTTTGCAGACTCTAAGAATTTGTAAAAGTCTCTTACAAAAAGTCTATAAGTTTCAAAGTCCTCGTCTTGTATAAAGTCAGGTAGTTGACCTTTTACAAGAGGCGATACTTTTTTTGTAAATGTAGGATCATGCATTTTTACTCATCTCAATAACTAGAACTTGAACTAGATGAACTAGAACTTGAACTAGACGAAGTAGAACTTGTACCTGATGAACCATAAGTTGATGTTCCACTTGAAGTTGCTACACTTGTTGTTGCAGTTGAACCTGAACCAGTTGTACTAAATGCTGTACCAGATGTTGTTGCAGTGTCAGATGCACCACTTACTGTTGAGTTTGCAAAATCTATTTCTAGAATTTGATTTCTTACAGGCACAATATCATTTGTACTTGGTGTAACGATAATTCTAATTCTTGTTGATGTTAAACTATCCACGTTTGAAACACCTGTAATGTTTATATTATTAATTGTAATCAAACCAGAATCATAATCTATTGACCCTGCATTTGAATCTGCATAACTTCTTGTAGTTCCAACTATAGAATATCTTCTAATATTTCCTTGACCATCATCATCAAAGAAAAATTCTGATGTTGTGTCAGTTCCAACTTTAAAACCTGTCGATGAAACTATACCACCAAGTGATCCAAGATAACCGTCCTCTGGGTGTAATAGTGCATTGTTAAATGGAATATTGTAAGATGTTGTTGTTCCTTGTATTGGTGTAAAAAATTTAGATAGTTTTACACTTGTGGTATTATTCAAAACTGAATTGTCTGCTTCATCAATAATTTTTGAAACGGCAGATGCTCGATACTGTGAGTTAAATGTTTGTAGTGTGCTTGAGTTATATGTTTGTAAAGCAGTTGTAATCAAACCATTTATATCTGATGCACCAAGTGTCGTTGCAGAAGAGTTGAAAGTATAACTTACATCAAGTCTTAAAAAAGTTGTATCTGGGTCAACTATAACAGGTGTTATAGATGCGACTGTATAAGGTTTTAAATCATTTACTAATTGTGCTTTTTGTGAAGTGGTTAAGTTTGCACCAGTTGTAGATTTGACTGATATAAAAACTTTACCAAACTCTGGTGTAGAACTCACACCCGTTGCAGAATTATAACTTCCGTCTTCTCCACCAAATACTGAAACTGCTTGTGTATTTGCAAAAAGTCTTTTTACCAAAGACTCATAATCTGATGTTGTAACTGCTCTTCCTTGTGATGCATAGTTTAATGGTGCATTTAATTTTATTGATCTTAGTGTTTCAGGTTCTGCACCACCTATTGCATTTGCAACTGTAGTAACTGTAATATTAGTTTCACTTGCAATAGAACTTGGTGGACTGAATAAGGAAGCACCATTTGCTTCTGATTTATTTGTAACAACATATTTAAGTAAAACAATGTTGCCATCGGCAAGTGCTTTTGAAACTACATCATCGCCAAAGTAAACTTCAAAAAGTCCACCTTCAGTTTCTTGTAAATAATAAACTGTAGATGAACCAGTCAACTGTGTGATGTCAGTTGCTTTTGTGTAGGTTGTTGATGTTGTATCAGTTGCAGAGTTTTGAACTGTTACTGTAAGTGTAGAAGTATCGGCACGATTGTCTCTTAATAAAAATCTTTGTGATAGGTCAGATGTATCTACTGTGTATCTTGTTGTAATATATGTTCCTTCAAAAACTTCAATAGAATCAAAGTTAACAGAATTACCAAACTTAAATTTTTGTATATCACTTGATGTTACAAAATTATAATCAGTGCCATCATAAGTTGTAGAAAACTTTGTACCTGCTGGCATTGTGATTGATGCTTGATCAGAAACTATTGAAACACTAATTGTGGCTTTGGCTGCACGAGCAGATTGAACTTCATAACCTAAAGTTTTAGCATGTGATACTACAGATGAACGCAAACCTGCTGTATCTAAAAACATCTCATTGGCAACCATGTTTGCATTGTAACCAAGATAGTGTGTGTTGTATGCTAGAGTATCTAACAATACGTTCATCGCAGAACCATCAAAGTCATAATCTTTTAGTACGTCTTGATCTTTTAAAAATGTTTTTAGGTTATCTTTGATTTGATCAAAGTCAAGTTCAGTGACTCTTAAATTTTTTTTGTTTACAGTTGTTGCCATTATCGTAATCTCTCTAGAAACACATCTAAGTTTACTAATTCAGTAGGATAGTTTCTTACATAAAAATCAACTGTTACTTCATATGCGTTGTTATCAAAGTTAGGAATACAACGAACTGCTTGTAATCTAGCACGAGGTTCAAAATTGTTAATTACATCTTCAATCTTTCTTGCAAGTACGACACTTGTAATAGGTGTCATGTTTTCAAATAACAAATCACGAACACCAGATGATATCTCTGGGTGGAAAGGTTTTTCGTGTGGATTGAATAATACTAAATTACGAATTGATCTTTTGACTGCTTGTATATCTTCGATAATATTAACATCTTTGTTTGTCTTTCTTGCGAAAAACAAATCTAGATCAGAATTAATTCTTGCTGACTTACTACTTTTATTTGTTAATTGTGCGTCTGTGCCAAAATTACCTGAGACATGTGCCATAAAGATACTCTCCTATAAGAGTATTTATACACTAATCACCGATGATTACAGAAGTTGAACCAGTTTCAATTACATTAGAACCATCACTACCAGAGATGCCAGGTGGATCATCACCTGTATCTGCTGTATCACCGACACGAGCAGCTCCCTTTGTACCAGAATTTAGATTGATTGTTTTGCCTGTGCCACTATCTATTGTAATATTACCGTCTGCTTTGATTGTAAGATCGCCAGTAACATGAATTTTATCGTTACCTGTTACTGTTTTAAATCCATTTTTGTGTTGTGTAACTACATCACCATTAGGATGAAACTCTACAAAAGAACCTGACTTATGATAAATGTGTATTCTTTCTGCGTCTGTAGAGTCATCAATCTCTATAACATGACCTGACTCAGATTCAAAGACGTGGTTCTTTGGATAAACAGCATTGTAAGGACTTGCAGGTTCACCTGTTTCAGTATCAGGTGTTTTAGTAATTGTGTTTGTTCCTCTTGCAAGTTTATTAACATCAGACTCGTTTAGTTCTTTTGGATACACACCATTTGGATCGTTGAAACCTTTTGATGTATCGATAGACTGATTAGGAATACCAGGTAGTGTTCCCATAATAATAGGTTGTTGTCTTTCTATATCCATGAAAAAACCTACAACCCATGAACCCTCTACAATAAAACTTGGGGAAGTTCCTATACCAGAGTTTGCTGAACTTGTTGTTGGCATCATAACTGTTGCCCAAGGTAGATCCTCTGTTGGTATTGAATTTTTATTATCTGTGTGATGACCGAGTACACGAACTTGTACTCTACCGATTTGACTTGGATCGTTTCTTGATTCTACTACGCCAACGAACCAATGAAATCCGTCCTTACCCATGAAATTACTATTTGTCATAGTAATATTTATCTGTTATAACTTATAACATCCTTGATTGATGAGTTTTGAAAGTTTCTAGGAACTGACCAAAGTGTATTTTTAAGATTACCTGCTAACATAATTCGCTCACCTTCGACAGGTTTGACTTCATGTCGTATCCAGCCTGGGAAAACAATCAGATCACCTGGTCGTGGATTGTACTCATAGTTCGCAGTAGGAAATACTAATGGTGCATAGTTTGGCATTTTAACATAATAACCAAACGCATATTGATATGGCCAATGAGAATGTTCTCTTGCTGATGTCTTTTCTGTGTAATGCACACCCCACATCTCATGACACTCAAACTTTGTCTTTGCCATTTTGGCGCTGATACTCTCTGCAAGACGACAAGCTTGAGTTGCAATCCAATTGTATGAGTCACTTTCATTGTGAACATACCAATCAGTCATTCTTGCTTCTACATTTGATGTACGAACTACTCCAACCTTTTCAAGTGTTGTTAATTCTAAATCAATATGTAAGGGAACTTGTTGACCAGTTTTACGATTAATGTCTATTGACATCGCATCGTCATAAATGTTTCGTATTGCAAAAGGATATTTTTCAATCACTTCAATATAATCTTTTGGTCGATTGAGATCAGACAAAGATATCTTTTTATCTATATTTGCTTTATGCATTTCTTAATATAACATTAAATATATTACTTGTCAAGGGTTCATTCTTTCGTGTAACAACTAAAAAGAACCCTCCGTTTCCAGCACCAAGTAATTTATGTGCCAATATTTGATCACGTTTCTCACAAAACTCATCAAGGTCTCTTACTTTTTTGTTTTGTGTAATGTATTTACTTGTAGATTTTTTGATATTCCAATTTTCTGAAATACATTTTACAAACTCTTTGTACTCTTCTCGTTCTAATAACTTTCTCGCATGTAGTGTGAGATCATATAACGGAAGTATTTTGTCTATATTTTTTTCTAGATCATTTAAAATTTTTGATGATGAACGATTGACACCAGTAGGAATCAAATCAAAGTTATAATAATCATTTAACTTGTTTGGTATGTAATCTACATCATAGATTTCATCGTCTTCCGTCCAAATACCTTTGAGACCTGGGTAGATACAACCAAAAGGATCTTGAAAACCTGTGTTAGGATTAAATTTTCTTTCTATTTTCAACGCTAGTCTTGCGATTTCATAATCACTCATGACTTTTTTTGTAAAAATACAACACGCTTTGATTAAAGAAATCAAATAAGATGAAGAACTTGCCAGTCCACTACCATAAGAATAGATGTCACTTGTCAAATAAATGGAACAAGGCGGCATATCAAAGTGCAATAATACTTCTCGAACTAAATCATTTCGTATTTCTTGTATAGAATCACGCACTTCTCTTTTTGTATAGTTAATTAAATACTTTTTTTGATGTGTATTAAATCCATATGCGTCTCGTGAAAGAGTAACGTATGTATTAAAACGTGAAGTAAAAGAAATAATGTGTGATTTAGAATAATTTTTGATAAATTTTGGATGATCAGTTGATCCACCGAGTAAACAAATACGCAAAGGCGTTGAAGTTGTAATCATAATAAAAAATTTTTAAAGTTTAAGATGCGATATAAGTTGTATAAGCATCTACATAACCGTTCCAAGTTGAAGTTCCTAAAGTTGTAACTCCTAAAAAGGAACAGAGTTCAGTATAATGTGTTGCGTCCTTATCGATTATTTTATCTTGATACAAAACAAATGATTTTCCGTCTGAAGGATAAGTAATCGCAGCCATATTGTCAGAAAAATGTTTTAATCTTTCTGTTTGATTACTCACAGCAGGTAAACTATTAGCGGCTCGAACTGCTTCGATACGATTTTTAAATGTTGTTGTCCAAGAACTATGCGTCCAATCACTCCAAGTACAATGAATCACTTTAGAATTTGCCATTGAAACAATCTTATCATATAAAGTTGTATCAATATTACGAACTCCGTCAGAAACTTCGTTGTTATGAATATCACCGTAGATACAATTTGACTTATCACCTTGAACTTGCCAGACTAATCCGTTGGATGTTCCGTCTGTAGTCGCTTGATCATCGAGATAAGTTTTCAAAGCTGACGCTGTTTTATTTGTAACCTCAGTCGCAGTTTGAGATTCTCCAAAATAGTAGTAATCTTTGTAAGGTGATGTTTGATCTGTCTTGAACATCTGAGAATCTGTGTATCCTAACGATCTTTGAACGATTTGAAATATCAGACCGTGAAAGTCATCATGATTATGTGATATACAAAAAGTGGTTGCCATGTGTAATTACTCCGAATATATGTTTATTTATAAGAAAACCGACACGCAACCATACATTAGATTACACTCAAAGACGCTACGAGTCGCTTCGAGAATGCTCGCTGGTCAGATTACACTGACAAGAACATCATTCAATAGAATTGCAAACAGTATAAGTGCGTATTCAATTATCATTACGCTGTCGCTACTACACCTAATAGTATAAAGAATGATATACTAAACAGTAGAAATGTCAATAAACGTACCATTTCAAGATCCAAATATAATTAATACAAATACGATTGCCATCGATGTGACAAATAACGCTTTAATGTCAGGGGGAAGTATCATAGAGGTTCTCCAACTCCATAATGTTCTTTTTCTAAGTAGTAAGACTCACCATATTTGTAAATCTCCTCTACTAACTCAATTACAGAAGAACCAAAAGACAATTCCGCTAGATGTTTTGCCTTTTCAAGAGTGATTCCGTCATAATACCACTCCATGATCTGTTCTTCTTGTTCCATGTACATTGCTTTTACTTTTCCCATAATTTATCCTTTCGATATTTTTTATTATATAACATCCATACGGGTTTGTCAAGAGAATTTAGGGGGGTGGGGGTACGGTAATGTCGCATGTATATTGGTGGATTCTACGATTGCATTTATAGATTACGGCAAAGCGCCTCTCTTTTGGCCGGTGTGTCACCCTGTCGCAGTATTGCAGTAGGCCCGACTTCCACCCCACACCTAGAACTAGGAACTTTCAACGACTTTCTGCGATTGAGTACAGATATATCATCGTCTGTGTGGGCCACCAACTACCTTAACGGGCCTATCTGCGATGTCTCTCAGGTCACTCTAACATAATGTGATGTACCTGAGATACTCTTTTAGTATATCGTATTATGCGCCTATTGTCAAGGGTTAAGTATTATACGCTGAAATGCTATACTATACCCCCAGGCACATAACCTATTCTACCACAGGTTCGGGCTTTTGTCAAGGCCTTTCTGGCATTTTTCGTATTATTCTGTCCGTATTCTGAAATTTTTTGCCGGGTGGCCGCAGGATCTAATGAACACTACCTACTATATTTCTTAGGGTTTTCCAAAGTTTTACGCAAACATGTGGTACAGGTATATATTGTACTTTCTTTCCGTTGACTCTGAGTATATGGCCGAAGAAGTCGCCTGATATGTGTGTATATCCTACTATATGCAGTCTATTACCGTAGTGTCTCATCTACAAATCCCTCGTGACATCCCTCTGGTATAGTCTGTTCAGGTGATAAACTTTGATTTAGAACGTATTCTGTGTTACAATATAGACAGACCTTGCGTATACCACTTCCCATTGTTAAGTATATATGAGGGTGATCCATTGGTGGTGTTTCCCCTATGCATTGAAAGTTGCGTACTCCGATCTCTATGGATTTAACTCCCAAATCGTTCTTATACTGTGGAATACTCATATGGAGCCCCTAGCGAGCGAGCTTACTGTGAGTTGTATCTCTATTGTATGTGTGCGGTCGATCATAATGGCCATGTGTTATCTAGTAAAAATGATAAATGCTCTTTGGCGTATTGTATATGTTGTGATTCTGTCGGATGCCCGTTATCACCATGTTTGTTGGGCCATTTGTTGTTAAATATGGATTTTTTCATGGATGGTTGTATTTTTGTAAGTATATCGTGATAGTTGACACTGTATCGTATGACTTCTCGTGGATGACAATCAACCATTCTTTCTCTTTCATATACAGGTGGTAGTATATCTAACATTGTCAACATGCAAAAAGGTATGTTTTTTGATCTTAATAATCCATATGCAAGGTGTATATACGCATATGTGATCTTTGTGAAGTGTTCCATAGATACCCAGTCTTTGTGCCACTCTAGCGTGTAAAAATCACTGTTATTCAGGTTAAATACATCGCCTTTTGACCACCAATTACAGACTTTCGGACTATGCGATCCTTTGACGTATCGATCTTCTCTTGTGATACTACTCCATTGTACGATGACACGATCATTTTTGTTGATATCGTGTTCTAGAATTTTTTCCGATAGTGTTGTCGCAATCTGAGCGTTACCACTACCTGGGTTTCCATAATTATAAAACTCTTTATAATTTTTTCCAATATAATCAGCGTATGTGTCAGTATCGTATCTTGTAAAACTACATCCAAACGCAAACAATCGATTATCGTGTATCATAATGACTCCCATAACGTAAAATCCACGTCAAAATAGTTCTCTATAGTTCGTATTGATGACGTGGATAATTTTACATCCGATGACACTGTCGAATTCACATGTGGTATAGTAATTTTTAAGTTATTTTCTAATTGTTTTAAATTATTCATGTTGTATATTATCATATTTTTGTCGCCAATATATGATTTTTGATGTAGTAATAGATAGTGAAAATCAAAGTTATTTTTTTGTCGATACTCACTATAACCAAATAATTGTTCTACTAAATCATCATCCGAAGATTTTGCGTAAGGATGATTTGCATATTGTTGTATGAATTTTGTTTTGATGTGTGATATGATTGATTTTGCTCGTCTGAGTGGTTCTCGTATAACACAAAACAGATAATCATAATCGTATTGTGCATGTCTGGCACGTGATTCTAATTGATATTGCGTCCAATGACCGTTTACGAAATTTATTAGACCATCATTGTAAAATGGCCACTTGTCATATAATGCCTGTCGAATAGATGTTCCGCCGTTTTTCGGAATGTGTACAAATAAAGGTTTAACCATAGACAAAACAATCGCACTCTGCTAGATCATCTCCACATAGAGGGCACTCTTCGAACTCCTCTTCTTCCATATCATTAATTTAGAATGATACTTGCTTTTTGTTGTTTGTCGGAAAGGATATAGTTCTTCCGATAGTTTGATTTTATTACCATATCGTTTCATTTTATTCATCCTCTGATGTCTCACATATAATGCATTTATTATCGACTAAATCAGTCTCACAACTCGGACATATCTGATAACTATACTTCGTCTCATATCTTGTTGATCCGTATTCACTACTATCAGGTATTCTTTTCCACCAATCTTTTACGTTTAGATTCGGATTATGATACATGTCTTTGTGTGGTTGCGCCATTCTACCAAATATCCTCGTATTTACTAGGTGCCTGAGCGTCTTCGTATTTCAGTGTACCGTCATGTGTTTTAAAACTTTCTGCTGTTTTAAATGTTCCTACTGTTACTACTACTGCTAGAATGATTAAAAAGTGTGCCACAGCAGTGTATCCGAATATCACAAATGATCCGAAATACAAAGAAAATGTGATACACCACATCCATGCCAATAATTGTAGAACCAGATGTCGTACTTGCATGTCTTTTATGTGTCGTAATGGATTCCAATTGGCATCCATAATACTATTCCAAGTGTCGTATGTTAATTGTCTCATTTTTGCCTCCATTTAGTTAGAATATTGCCTTCGCCTGTTGATAATTTACAACCTCCGCCAATAGAACCATCGCAATCATGCGTATGATAGAACCATGTCGCAGGTTTAGTATATAGTATTCCTAGAATTAGAAACACAAATAATATTAATGCAATAATAAACTCTTTCATCGTATACCTCTCATAAATTTGTAAACTCGTACATAATAGTCAAAAACCAGAGGTTGTTGCTCTGGATCTGGTAGATTTGGAAACATTTCTAATAACTCTTTTATTTGATCATTTGTCATACTCAACTACATACGCACCCTTTTTGGATGTTTTTATATCTTTGTCTCTATTGTTATCTTTTATAATCTCTAATTGTAATTCTAGATCACCCATATATCCGATGTATTTTCCACCACGTTTCTGTGCAAAGTATCTTGCAACCCTAGAGTTAGCATGATATGTGTAAGATTTTTTAGAGTCCAAGTGCTTTCTCCATTTCAGATCCCTCAAGTGGTAGGTTGTTTCCGTCTTGAATCCATTCTACTAATTGATGAAAGTAAAATGCTTCGTCCTCTTTGTCTGCATTTTCTAGTGCTGTTGCAGCCAGATACAATGACTTCTTAAGGTTCATCGCATCCATACCTGAGTCAAGTTTTTTAGTGAATTTGCCTGGTCTTTGATTGGTCATTTGTCGCCTCCATAATAACTTTTTCCATAAAATATAATCCTTGCATGTATCCCTCAAACCTATTCATGTTTAAATTCTCATTTTCTTTAAGAGGTCTATCTTGCATTTTCCTACGATATTGATCTAGTATATCATCAATGCGTATTTTTTCAACTTCTAAAGTGACCCTAGTAAAATCAATAGGTTCTACTTTAAACTTCTCTAATTTATCTTTAGGCATAGTGTGAATCCATATATCTTATATCTGTTAACTGTTTATTATACTGTCGCATTGATTTTTTAGATGACTTTTTAATTAGACCTAACTGTTTGTTTCTGGCACGTGAGGTTAACACGTACCTTTTTGCATCTCTTGATTTTTGTGGTTTAGTTTTTTTGATACTCATGAGACCCTCCTCTGCAAACTCTGACCAAATACCCATTATGCTACCGCCCTCATAAGTGAGTAAGGAACACGCCATGTTTGACTCTCTGTTTTAATGACTGCTTTTACAGCATTCATCTTAATGATATTACCAATGTGTTTTCTTCCGTTTGGTCTACCAAACTCAACTTGTTGACCAACAGTAAAATTTGTTGATGCATACACTGATACACGTCTTCGTGCTTCGTTTACTGCGTTAATAACGACATTTAACTCTTTTTCACGCATACTTTTGATTGCGTTTAAGATTTGTGCCATTTCTGATACTTTCATAATATACCTCTCTTTGATACAATATTAGAATATCAAGCAATGGGTGTGATGTCAAGAATTAATTTGGTGTGAAAAGTGTTGAAAAATAAGGAGAAAACCCCCTGCGACAATCTGTCAGGTAGGGGATTTACTTAAATGTGATGAATTTTTTGTTAACTCTGAAGTTAAATATAGGGGTATGTGTGGTTACCCCAGCCCATATTGGTTTTCTCATAGTTACCCTCTTTTTTGTTTTTTATTGTATAAGTAGTGATTAAGTTCTTCTTTCCACCTTGGACCATACTCAGTTCTGTAGTAGCGAACAAGATTTGAATCCACAGTATCAAGAGTTGAGCCATTCAATAAATTGTGCCATGTAATTACCATTTGTAAACCGGGTGCCATATTCCATGTGAATATACCCAGTCACCTTTCTTGTTATTAGACATAAAAACCTTTACTCTTTGACAATTGTTTCTGTTTCTGTTCTAGATCATACAGATCAGTTGCAGTCGATAAGTATTTCTCTGTCTCTTCTCTTTTTCTATCCCAAAAATATTTATCTGAGAAAGAATATTTGAATAAATTAAAAAAATGTGTGAGTGTTGACATGTTATCTCCTTGTCATAATAATTTATATCAAGAAGATGCGATTTACAATTGTTAGTTTGGCAAGGCAGGTGTGCGCCAACTTATATTTTTGTTTATGTAATCTGCAATCGCTTGATGACCATGTTTATTAGGATGCATGTCATGTTCAGATACTCGCCATGCTTTGTCGTGTGGTTCATTCTCATGTATGTAATGATTCATATTGACACCATTCAACCACTCAATCCACGGCAGACCTATTAAATCCATATTGGTATCTTCTAGTTTATCAAACAGTGGGTGAGTACAAAGACTCTTGTAATATTTTGAATCTACATGATCATTAATACCACTTACTCTTAGCATTTGAAATACATGTAACAAAATATCGTGTTTGTCACACACATCAGAAAGTGCATGTAAATATGTTAAGTTTGTTTGTATGCTTGCAGGTATGTAATCTTGCCAGTTTAGATTCCTAACATTTACTATATCATCTTGTTTTTTAGCGTGACGTTTTTGATCGTCTGATAAATCTTCTCTTAATGATAGTTGTGGATTTATTTTTTTATGATAGATTGAAAATCTTAACCAATCACTTAGACCAAGTATAATGTCAGTGACTTTATCATTTGTTTTTATTTCATTGATGAGTAGTTCTATTTGTGATTGATTACCACTACCACTTCTTGCAATTGACTTAATCTCTTTGTCAGTATCAAGTAATTCATACCACTTTGAAAATGATGTGTCAAAATTTACATCTGATTCACACTTCCAATTAGGATCTGACCAACTACAACCACCTATTACTATCATATCTTTGGTGCCGACCGAGGGATTCGAACTCTCGACCTGATGATTACAAATCAACTGCTCTACCACTGAGCTAGGTCGGCATTATCTAATATTTTTATTATATCTTTCTACCTCTACTAAAAGATCATTATTATCTGTTTGATCTTTCATGATCTCTAGATTTTGTGGAAAACATTTACCACCATATCCACGTTTGCCATCAGGCCCCGGCACTTGCCAGTGTTCATCACCCATTCTTGGATCTTGCAAAATACAATCTTTTAGTTTGTCATATGACATATTGTATTTGTCGCATAGATCATACAATATATTTGCAAAAGATACCTTCATTGTATAAAAAACATTTGTAGAATTTTTCATCAATGCAGCCGTTCTGTTGTCTGTGAGATACCAATCATCTTTAAATTTTGTTATTTGTTTGAGTGTGTCAAGTTGATAATATGAACCACCACATACTAAACATAATGGGTTATTTGCGTCTGTTTGCCATGTTCTCTCTGTGAGAAATTCTGGCCATACTGCAATGTCTGAATCCACCACCCAATCAAGTGGTATTGTACTACGAATATACGTTCTTTTATGCGATTTCAATTCATTTATGTAGTTTCCAACATGTTCATATGGTGTGCATATAAACACCACGTCAGCACTCTTATAATCACATTTATGACCCTTTTCTGGGTCATGTATCTCTACATTAATGTGATCTAGTAAAACTTCATGTGTTGCTTTACCAACTATACCATATCCAATAATTGCAACATTAGTGACCATATTTCTTAAACATCCTTTTCTTGTATGACGAACTATTCCACCAAGGTTTAGGTTCCATAGTATATTCATGCCACCATCCTCGGTTTAACATTGTTTTGTAGTGTCCGTTGAACAATACTATATCATATTTGTTGTAGTCTGTCAAGGTTCTTATTGATGTGTAACCACTCTTAAACCTTTTTGGATTATGTTCTTTGTACAAATATGAGTCTATACCTGTTCGATATTCCTCGTAGTAATGATGTAAATTATCAATTACCTTTTGATAGATATGTGAATAATCACCAGACCATGATACAATATCTGAACTAATAGAATTTTCTTTATAACTTACATCACTTTGCCACTGTTTGCCATCGCATACATGTAACTCATCTTTTAGAAACTTATTACAATCACCTTTGATTATTAAATCCAAATCAAATGCAATATTAACCCAATCTTTTTCTGTGTATCTATTGAACATAATAAGATTATTGAATGTGCCGTAATCATCTTCAAATATCTCATCTTTGATAACAACAAACTCATCATACTCTAGACCAGAGTATTTGTCTACCATAAATTTTAGATTGTCTTCCCACCAATGATTGAACTTAGTACCAGTTCTGGTGCATATGACTCTTATCTTTTTCTTTTTTGAAGTTCTTTTTGTATCCACGATTTCGCTCTACCATTCTTTACTGGTCTTCTTAAAAGAGACTTAACTCTTTTAGTGACCGTTCTCATAACGTCTTCATCTGCTCTGTTGTTATCTACGACAACAAAACCATTCTTAAAAAACAACGAAAACTTTCCTATATTTTGTTGAACAGCATTCCATGAACTTTTTACAATACTATCAGACACACGTCTTGCTCTTGATTCGTTTCTTTTCATTGCAACTTCTAACGATGTGTTTACAAATATCATATAAGTATCATAACCAAGTGTCTGTAGTTCAGATGCTTGTTTTGTAATTCTATCATAATCACGACCTGTTCCGTCTATAATTAATCCTAGTCTTCCTTCAATATAATTGGTCTGACGGGCAGTTGTCAACTCTTTTGCTCGTGTTCTAACGATATCTCTTTGTTGCACTTCTCTCTCAGGCATACGCAATGAAAGACCTGCCTTTTTGAGAAGTCTTTCAAAAGCATCATCTGAATTGACCACTTTCATGCCTTCTCCACCTAAGGCTCTTCTTACAACATATGATTTACCTGAACCAGGCCCACCTGCTAGAAATATTGCTTTAAATATATTGGGATCGTATACCCCTTCTTGCAATTCTTGGACTAATTGAGATAAAGTAATCATTCGTTCTTTCTATAAACTGTTTTCCTTCTTGGTATTTAGTATCCTCATTTTTATCAGATAGTCGGTGTGTATTTAAAAAAGTCATTCTGCGTAATCGGTTTTTTCTTTTAGTTGTCATGTGTCGAACTCCTTGACTATGTTTTAAATATAATAAAGCTTATAGATATACCTCCTTAATAATTAGACAGATTAATCACTGGTTGTTTTCTGCCTTTTGGTTGTAACACAGGTCCACTATCAACTCCTACTGATGAGTCTTTTGCGATATGCATGAGTATCTCGTGTTTCCTTGTGCCTTGATCGAAAATGTGTCTTAACTTAGTGATTAAAAACTTACCAGAATATTCTTCATCAACATCACCTGGCCCACCTGCAGGTCTTGATACATTGACGCATTGTCCAGCCGCTAAATTACACTGACCATTTACTGACATGGTCGCAGATATCGTAGAATTTAACTCGAACATTTTTGCCATATTTTGTGATATTGTTTTTGATTTATTGTTAGGACTGAAAGAATATGATGACGTATTTGTGTTATATTGATTTGCATCAGACTGAGTAGAGTCGTCAACACTTTTTGGTTGTAGAAAGATTCTTGCGTTCTTGAAATCTCCGACATTATTCCCCTTGTCATCGATATTACTATCACTATATATAGGATTATCGTAAGTTGTATCTTTTCCATTTATCCTCTCGAAGTCTTTGAAATTATCAAAGTAACCATATTCTTTTATTGCATATTTTTTATGAAAAATATTGTAATCTATAAATGTACTTCCTAACAATCCACCCATAACATTTGCTAACATGTTATTTTGACTCATTGGTTCATATGTCAATGCAGTTCTAAACTCTTTATCTAAATCTCTTACCTTAGTGTCGCCACCTGCAATAGTTCCAGCATCACCATCATTGAACTCAGCAGTTATAGGTTGATTATACATGCTTTGTAATGTTCTAAAATGATAACCTTTTGTTGTCTCGTAGAAAAAATAATGTGGTGATCCATTTACTTTTGATATAGAGTCTTCTAATAAATTTCTTATGAAATCAAATGGTGAAATATTTGGAACAACATGTTTTCTAACACCTATTGTATCTTCTAAATGTAAAGTTTTTCTTGAGTCTAATATATTTGGACTTCTCATAATATTTTTTACAATGTTTGAATTAGTCTCTGTAAATGTTCGTGATAATCTTATTCTATGATTATATAATGCTTCATATGACATAAAACTAAGTTGAAACACTTCAGCACCTTTTGACACATCAAACCTTGCATTTATTTTGTGTATTACAAAAGGATTTTCTACAAAGTCTAAGACTGCCTTGTTTGAGTCTGTTTGATCTAAACCTGGTGTTGATAATTTAAGTTCTAAATAATCTTGCCCTATAACTTGTGCGTTTTGTATTA
>LULV01000140.1_pt1 | contig 28259 bp, 26 predicted proteins | sample 728081 | NCBI WGS metagenome assembly LULV01 (sample SAMN03860280, study PRJNA289734) | marine metagenome | biome: seawater column; feature: ocean; material: water; isolation source: Red Sea water column Station 108 - depth 25m | place: Saudi Arabia: Red Sea | collected 2011-10-15 | depth 25 m | reverse complement strand
GGATTTATGAGAAATTGGGAGGACGATGATGGTAGCCCCTATTGTAGTGTAAAAGAAGACTTTTTAGATGCTGCACAAGTTGCTGACAAACTAGGCATAAATTTAGTGCAAATGAATTTTGCCAAACAATATAAAGATAAAGTCTTCAGTTATTTCCTAGACGAATTGAATAATGGTAAGACACCCAATCCAGATATTTATTGTAATAAATTTATCAAATTCAAAGAGTTTACAAATTATGCTATTGAAAATGATTTTGATGCCGTTGCAACAGGACATTATTCTAAAATTCAAGTGATCGATAAAGAATATTTCCTATGTAAATCATACGATCAAAGTAAAGATCAAACTTATTTTTTGAGTCAGGTTGAAAAAAGTGTTTTTAAAAATATTAAGTTTCCTCTCGGAAATCTTTTAAAAACCGATGTGAGAAAAATTGCTGAAGCTGAAAATTTGATTACTTTCGATAAAAAAGACAGTACCGGGATTTGTTTTATTGGTGAAAGACCTTTTCCAGAATTCTTAAAAAATTACCTTCCCGAAGATTATGGAGAAATTGTCGATGAAAATGATGAAGTTATTGGAGAACACAAGGGTTTGTATTTTTATACCATTGGCCAAAGACAAGGTCTTGGAATTGGAGGTATGAAGAATAGAGCAGAAAAAGCTTGGTACGTTGCTCAAAAAGATTTTTTAAATAATAAATTAATAGTTGTTCAAGAAAATGATCATCCTTTGCTCTTCAAACAAAAACTTTCTGTATCAAATATAAATTGGTTAAAACTACCATCTTCAAATAAAGTTTCGGCAAAAATTAGATATCGTCAAAAAGATCAGGAATGTGAAATCGATATTCGTGGAAATAAAGCTAAAGTCATTTTTAAAGAACCGCAGAGAGCAGTAACTCCAGGTCAATTTATTGTCTTTTATGAAGACGAAATTTGTTTAGGTGGAGGCGAGATAGATATATAATCCTCTTTTGAAAATTAATGCCCAACGATAACTTGCTTTCCGTAACTCCCATCGATGGGAGATACGAATCTCAAACAAAATCTCTCGCAAACTATTTTAGTGAATTTGCCTTGATTAAAACTAGAGTAGAAGTCGAAATTGAATGGCTTCTGCTGATATCAAATAATAAATCTCTAAAATTTATTCCTGAAGTTTCAAAAAGTCAGCAAAAAAAAATAACTAATATTTTTAAAGAATTTTCCATCCAGGATGCAAGGCAAGTAAAGAAAATTGAAAAGAAAACCAATCACGATGTCAAAGCAGTCGAACTTTTTATTGTGGAAAAACTAAAAAAATTAAAACTCAATAAACTCTGTGAATTTGTCCATTTTTGTTGCACTTCCGAAGACATAAATAATCTGTCTTACTCTTTGATGTTGCAAAGATTTTTAGATATTGAATTTATACCAGAAGTAAATTTTTTACAGAAAAATTTAAATTCTTTAGCTAAGAAATACTCAAAGCTATCTATGCTAGCTTTCACTCATGGACAACCTGCTTCTCCTACTACACTCGGCAAGGAATTTTCTAACTTTAGTTATCGAATAAAATTTCATTTAGATCATATTAAATCTATTAAACAAAAAGGAAAGTTCAATGGAGCTTCAGGAAATTACAATGCTCATCTTTTTGCAGAAAAGAAAGTAAATTGGGAGACTTTATCTAAAAAATTCGTAAATTCTTTAGGCCTAGATTTTTCAAGTCATTCAACCCAAATTGAACTTAAAGATGCTATGGCATTTCAACTAGCAAATACTCACAATCTGAACAACGTATTGATTGATTTTGCTCAAGATATTTGGCTTTTAATTTCAAAAAACTACTTGAAACAAAATTTGAAAGCTGGAGAAGTTGGATCTTCTACCATGCCGCACAAAGTTAATCCTATAGATTTTGAAAATGCAGAAGGAAATTTATCAATTGCTAATGGCTTAATAATTGCTCTGAAAAATAAAATCCAAATATCCAGATTACAAAGAGATTTATCCGATTCAACTGTTTTAAGAAATATTGGCTCGTTATTTGCTTATATTATTATCAGTCTCAATTCTTTGAAAAAAGGCATAGCTAAAATAGAGCCAAATAAAGAGTTAATGCTCAAAGACCTAGATAACAGTTGGGAAATTTTAACTGAAGCTATTCAAACCATACTCAGAAAAAATGGTGTTGAGGATAGCTATACAAAAATTAAATCCATTTCACGTGGAAAAAAGCTTGATTATCATTCCTACATAAAGATAATTGACGACTTAAAAGTAAATAAAGCAGATAAGGAACTTCTTTTAAGCCTTACTCCAAAAAAATATATTGGATTGGCAGACAAATTGGCTAAATCTTCTTTTAAATCCTAAGGGGCATAATATGTTTGATTACAAAAAAATCGTTAAAGAATATGAGGATCTGAAGAACCAAAATCCTAATATTTATAAAAATATCAATCCTGTATCTGCTGCAAGAATGAGATTGCAAAATAGATTTCATACAGGTTTAGATATTGCTCAATACACTGCTGATATCATGCATGCAGATATGGCTGACTATGATAAAGACTCCAGTAATTACACTCAGTCCTTAGGTTGTTGGCATGGTTTTACTGCTCAACAAATGATGATGGAAATCAAACGTTCACACACTACAACTTCTAAAAGATATGTTTATTTGAGTGGCTGGATGATTGCTGCCCTGAGATCGGAATTTGGCCCTCTTCCTGACCAGAGCATGCATGAAAAAACTGCAGTTCCCAACCTTATTAAAGAGATTTATACCTTTTTGAAAAGAGCTGATTCTGTCCAGCTACAACATTTGTTCAACGAATTAGATGAAGCAGAAGCGGCAGGAAATAAAACTGATGAAATCATTAAAAGAATTAATAATTTTGAAACTCACGTTGTTCCTATCATTGCAGATATTGATGCTGGATTTGGGAATGAGGAAGCGACTTACTTACTTGCAAAAAAGATGATCCAAGCTGGTGCTTGTGCTATTCAAATTGAAAACCAAGTATCTGATGAAAAACAGTGCGGTCACCAAGACGGAAAAGTAACCGTTCCACATGAAGACTTTTTATCCAAAGTTAATGCTGTTAGATATGCATTCTTAGAATTAGGTATTAAAAATGGAATCATTGTTGCAAGAACTGATTCTCTAGGCGCTGGTTTAACTCAAAAGGTACCAGTTTCAAAAGAACCAGGAGATCTTGCTGATCAATATAATTCCTTTCTTGAATCTCATGAAATTAATGATTTGAGTGAATTAGAAGATAACGATGTAACCATTCATCAAGGAGGAAAACTTGTACAACCTGTAAGACTTCCAAATGGTCTCTATCAATTCAAAAAAGACACCGGTTTTGATCGAGTAGTGCTCGATTGCATAACCAGTCTTGAAAATGGTGCTGATCTTTTGTGGATTGAAACCGAAAAACCAAATGTAAAACAGATTGCGGAAATGGTTTCTGCTATCAGAGAAAAACAACCACAAGCTAAACTTGTTTACAATAACTCTCCTTCTTTTAATTGGACTTTATCTTTTAGAGAACAGGTTTATCAAGAATGGGCTGAAGCCGGAAAAGACGTTTCAAAATATCCCGATCCTGCAAAGGATCCAAAAGGATTAATGGATGAAAAGTTTGATGATTCGGAGCTTGCATTAGAAGCTGACAAATACATCCAAAATTTTCAGAAAGATGCTTCTAGAGAGGCAGGAATCTTTCATCATTTGATTACTTTACCTACTTATCATGAAACTGCTCTGGGTACGTCAGTCCTTTCTGAAGGATACTTCGGCGATCAAGGCATGTTAGCGTATGTTAAAGAAATTCAAAGACAAGAAATCAGGCGTGACATGTCTTCCGTAAAACACCAAGATTTAGCTGGTTCAACTGTTGGGGATACTCACAAAGAATATTTCTCAGGAGATAATGCTCTTAAAGCTGGTGGTGAAGATAATACAATGAATCAGTTTTAATCAACTGTTTTACCACAAACCTTACAAGTTTCACCTTTTTCTAAATAAATTCCTCCGCAGCTTGGCTGGAGGGGTTTATTCTTAAAAATAAGTCCTATCGACATTCCGGCTATAGAAAGAATAATAATAAATATGGCTAATAAGGCTGTAATCATTTAACTATTGTAACAATTCCTTCCATTGTTTTGATTCAAAAGATTGTATCTTTTCATCACCTTTGTAGATGAGAAATGCAGGAATATCATTATCTCTAATATTATTTTTAATTAAATCAACTTTACCTAAAGCAAATAAACCAGTTGCAAGAGCATCAGCATAGGCAGTTGATTTCTTATCCATGACAGAAATCGAAAGCACTTCTTGATCAATTTTATTTCCTTTAATTCCAACAATGTGTCCAGGATTTCTGTAATTGCCTGAGGTAGCAATTGAGAGGCTTTGTTTAATCTCAAAAGGTTGAAATACACCTTGCTGATTTGGTAAGGGATTCTCAATTCCAATTTTCCAAAAATTTTTATTTTTCATACCTTCTACCCTAATTTCGCCACCAATATTTATAAAAAAATCTTCAATATTTAATTCTTTAAATTTAGTAGAAACGATATCTACCGCATAACCTTTTGCGACTGCATTAAAGTAGTCGTAGTCATCAAATAATATAAATCCTTCAACAGTTTTATTAGCCTTTTCTGAAATTTTTACAACCTCTTGAAAATAATATTTAACTTCTTCTTTAAATAAGTCAGTATTTTTACTATCTCTTTTAAATGAAACCAAAGAATCATTTTTGTATGTTGAACAACATTGATTGATAGAAATAAAAATATTATTTATTTCATCATTAATTTTTTTAATGTTGTATTGAGATTTTTCGAACTTTATATCGTAGAAGGTACCAAAGGTTTCACCAGATATGGAAAGAATCTCATTGTTACTGGAACAAGCTCCTAAAAAGAAAAGAAAAAATAATAGAGATTTTTTTAAAAAATTAGCTACCAAAATCATCGAACATTATGTTTTCTGGTTCAACACCTAGACTATCAAGCATTTTGAATGCTGCTGACATCATCATAGGAGGACCACAAAGATAATATTCGCAATCTTCTGGTGAAGGATGATGTTGAAGGTATTCGTCATACAGAACATGACTTATAAAACCTGTTAGACCATCCCAATTATCTTCAGGCAAAGGATCAGATAAAGCCGCATGCCAAGAAAAATTTTCAAAGTCATCTGATAACTTATCGAATTCTTCAACATAAAACATTTCTTTTAAACTTCTTGCTCCATACCAAAAACTTATTTTTCTTGAAGAATTAATTCTTAGAAGTTGGTCAAAGATATGAGACCTCATAGGAGCCATACCGGCTCCTCCTCCAATAAATACCATTTCAGCATCAGTTTTTTTGGCTTTAAATTCTCCAAAAGGACCAAAAATAGTTAGTTTGTCACCTGCTTTTAATTTAAATAAATAAGATGAGGCTTCTCCAGGAGGAACTGACATGCCTGGTGGTGGCGAAGCTATTCTGATGTTGAATTTCATAATCCCCTTTTCTTCAGGATAATTCGCCATTGAGTAAGCTCTTATGACTTCTTCTTTTACTGTAGAGACATTATTGAATACCTCAAATCTATCCCAATCTGATTTGTACTCATCTTGAATGTAAAAATCTTTGTAATCAGCTTGATAAGGTGGAATTTCCATTTGTACGTAACCACCAGCTTCAAATCCAACATCTTCCCCTTCAGGAAGCTCTAATACTAACTCTTTGATAAAGGTAGCTACATTATCATTGGATCTAACTGTAGTTTCCCATTTCTTAACGCCAAAAACTTCTTCCGGTATGGTTATTTTCATATCGCTTTTAACAGGAACTTGGCAAGAGAGGCGCCAGAAATCTTTCTTTTCTTTATTATTAAAATGACTTTCTTCGGTAGATAAAATTGAGCCACCTCCATCAAAAACTTGGCAACGACATTGAGCACATGTACCACCCCCACCGCATGCCGAAGACAGGAAAAGATTATTTTCCGCTAAAGTTTGTAAAAGTTTGCCTCCAGCAGGAACAGTAATTTTTTGAGTAGGATCGTCATTGATTTCAATGGTTACATCACCTGTAGAGACCAATTGAGATCTTGCCAAGAGGATTATGGCAACCATTATGTTTACAATAACTGTAAAAGATAAAATACCTAAAACTATCTCAGTGATCATTAGAGAATGATGCCTCCAAATGACATAAATCCAAAGCTCATCAAACCAACAATTATAAAAGTAGAACCTAGTCCCTGAAGACCTTCTGGCATGTCGCTGTATTTTAATTTTTCCCTTATTCCTGCAAGAATTGTGATTGCTAATGCCCAACCTACTCCTGCTCCTAGACCATAAGCAACACTTTCTCCAAAATACAAATCTTTTTCTACCATAAAAAGCGACGCTCCTAGAATTGCGCAATTAACAGTGATGAGGGGTAAAAATATACCCAAAGCGTTGTAAAGGACAGGAACATATTTATCTAAAAACATTTCTAATATTTGAACGCAAGCAGCAATCACTCCAATATAACTGATCAATCCTACAAAGCTTAAATCAACGTCAGACAGGCCTGCCCAAGCTAGCGCCCCATCTCTTAAAATGTAGTTATAGATTAAGTTGTTGATGGGTACAGTGATTGCTAATACTACGATAACAGCTATACCCAAGCCAATTGCAGCTTCAATTTTTTTTGAAATAGCAATAAAAGTACACATTCCTAAAAACACAGACAGAGCTAGGTTTTCTATAAAAATAGCATTGATAAAAATATTTAAATAATTTTCTATCATGATGCTGTCTTTGAAGAAGGAGTTGGTGGTGGGTTTGGCACAATTTCAGGGGAATTCTGAGACATTCTAAATTCTGGTTCTTCTACTTGATCTTTTTGCCATGCCCTTAAAGCCCATATAATTAAACCAATTAATATGAAAGAAACTGGGGGAAGAAGGAAAAAGTTATTAGGCACGTACCAACCACCATTTTGTACCAAAGGAAAAATTTCATACTCCAAAATGGTTCCAGTGCCAAATAATTCTCTGATTGTGCCAAGAATTATTAAGATTACGCTATAACCTAATCCATTACCGAACCCATCAAGAAAAGACACTCCCGGAGGATTTTGCATTGCAAAGGCTTCGGCTCTTCCCATAACAATACAATTGGTAATTATTAAACCTACAAATACAGATAAAGTTTTACTTGTTTCGTAGTCATAAGCTTTTAAAGCCTGATCAACAAGTATTACTAAAGAAGAAATAATTGTCATTTGTACGATAATTCTAATATTTGATGGAGTTATATTTCTTATCATAGAAATAAAGAAATTGGATAAACTGACAGTAACTGTTAAAGCCACGCACATTATTAAAGTCGGATAAAGTTTGCTGGTAACAGCTAATGCGGAACAAATACCAAGCATTTGCAAAGCAATTGGATTCTCTTTGAATACAGGTCGAAATAATATTTCTGAATAGTTAGACATCTACTTTTTGCAAATTATTAATAAAGTTTAAAAAACCATCATTACCCATCCAGTAGGCTATCAAGTTACTTACTCCATTACAGGTCAAGGTGGCTCCAGACAACCCATCAATTTCATAGCTAAAATTATCACTTGTTTTCATAACACTTCCTTTAATCACTTTTAAAGAAACTTCACCATTTTCTTGATATATTTTTTTTCCTTTCCATAGAGCTTTCCACTTAGGATTATCAATCTCAGCACCAAGTCCAGGAGTTTCTTTATGCTCGTAGAATTCCAATCCAGCAACAGTATTAAAATCTCCTTCAATAGCTAGATAACCATAAAGGATTCCCCACAAGCCATATCCTCTAACTGGTAAAATTAAAGTATTTATTTCATTGTCTTTGTATTCGATATATACCTTTGAATATTTTTCTCTTTTTTTAATTGAAGCTACGTCTTCTTCTGCAGATAAAAATTTATATTTTCCATCCTCTCTAAGTTCTTTTGAAAGTTCATATGTATCAGGATTTATGTCTACAATTTCACCTCTATCTAAGTCAATGATTAAGGTTTTTATGTTTGACATTGCATTTTCTACTGAACCATAGACTTCATCTAAACCGGCAGATGAAACAATCTTCTTTTGCATATCCAAAACAACGTTATTTTCTTGAACAGATCTCAGTTGAATAGCAATAAATGAAATAATAGCGCTGCATAATAAACATAGGCCAATTCCAACGAATGTTATATTTAAAGCGCTATCTTTATTAATCTTAGGCATTTTGAAGAGCCAGCCTTTTTTTAATGTTATTTTGAACCACAAAATGATCGATCAATGGAGCTAGTAAGTTTCCAAATAAGATGGCGAGCATCATGCCTTCAGGAAAAGCAGGATTTAAGACTCTAATTAAAATCACCATTACACCAATAACGATTCCATAAACCCATCTACCAGCATTGGTATGCGATCCAGAAACAGGTTCAGTAGCCATGAAAACCAAGCCAAAAGCATATCCACCAATTACCATATGCCACCAAAAAGGCATAGAAAACATGGGATTGGTTTCGCTTCCAACGATATTGAATAAATAACTTGTAAAAATTGTACCTATGGCTACACCAAGAACTATGCGCCATGAAGCAACTTTTGTATAAAGGAGAATAGCTAAACCTACTAAAATTGCTAAGGTTGAAGTTTCTCCAATGGAACCTGGAATAAAACCAAGAAAAGCATTGTTCCATGTATAGGCGAGACTTTGATAGCCATCTTGAGCTGCTGTTCCTAAAATAGTAGCTGCTGTGTAACCATCGACTGCAACCCAGGACATATCACCTGACCAAGATGCTGGGTAAGCAAAATATAAAAATGCCCTACCCGTTAGGGCTGGATTTAAAAAATTCTTCCCGGTACCACCAAATATTTCTTTTCCTATAACTAAACCAACCGCAATACCCAATGCACATTGCCAGAGAGGCGCATTAGGAGGACAAGATAAAGCAAATAATACTGTTGTAACAAAAGCACCTTCACTAACTTCATGCCTTCGTATCAGAGCAAAAATTAATTCGCAGCCTATTCCAACCGCAAAAACAACGACGTATATAGGGATGAAATAAATAGCCCCATAAACTAAACAATCCATAAAGCTATTTGGATTTAACGAAGTAAAGAAAGTAATTAGCGGCCAATGCCAATCTTTTTCAAAAGCAGTATTCGCAAGAGTAAGCTGTTCTATTGCATTAAGTGATTGATATCCAAGGTTATACATTCCTGCAAACATCGTCGGAAAAGTTGCAAGCCATACCACAACCATAATCCTTTGGATATCAGAGCCGTCTCTAACATGAGTTAAACCTTTAGTTCTTTTATCGGACGAATAAAAAAGGTTTTCGATAACATCGAATATCGGAAAATAATAGGATAGCCCCCCTTTTCCTTGAAAAGAAGGTTTAATTTTATCAAGAAAATTTCTTAATGGATCGTTCATCTCTTAGATTTAGAGGCAATTTTAATGATTTAAGTGAGTCAATTTAGTTTTTATAAGATATTCTTCTATATTATGCCTTTATCCATCCTTCTCTATTTTATCTAAAATATTTCTAAGGATTAACCCGTAATCATATTTGCTTGGACAACTGTAGGTGCAAAGAGCTAAATCTTCCTCATCCAATTCCAAAACGCCAAGACTTTGAGCCAATTCTGTATCTTCAGTTACTATTGCTTTGAGAAGTTGAGTAATCATTAAATTCATTGGAAAAATATCTTCGTACACACCCACAGGAACAATTGCTCTAAAACCGCCGTTTAATGCAGAGGTAAGGTTATATTTATAATTTTTTATTGCCGACGTAAGAAACATTCTCAAAGATGAATGCTTTTTTATTTCAGGTCTTAACCAATTTAAAAATTCACGATCATCTTGGTTAGCCTCTCTTATAACGGTGAGTTGATTTGAGAAACTTGATAGATAAGCAAGTGGACCCTCACATATGTGACCACACAAAACAGACCCGGAAATCAATCTATTTTCTTCCTCTTTCAATTTTCCTGCCGTAAGTTCTTCAACACAAGCACCAAAATCTGTTAGTAAGATTTCTGGATTAAATACTTGAGGACCAGAAATAGAAATGTATTTGTCATTGGATACGTAACCCGTAAGAACAGTTTTTCCAATTTTTATTAATTCTTGATACCCAATAGTCCAAATCTGATTAGCTAATGAAGCAGGAGAAATTTTATGAATTTGTGTTCCAACAAGTCCTATAGGATGTGGTCCTGAAAAAATATGGTAATTGATCTTTTCTGATCTAAATAAATCTAAAGTATTGTTTTCAGAAATTCCAACATTAACATTCTCTTTAGGAAGAAGTGAAATAACTTCCAACCCTTTATTGAATGCTTCAAGGTTTTCTCTAATGACCAATGTTGGATCAAAGGATAATGGATTTGAATCTATCAGAGAAATAAAGATTTTATTCGGCAGAGAACCAACTATGGGAACTTTAGAAAAAGGTCTAGTCCTAAAAAGACTAAGTAAACCAAATTTATTAAGAAAATTTAAAACTTGGTTATCGGTTTTATCGAATGTTGTATCAATTTCAAAAGTAGCATCATCATTACTCTTTTCTATGACCATCGAAAGGAAAGATCTTCTATCACCTCTATTGATTTCTGAAATCGTTCCATTCACGGGAGACAAGTGAAAGTAACCAGGATTTTTTTTATCTTCAAAGAGTTTTTCTCCTTGAGAGACTTGCTGTCCTTCAGACACAAACATTGTAGGTCGAATACCGTGAAAATCTTTTCCAAGGACAGCGACTCTTGAAGTTAAATTCTTAACTTCTGGCAAAACTTGATGGTTAATCTCCCCCTGAAGAGATAAATCCAATCCCTTTGTAATTTTTATAGTCATGTTATAAAAATAGAGGTAATCGTAAGTATTTAATACCAGCCATTTTCTTTAAGACTCGAAGCAGTTGGACGCAGTAACCAAGCTCATTATCGTACCAGGCATAAATGACCACATTCTTTCCGTTGCATATTGTTGCTTGAGAATCTACAACGCATCCAAATCTACTTCCAATAATATCGGATGAGACAATTTCTGGAGAATTTGTATAATCGATTTGGTCTTTGTAAATACTGTGAAAAGCCGTTTTTCTTAAAAAATCATTAAGCTTTTCAACGGTTGATTCTTTCTCAAGATAAAGGTTTAAAATTGCCATAGAAACATTTGGAGTTGGAACCCTTATTGCATTTGCTGATAATTTTCCTTCTAATTCAGGGAGCACTTGAGATACGGCTCTCGCTGCGCCAGTTTCAGTTAAAACCATATTTAGTGCAGCGCTTCTTCCTCGTCTGGCTTTGTCATGATAATTATCAATTAGATTTTGATCATTGGTATACGAATGAACAGTTTCAACATGACCATTATCAATACCATACTCTTCGGATATCGCTTTTAATAAAGGAACAATTGCATTGGTAGTGCAAGAAGCAGCCCCTAAGATTTTATCTTTATCTGTAATATCTTTGTGGTTTACACCATAAACTATGTTTTTTAATTCTCCTTTGGTTGGAGCAGTAAGCAATACCTTTGAAACCCCTTTAGATTTTAGATGTTTTGAGAGCCCTTTTTTATCTCGATAAACTCCAGTATTGTCAATTAAAATTGCTTTTTCGATATTATGCTTGGAGTAATCCACTTCGTCAGGATTGTTTGCATAGATAAATTTTACAGGATTACCATTCATAACAAGAGTATTGGATTCCTCGTCAACTCTGATTGTTCCTTTAAAAGGGCCATGAACAGAATCTCTTCTCATTAATTCAGCTCTTTTAAACAGATCTTCTGATTTAGATTGTCTTACAACTACCGCTTTTAGAGAAAAAGTTTCACCTGCACCCGTATCCTCGAGAATTAGTCTCGTAATTAATCTTCCTATCCTCCCAAAGCCAAATAGGACTACATCTTGAGGTTTTTTAAGTACTGGAGTGTGATTTCCTATGCCTTTCTTAACCTGATCATTTACAAATTCATCTATATTTTGTCCGTGATCATCGAACATAAAAGCTGCAGCTAATATACCTATATCTATTTGCGCAGGACCTAGGTCAAGTTTGTCTAAACTAGCTAAAATCATTGATGTTTCGTATTCACTTAGTTCATTTTCCTCGACTTCTCTTACAGCCCTGTGAGCTTGCATTATTTCTATTACTGAAAGAGAAATTAAAGGATTTCCATACAACAAAATTCGAACATTTTTATCTCTGTGAAACTTACCAATGATGGGAATCATTGATTCAACAAGCGACTGTCTTTCTATCCAGTTTTCTAGATAATTATCCGGTTTTGCTCTATCCCTCTTATCAGGGTTAGAGTCAGATTTTATTGCTGTCATTTATTACAAAGCAGAATATCTTTTCAGGTGATAATCAGTATTTCCAAAAATTGCTCTAATTGTTGTTAAACGCTTAAAGTAGTGACCAATATTTGTCTCGTCAGTTACACCCATTCCACCATGCAGCTGGATAGATTCTTCACCAACATGCTTAGCAGCGATACCAACTTGATATTTTAAAGCTGAAACAGCTTTTTTAGCATCGTCTGATTTATCGGTAAGTTTTGCGGCACACATTAAAAGCAAGGATTTAGTTTGTTCATATGCCATGAAAGTATCTACCATCCTGTGTTGTAGCGCTTGAAATGAACTAAGAGTCTCACCAAATTGTTCTCTTGTCTTAGTATATTCTAAGGTTATTTCATTCATTTTTTCCATAATACCAACTGCTTCAGCTGATATAGCTAATGTTGCTAAGTCAATGACTTCTTCCAACGCAGAAAAAGCATCACCTTCATTTCCCAATAGAGAAGATGTTGGGATAGATACGTTTTCAAGCGTTATCTCTGAAGCTTTAGACCCGTCTACGTTTGAATAGTTTCTTAAAGATACTCCTTTTGAAGAAGGATCAACAATAAACAAAGAAAGGCCTTCCTTATCGAGCTGATTTCCTGATGTTCTTGCAACAACGATAACATTATTTGAAGAAGGACCATTCATGACTACTGATTTGTAACCATCAAGAATGTAACTATCACCTTCTTTTTTGGCAGATGTAATAACGTCGTTTAAATCGAACCTACTTTGAGGTTCAGAAAATGCTACAGACATTTGAATTTCACCAGAAATTATTTTTGGTAAAAGTTCTGTTTTTTGTTCTTCTGAACCTAATCTGCTAATTAAGCCACCTGCTAGAACAACGTTTGGGATATAGGGCTCAACGACAAGCCCTCTTCCAAGTGATTCCATGATAACCATAAGGTCAATTGGTCCACCATTATAGCCACCATCAGCTTCTGAAAATGGCATTCCTAACCATCCCAAATCAGCAAAAGTCTTCCAAAAATCTGAGCTATAACCTAACTCAGTTTTGATATTTTTTTGCCTTACATCAAAAAGATAATCTTTGTCTACAAAGGTAGTGATACTGTCTTTGAGCAATAATTGTTCTTCAGATAACGAGAAATCCATTTAAATACCTAGAACAGCCTTAGCAATTACATTTCTTTGAATTTCATTACTTCCGCCGTAGATAGAAACTTTTCTGTAGTTTAGGTAATGGGGCATGACATTGGCCGCAAAATCTGGACCAATTCTTCCTTCATTAGAAATCAAATCATCTTCCGACATAAAAGGATGAGCATAATATCCAAGTGCTTCAACAAACAAGTCAGAAAGGCCTTGCTGTAAATCAGTACCTTTAATTTTAAGAATGGATGATTCTGGACCAGGATGTCCACCTTTTGACATTGCTGCCAAAGTTCTTAATTCGCTATATTCCGCAGCTAACAAATCAATCTCAAGTTTATTAAGCTTATCCATAAATAACTCGTCATCCTTCAAGAAACCCTCGCCTAATGGAAGTTCTGAAGTAATTTCTCTAAGTCTTCGAATCTCTCTTTTAAGAGCAGGAATTCCACCAATACCAGTTCTTTCGTGAGCTAAAAGGAATTTTGCTATATTCCAACCAGCGCCTTCTTCTCCAATTAGGTTTTCAACAGGAACTTTGACGTTATCTAGGTAGACCATGTTTACTTCATGTGATCCATCAATAGTAATGATAGGCTTCACCTCAACTCCTGGAGTTTTCATATCAATCAACAGAAAACTTATTCCCTGCTGTTTAATATCAGTGGTTTCTGTTCTAACCAAACAGAAAATCCAATCTGCATGTTGCGCCATGGTTGTCCAAGTTTTCGTTCCGTTAACAATGTAGTGATCGCCATCTTTTACTGCTTTAGTCTTGAGCGATGCTAAATCAGAACCAGAACCAGGCTCTGAATAACCTTGACACCACCAAACATCATTATTAATTATCCCTGGAAGAAATCTGTCTTTCTGTTCTTGAGTTCCAAAAGTATAAACTACTGGACCACACATACTTACTCCAAAAGGAACAAGAGTTGGAGTATTAGCGTCGGCTAATTCATTTTGAAAAATATGTTTTTGTGTAATAGACCAACCAGTTCCACCATATTCTTCAGGCCAATTAACTGCAAACCAACCTTTTTTGCTAAGGATTCTTTGCCAAGTTTGGATATCGTCTTTAGAAACAGGAATCCCATTATCCATTTTATTTTTGATATCAGCAGGATAATTCTCTGCAATAAATGATCTCACTTCATCTTGAAATTTAAGATCTTCTTCTGAAAAAGATAAATTCATTTAAAACCTCTTTATAGTCTTATTCTTAGAAGTCAGTATTATACACAAACATTTATCTGTTAATACGTAGTAAAAATCATTATGGAAATAACATTTGGTTATCAAAAGAACTTGGTAATTTGCAGTAATTCAGAGCTTCTGAAAAGAACTTGGTCTAATTCCACAAATGATGAAAAAATTTTAATTCCTGATTTAGAGGTTTTACCTTATGATAATTTTTCTCCACATTCTGAGGTTTCATCAAAAAGATTAATAGCTCTTAGAGATTTACTAAAAAAAGATTCAGTCACAGCTTTTTCTACAGTGCCTGCTCTTTTTCAACCTTTTTTTGATAAAGCCAGTATCAATACTCTCTACCTTGAATTCAAAGAAAATCAAAAAATTGATAGAAACGAGCTCATCTCAAATTTAGTAGAAAATGGATATGACCCTGCAGATTTAGTAACCAAACCCTCCAGCTATGCCTTAAGAGGTTCTGTGATAGATATATTTCCATCCAATAGCAAATACCCTGTCAGGATAGATTTAGATGACGATTTGATTTCAAGTATTTCTATTTTTGATACCGACACACAGAAAACTTTAAGGAAAATAAATTCATTCATTGTTAGACCATCACGAGGTTTTGTTTTAAATATAAATTCTATAAAAATATTTAAAAAAAATTGGCGTTCTAGGTTTAAAGACGATGGTGAAGTTTTTGAAAGCGTCAGCAAAGCTTTAAAAGATTATCTAAACGGCTTTAATATTTTTATCGTTGGTGACGTTAAATCAGAATCTAAAAATTATTGGGAATTGATAAATAATAGATACGAGGAGTTTTTAGGCGATGTAAATAGACCAATCCTGAGGCCTGCAGAAATCTTTAATTCGCTTGATGAAATTAATAACTTAATTTCAGATTCTGAAACAATAAATTTACCAGAAACTTCTTTTGATAAATCTTTAGATTTAGTTTTTAAAGACTCCCCTTCTAGTTCAGAACAATTAGAAAGAGATTTTGACTCGTTATTAAATTTTAAAAAAGATGAGCTTGTTGTTCATGCAAACCATGGAATAGGAAAATTTTTAGGTCTAAAAAATCTAAATAATACAGAATGCTTTTTAATAGAGTATCAAAACAATGAGTTACTTTATGTTCCGGTAAATTCGATATCGTAAAAGATATCCCTTTAGATTCTTTAAGCAAAAAGAAATGGAGTGAAAAATCACAAAAATCGAAATTAAAAGCTTTTGATATTGCATCAGAAATTTTAGAAGCTGAAGCCAAAAGAAATTTAGAAGCCTCACAAAAAGTATCTCTTGATACCAATGAATACGAAAAGTTTTGCGACACTTTTAGGTTTACAGAAACTCCTGATCAAGAAAGAGTCATTAGAGAAGTAATTTCTGATTTACTTTCAGACAAGCCGCAGGATAGATTGATTTGTGGTGAGGTGGGATTTGGTAAAACTGAGGTAGCTTTGAGAGCTTCTTTCATAGTAGCTCAAAATGATTATCAGGTTTGTATTCTTGCACCAACAACCGTATTGGCTAAACAGCATTTTGAGGTATTCAAAGAAAGATTCAGCGAATTTCCTTACAGGATTTGTCTACTTACTAGAGAGCAAACAAAAACAGAAAAGGCTGAAATATATAAAAAAATTAAAGAAAATCATTTCTCAATTATTATCGGTACACATGCTCTTTTTAATAAGGAGATTTCTTTTAAGAGTTTAAATCTTCTTATTATTGATGAAGAGCATAAATTTGGTGTTAGACAAAAAGAACAAATAAGATCTTTGAAAAATGGCATCAATGTCATTTCTCTTTCCGCAACGCCAATTCCAAGAACCTTAAATCTATCTTTATCTAAAGTGAGAGATATTTCATTAATCACCACTCCTCCAACAGGACGTAAAAGTGTCAAGACAATTGTCTCAAGATATTCAAAAAGTCTCGTCTTTGAAGCCATTCAAAGAGAATTTTATAGAGACGGTCAAGTTTTTTATCTCTTAAACAATGTGAGTATGTTGGAAGAAAAGAAAAAAGAAATTTCAGATAGATTTCCAGGTAAAACAATTGCTTATGCTCACGGGCAACTTAGACCTAAAGAATTAAGTAAAGTCATGCAAAGTTTTATTAGGAAAGAAATTGATTTGCTTGTTTGCACAACGATTATTGAAAGTGGGATTGATATAGAGAACGCAAATACCTTAATTGTAGAGGAATCGGAAAATTATGGATTGTCTCAACTTCACCAAATAAGAGGAAGGGTTGGAAGATCTAAAAGAGAGGCTTATGCCTATTTTTTCCTTAATGAAAATAAAGAATTAAAAAATAAGGCGTCAGAAAGAATTGAAGCTCTGCAAGAGAACGAATCACTTTTATCTGGATTTAGCTTAGCAATGAGAGATTTAGAAATAAGAGGAGCCGGTGAGTTGTTAGGAGAAAAGCAAAGCGGGCCTATAGATGTTGTAGGGTTAACTTTATTTTCAAAAATGATTGAAAGTGCTATTAAGATTTTAAAAGGAGAAAAGATTATAGATCAAGCCGATATTGACATTGATATTGGTATCTATGGATTCATTCCAGAAGAAATCATTCCTCAAGCAGAATTAAGACTTAGTATTTACAAAGAAATATCTTCTATAAAGGAAAATAAAAATCTAGAACAAAATAAAAAGGATTTTATTGATCGTTTTGGCGATGTAACTTCAGAAATCACTAATCTTTATGAATTATCAAAACTAAAAAATATTGCCAGAAAGCTAAATATTTTAGGCATCAAGTATCGGGATGAAAATTTTTCTTTAAAACTAGCAGATGACTCGAGACTCATTCCCCCATCCTCAAAAATAAGGGAGATCAAAGTAAGTGCTAAAGATATTAAAAGTGATCGTCTAACCTTTATAATGTCAAAGTTAGAAAGTTTCCTTGATAAGAATGAAATATAAACTATCTTTATTGCTAACGCTTCTTTCAATAAATTTATTATCTGAAGAGCAGCTTTATTTGGTTGATTTAATTTTGATTAAATATCTTCCTGATTTTGAAACTAATGAAAAGTTTTTCCCTCCTGAACTCGATATCCCAGAAAATATTACTTTTCTTACTGAGTTTCCTTATCCTAAATTAGAAATTTATTCATTACCGTTTAATCTTGAATATAAATTTCAAGATTTATTTATGTCAGTAAAAATTGAAGAAGACTCAGATTTATCTATTTCTGAAGATGACACTCCAAGTGATATTGGATCTATTCCAACCTTAGAAGTAAATAAATCTGTATTTGAAATTGATTCTGCGAGAGAATTTTCTTTATCAGCTGAAGTTTCCAAAATTGCAAGAAGTAGAGACTTTAGGGTTATTTCTACAAAATCATGGTTCCAAAACATTAAGGATAAAGATGCAGCTGAGCTTATTTTTATCGATAGTGATTTTTTTAAAGGAACTAGGATATTTGGTTTTTTTCAACTCTATAAAGAACGGTTTTTACACTTCAATACAAAACTATATCTTTCTGAGTTAGATCCTTTATTCACGCAAGACGAAAGATTGATTGTTGGAAAAAATGTTTTCAATGAAGAAAAAGAGCTAGATATATATGAAGAAAAAAACCAAAAAGTTCTTTACGAAGTTGTGCACTCAAAAAAATTTCGTAGTGGTGAACTTCATTATGTAGATCATCCAAAATTTGGGATGCTTATAATGCTTACTAAAGCTCAGAAAAAGATTTCTTCTCCTGATAATGGTTTAACAAAGAATTAATAATTTCTAATTTCTCATGTTCTTTATTTTCTTCTGCCTCAATTTTCAATGAGTTGGTTCTTGAAATTGCTTTCTCCAAAGTCAATTTCCAAGGACCATTTGTTAAAAGTCTTTCCTTTAAAAATTCATGATAATTATCCTGTTCTTTATTCGAGGAAAATTCCGGTTTTAAATAATTTATGAGTCTTTGAGAAAGCTCTCTATACCTTTCATCTTCAAACCCGTTTAGGAGTTTTGCTTTTTCTGCCCAAGTAGATATTTCAAATCTTTCCATCCAAAGTTTGTCGCTATTTGAGGGAAATCTTTCATATACCTTTTGTTCTAAATATTTGTTCGGAGGATATTCTCTTTGGTTGATAGATAGTAGTTCGCAAATTCTATTTTGAAAATCTGTATTCTCATTAACTTGCTGAGCCCTTGATTCTAATAATTTTAGTGGCGAGTCAAGAAATTCTTCGATATTTGATATTTTGTTTGCTGGCATCAAAGGAATACTTTTATTTATTGATATTGTTTTAAGTCCTCCACCTGCTCCAAATTGTTCTGATAATTCATAATCCGACATATCAAACATTTTTTTTGGATCAAAATATAAATCTATCAACGCAACCTGATTTGTTTGATTGGGATTTTGTCCACACGAAATAACAGGATAGATGTATTTTTTTTTCCGATAGATTTCTCCCAAAATAGAAAAAGGACTGGACTTAGTTAGCTCAATATTTCCATTTTTTGAAGATCCTTTTACAGCCGCTTCTAATGCTTCAGGAGCATGTTTTTTAATTTTTTTCATCAAATTAACCATCAACATGCAATCAACAATTGCATCATGAGCATTTTCTACGGAAATATTATTCTCCTCAGCTAAATCAGTTAATTTCAAACTGATATTTTTATCCTCATCCTGAGGAACTTTTATTTTTGAACTATAAAAATTCCCAATTATCTGAAATAGACTCATGAGATCAAGTCTACGATTACCATTTGTGTTGGTTATATAGGGTTCAAAAAGATTCCAATAAAACTGCCTTCTAACAAGTTCTTCGTCAAATCGATGACCATTATATGAGACAAATATTAAATTTTTCTCTTTCCCCCATGACAACCATTTATCTCTTAATGATTTCATCATCTCAAAATGAGACTGACCTGATTCTAGACATTCGGTTTGTTTATGTACCAAAAATGCATCTGGGGAAGGAACTATCCATGGAAGAACTTTAGAACTCAAATTAAGCTCTTCGAGTACGTTGAAATTACTATCTGTTAATACACATCCAATTTGAATGATTTGAGAGAAATTAATATCCAGCCCAGTTGTCTCCGTATCATAGAAAACATAAAGATCGTCTGAAGCAACCATCTCTAAATTATAAGGGAAACAAACGTCAAATTTAGACGTTATTTGTAAAACGCATTGTCTTTAAAAGAATGATCTGTAGAGTCAACTATTTCTGTTATCTCAGGAATGTTGTCTTTTAAAGTCTTTTCAACACCATTTTTAAGAGTAAGGTCAACCATTCCGCAACCTTGGCAGCCGCCACCAAATCTCAAAACGGCTTTGCTTGAGTCTATTACCTCTACAAGGCTTACTTCACCTCCATGAGATGCAAGCGAAGGATTTATCTCACTATATAAATAATAATTAATTTTTTCTTCTATAGAACTATCTTCTTTTAAACTAGGTACTTTTGCGTTCGGAGCTCTGATTGTTAGTTGTCCTCCAAATTTATCAGGATGATAATCAACCTTACAATCTTCTAAAAAAGGAAGACTTTCATTTTCCAGGTAAACAGAAAGATCGCCGACTTCCATTAAAACATCATCATCTTCTTCTTCGCCGACTTTGCAATAAACAATACATGTTTCTGCCCTCATAGTTCCGGGGTCAGAAACAAATATTTTTATGTTTGTTTCTTCTTCCTGACTGTTAAGTAAATCTTGAAGATAAGTTACAGCAGAATCTGAGATTGTAACCAGAGACATATTTATATTTTTGACTCCATTTCAGGTAAAGCTGTAAATAAGTCTGCAACTAATCCATAATCTGCAACTTGAAAGATAGGTGCATCTTCATCTTTGTTAATTGCAACAATAACTTTACTGTCTTTCATTCCTGCTAAGTGCTGAATTGCACCTGAAATACCAACAGCGATATATAGATTAGGAGCTACTATTTTTCCAGTTTGACCAACCTGATAGTCGTTAGGAACAAATCCTGAGTCAACTGCAGCCCTTGAAGCTCCTATAGCTGCTCCCAATTTATCTGCTATTCCTTCAAGCAAAGTGAAGTTATCCCCGTTTTGCATACCTCTTCCGCCAGAAATAACCACCTCGGCAGCTGTCAATTCAGGTCGATCTGATTTAGCCAACTCTTCTTTAATAAATTCTGATATACCAGCGTCATTTACTTCTTCTAATTTTAAAATTTCAGCACTGTTAGAGCCTTTAGCTACTGCATCGAATGCAGTAGTCCTGACAGTGATTACTTTTTTTGAATCCGATGATTGAACAGTAGCAATACAATTTCCAGCATAAATCGGTCTTTGAAAGGTATCTTCTGACTCAACTGAGCTGATATCTGAAATTTGAGCCACATCCAATAGAGCAGCAACTCTTGGCATATAATTTTTACCGTTAGTAGTTGCAGGAGCCAAAATCGAAGAATAATCATCACTAACGTTTTTGATTAGGTTTGCGATATTTTCTGCAAGAAAATTCTCATACTCTTTTGAATCAACATATAAAACTTTTGTAACTCCTTCACAAGTAGCTGCTTCTTCAGCAACTGAGTTACATTCTGAACCGGCGACTAGCACATGAATATCGCCATCAAGCTTGGAGGCTGCGCTTATTGTGTTTTGTGTTGAGACTTTTAGCTCATTATTATCGTGTTCTGCTATTACTAATGCTGTCATGAAATCACCTTTGCTTCATTTTTTAATTTTTCGACCAATTGGTCGACAGATTCTACAATTATACCCGCCTCTCTTTCTGGAGGAGGAGAAACTTTCAAAGTAGAAATTCTTGGATTTAAATCTACCCCAAGATCGTCAGATTTAATTATTTCTAAGGGCTTTTGTTTTGCTTTCATTATGTTCGGTAACGAAGCATATCTTGGTTCGTTAAGTCTGAGATCTGATGTAACTACTGCAGGTAAATTGATGGAAATAGTTTGAAGACCACCGTCCACTTCTCTGGTAACCACTGCTTTTTCTCCCTCAATTTTGAGTTCCGAAGCAAAAGTTGCTTGAGGATAATTCATTAAGGCAGCTAACATTTGTCCTGTTTGATTATTATCGCCATCAATAGCCTGCTTACCCATAACAATTAGGTTTGGAGATTCTTTTTCAACGATAGCCTTGAGAACTTTTGAGATGCCCAGAGGTTCAACTTCCAAGTCAGTTTCTACTAAAATTGCTCTATCTGCTCCTAAAGCAAGTGCCGTTCTAAGTTGTTCTTGTGCATTTTCTGCTCCAACAGTGACTGCGATTATTTCAGTAGCTGAGCCCGCCTCTTTAAGTCTTACAGCTTCTTCAACTGCAATTTCACAGAAAGGATTAATGGCCATTTTTACATTGTTTAGGTCCACACCCGATTCGTCAGCTTTTGGCCTAACTTTAACGTTGTAATCTACAACTCTCTTTATTGGTACTAAAATTTTCATATATTACCCTTATAATGGTTAGTGGAATAACTCAAGAAGGATATATTCTATAGGATGATGACTTTTCATCAAAGTATTAAAATAAAGCTAAATAAATGGGTTATAACTTAATAATTTGCCCTAAAGAGATGAATTATGGATGAACAAGTTGAAAGAGACGTCATGGAATATGACGTTCTTATTATTGGCGGAGGCCCTTCTGGCCTATCTTCTGCGATTAAAGTTAAACAATTAGCTAGTGCCGAAGGAAAAGACGTTTCCGTTTGCGTTCTTGAAAAAGGCTCAGAAATTGGCGCTCATATCCTCTCCGGAAATGTATTCGAGCCCACTGCATTAAATGAGTTAATCCCTGATTGGAAAGAAAAAGAAGCTCCCTTAAATTCGCCTGCAACTAAAGATATCGTCAAATTTATGATTTCTGAAAATTCTTCTTTCAACATACCATTTCCTAGTTTTTTGATTCCAACATTTAATAATCATGGAAATTACGTTATGAGTCTAGCTAACTTTACAAGATGGTTAGCAACACAGGCTGAATCCCTAGGAGTTGAAATTTTTCCGGGATTTACAGCAGCCGAAGTAATTTTTGAAGAGAATGTTGTCAAAGGAGTTCTTACAGGTGAAATGGGAATATCTAAAGATGGTGAAAAGAAACCTTCTTATCAGCCATCTATGGAACTTAGAGGTAAGTATACTGTTTTTGCAGAAGGCTGCAGAGGACATTTAGGTAAACAATTAATTAAAAAGTTTAATCTAGATGAAAACAGAGACCCTCAACATTACGGTATAGGTTTTAAAGAAATATGGGATATTTCTCCTGAGGACCATAAGGAAGGAACTGTAATGCATACTATGGGTTGGCCAAGTAATGGAACTATTTCAGGATCTTATTTTTATCATGGAGAAAATAATCAAGTTTACTTAGGTTATGTTGTTCCTCTAGATTATGAAAATCCGCATTTAAGTCCGTTCGATGAATTCCAACAATGGAAACAGCATAAAGATATTAAAAAGATTCTCGAAAAAGGTAAAAGAGTTGCTTATGGAGCTAGAGCATTAATAAAAGGTGGCTATCAATCTAGACCAAAAATGTCTTTCCCAGGAGGGTTGTTGGTTGGAGATAACGCTGGCACTCTGAACTTTCCAAAAATTAAAGGTACACATACGGCAATGAAGTCAGGAATGATTGCAGCTGAAACGATTTATGAAGCTCTTCAAAATGATTCGGTTGGTGAAGATTTGATTTCATATGAAGAGAAATTTACTAATTCTTGGGTGGATAAAGAATTGCATAAAGCAAGAAATTGGGGTCCCTTTTTACATAATGGATTGAAATGGGGTTTTAAAGGTCTATTAGGAGTTGCATTAGCTGCAATAGATCAATTTATCTTTAGAGGCAAACTACCTTTTACTTTAAACCACCCCACTCCTGATTACGCTTGTTTAAAGAAAGCTTCTGAATCTAAGAAAATTGATTATCCAAAACCTGACGGTGTTGTAAGTTTTGATAAATTATCTTCTGTTTTTCTCTCGAATACTAATCATGAAGAAGATCAGCCTTGCCATTTAACTTTAAAAGATGCTTCCGTTCCTATTTCCGTAAATCTTCCCGAATACGACGAACCAGCACAAAGATATTGTCCTGCAGGGGTATATGAAGTTGTTGAAAAAGATGGCGAACAGAAGTTTCAGATCAATGCTCAAAATTGTGTTCATTGCAAGACATGTGATATCAAGGATCCGAGTCAGAACATTGTTTGGGTAACCCCTGAAGGTATGGGCGGACCTAATTATCCAAATATGTAAAAGGCCAATTTTAAAATCAGCCCTTTACATAAAATCTATTTTGATGAAGTAGTTATAAAGGTCATAAAAGATTCCTGACAAGTATATACAGACTGATACAACTCACCAAAAGCTTGCCCATCTTTAGACGAAGTAAACCATTCTATAGCTTTCCCATAGTCCTCTGCAGTAGGTGAAATTCCTATCCAATTTACAGAGCCTGGTTTTATAGGAATTTGTTGAAAGCCAGCATGAGCTTTGTAAGAATCAGATAAGCCAGCTTTCTTTAAATATGCAGAAAAAGTATCCATCATGTCGGATAGGTCTTCTAAAGTTTTACCTTTATTGATTTGGCATTCATAAATTTCAACAACTGGACCACTAAAACCGATTGTTGACAATCCCAACATTACAAAAAAAATTAATTTTTTCATTTTCTCTCCTAATGTAGTTAAATAAATAATGATATTAATACAGTTAAAAACATATGAAAAATTTAGTAATCGTTGAATTCCCAGCAAAAGAAGATAAGTTTAATGAATTAAAAAATACTCTCAAAGAAGCATTAGTTGATACCAGAGCTTTTGAAGGATGTATTTCTATAGATACCTACGAAGATTTCTCGGCAAGTACTATTTATTTGATAGAGGATTGGGAATCATTAGACAATCATACTAACTATGCAAATTGGCGAGCAGAAACAGGATTAGCTGATGTTCTAGAGCCCTTGCTTGAAGGCGGAGCAGCAAGTTTAAAGATTATTAGATGTGGAGAAAAATTAGATATCTAATCTATATGACTTTGCCCAAAGAAAATACATCACCGCCAGAATTAATCTCCAATTCCTGAGTTTTGGAATTCAATTTCGCCTCCTCGACTAATTGGTAAAAAACATTTCTGCTTATCAAAGCTTCTAGATTCTTTCTTACCAAAATATAAGGCGAAGGTTCTTGGGTCTTTTTATCAATTTCAACTCTCAAAGGATTTGCATTAGTTAGAGTAACAATGTCATCTACATTGGTTTGAAATAAATAAGTTTCTTTACCATCGATTACTTCTTTATTAAAAGTCTTAATTACAAAAGGTTTGTCTTCAACTTTGAGTTTAATTTTTTCAACTGGAGTTACTAGATAATAAAAACCATCGTCATCAAATCTGATTACGGTACTAAAAAGCTTAACCATTTTTTCTCTTCCAATCGGAGAGTTTTTAAAAAACCATTTTCCATCTCTTGCAATTTTCATATCGACATTTTCACAAAGAGGCGGATTCCATTTTTCCACTGGAGGCAATTCATTATTTTTTTGCGCCTCTAAAATGGATTGAAACAAGGAAGTTGTATTTATCTCTTTAGTCATTAAATAATTGTAGGCTCTTCTTCCAACCTTATATTGTATTTTTTCGAAACTGTAGTTTTTACTTTATTCTTTAGCTTTAAGATTGAATTTGGAGATTTATCTTCATTAATTAATACTAGAGAATGTTTTTTTGAGACTCGCGCTTTATTAAATTGCATTCCTTTAAGGTTGCATCTTTCAATTAGCCATGCAGCTGAAACTTTTATCAATGCATCATGTTTATAAAATTTTAAATCAGCTTCTTTGGAAAGAAGTTTTTTAAGATCTTTCTTATTGATCAATGGATTTTTAAAGAAACTTCCTACATTTGGTTTTGTTAAATAGTTTTCTAGTTTCTGATTACGAATCCTTAAAACCCTTTTTCTTAACTCAGAGGCTTTCTTAAACCTATAATCTTGTAAATCTTGATATGAATTATTTGCTATAAAATTTTCCTTTAATTTAAAAAAGACGTTTTTAATAAACAAATGTTTGTGTTTTTTAAAAAGTGAATCTCTATAATCAAAATTACAGTTCATATTATTTAGAATTTCAACATTTCCAGTCTTCAAATTAAAAACTTCAATGTGTTCTATGTAATCGGAAATTTCTTCTCCGTAAGCACCAATATTTTGAATTGGGCCTGCTCCGACAGTTCCTGGTATTCCGGATAAATTTTCTAAACCATATAGAGAATTTTTAATACAAAATCTCACAAATCTATCCCAGTTGTAACCACTGGAGACTTTTACTTTATTTTTATAAATCTTTTTTTCTTTTTTAAATGAATTTTTGATAATGAGTCCATCATAGGGTTTCGTAAAAACAACATTAGTTCCTTCTCCTAATATTAAGAATTTAATTTTGTTTTTCTTTATAAATTGAAAAGCTTGTTCTATCTCAGAATCTGTTTTGCACTCTAAGTAGTACTTTGCATTTACAGCTATCTGAAGAGAATTAAACTCACTCAGATCTTTATTTGTAACTATCATCTTTTGCAATTTCATTAGCTTTTTTAAGATCGTCTTCTGTATCTACTCCCAAATGAATTTTGGATACCGATTTGATTGCATTTATCTTAATTCCATTATCTAAAGCTCTGAACTGTTCAAGTTTATATTTCTTTTCATTATCGCTTGGCTGCCAAGATACAAAACTTTTCAAAGTCTTATATTTGAATCCATAAACTCCTTGATGAATGAATATATTATTCACTAGAGATGTTTCTCTAAAAAAATTTGATGCAATTCCATCATTAACTAGTATCTTTACTTTATTTGAATCTTCCAATTCGTCTAGAGATTTAAGGTCGCTGTAAAGAGTTCCCATTGCAATTTCTTCTTTGGAAACTAAATCAAAAAGATTATTTATATCCTCTGGATTAATAAATGGCTCATCGCCTTGAATATTAATTACTACATCCTCATCACTTAAACTAAGTTTTGAGACAGCCTCATTCACTCTATCAGTGCCAGAATGGTGACTTGAAGAGGTCATTACAACATTATCTTTTGAAAATAAGTCGTAAATTTTCTTTGAATCTGTAGCCACTTGAACTATGTCTGCTGATGTTTTTAATCCGGCTTCAAAAGTCCAATTAATCATCGGCTTATTCAATATCAACCTTAAGGGTTTCTCAGGCAATCTCTCAGATTGAATCCTTGCAGGAATTATGACAATTTTGTTCAAATTATTTTTTTAAATAAATCAGTTTTAAAATCTTCACTTATTACAGGTTCAATTTTTAAATACCAACAATTAGGATTTTTTAAAAACTTACATTTAATTGCATCTTTCTCGGTCATTACAATGGGCAAGTCATTCATCTCAAAGAAATCCGTATCTATGAATTCATGATGATCAGGAAATACTTTTTCAATCACTTGAAAATCAAGACTTCTCAGAAGAGAAAAGAAACTACTAGGATTTCCAATACCAGCTATCCCATAAACAATTCTATCCCTACTCCAATCATTAATATCAATTGACTCTTGAGTAACTAAGTTAACCCAAGATATAGGTTTGTAGGTCATCAAAAAGTTATTATCTTTGGATTCAGACTCCTTTGAATAAAAAGTATTGGTATTAATAACAAAATCAACTTGATCTAATTTTTTAATGGGCTCTCTTAAGGGGCCGGCAGGAAGCAAAAGATTATTACCAAATTTCCTCATTCCATCAATCATTGCAATTTCTATGTCTCTGCCTAGTTTAAAATGTTGAAGACCATCATCGCTTATTAAAACGTTACATTGTCTGTTTTTTATTAAATGCTTTGCAGCACTCACTCTATTGGCTCCTACAACTACTGGACAATTCGTGTTATTGAAGATGATCAATGGCTCATCTCCAACGTCGCTAGGATTTGACGATTGAGTGATTAATACGGGATTGTTTTTGGCTGTGCTCTTATACCCTCTTGAAACAATACCAGGATATAAACCTTCTTTTTTAAGTTCATTGGCAAGCCAAATAACTAAAGGAGTTTTTCCTGTGCCTCCAACTGTAAGATTCCCAATTACGATTGTCTTAAAATCTGGCTTCCATGCCGAAGCTTTATCTCTTTTTCGAAATATTTTAAATAAAAATCTATAAATCCAAGAAAATGGCAGTAGGATCTTTATCCAATTTTTATTTTCGTACCAAGCTTCTTCAATAAAGTTACTTGTTTTTTGCTCTGATAGGGCAAATTGAGATTTTAGAACAGGAAGTTTTTTCTTAGCTGGTTCAACTTCGTCTTTAAATTGATTCTTATAAAGTTCAAAGTAAGCTTTTTCTAAACTCATTAAGTCATTATGTCTGCCACTTTCTACAATTTTTCCGTCTTTTAAAACAATAATTTTTTCAGCATTCTCAACGGTAGAAAGCCTGTGAGCTATAACGATAGTAGTCTTACCTATTTTTAAGTTATCTATTGCTTGTTGAATTTGATTTTCTGATTCTGAATCCAATGCTGAAGTAGCTTCATCTAAAATAATAATTGGCGCATCTTTTAATAAAGCTCTAGCA
>LULV01000090.1_pt1 | contig 28268 bp, 33 predicted proteins | sample 728081 | NCBI WGS metagenome assembly LULV01 (sample SAMN03860280, study PRJNA289734) | marine metagenome | biome: seawater column; feature: ocean; material: water; isolation source: Red Sea water column Station 108 - depth 25m | place: Saudi Arabia: Red Sea | collected 2011-10-15 | depth 25 m | reverse complement strand
GTTGCATCAACATAAGTCATATTATAGTTTTTTGCATCTTGTGGAATTTTTTTTGGAACACCATGTGCAGAAAAAATAACTGGTCTTGTTTTGTCTTCAATTTCTTCAAGCTCTTCAACAAATATTGCACCTTTATTCCTTAGGTCATCAACAACAAATTTATTGTGTACTATTTCATGTCTAACGTAAACTGGAGAACCATACTTTTGAATTGATTTTTCAACAATTTCAATTGCTCGTTCAACACCGGCACAAAATCCTCGTGGAGCAGATAATAATATTTTAAGTTCTTTGTTTTTCATTTTTATCTAAAAGATACTCAAGTAATATATGTGGAAATGTTAAAGACGCCAAACCTATAAAAATGACTTTAATAATTGAGTTATCAAAATCATATTTAAAATTGAGCAAATAAATACCAACTAAACAAATAATAGCAGTTAATATAGTAAGTGGCATAGCCTTTTGAATAAAAATCAATAACCCATTTTTAATATTATTGTTATCTAATTCGTAAATTAATGTGATGCTATGTCTTACAGAATGTAAAAAGCAAAAATAAGCGGTAAATGCTATTAAAGGAGAGAGATAGTAATTTAAAATCAATATAGAAAAATAATCAAAAAAAATAGAAAAATTTTTAAAAGTAAATTTTTTAATAAACAAAATAATACTTGAAATAGAACTTAAGATTATCCCTAAATCTATTAATCTATTATTCTCAATAAAACTTAAACTTGAATAAAAATTTTCATTATCAATTAATAATAATTTAAATATTGCTATAGTTTCATCAAAATGAAAATATAATGGTGCCAAAATAACGAGAGATCCCTTTAGAAAATACAGTATCCCCATAAAGTGTGAATTATAGTTATGCAAAAATTGTGTATCCTCTTTACCAAAATGATATGAGGCAACCAGTAGAAATATTATTAACAAGATAGATGGTATAAAAATCCAAAGTGTTACAACCATTACAGCTAATAAGATATATGAAAGATAAAATAGAGATATATTTTCAATTTTAAAAATCTTTAGAAGCTTACCACCTTTGACATGATCCAAAGACCCATGTGATACACCAATAATTAAAATTAAAAATAAGCAAAATAATGGTGACAATATAAAGTTACTAAATTTAAATAGTATTAAAGAAAAAATGTTACAGAATAAAAAAAAAATAAAAGAATGATTAAGATTTATTTTTTTTATATTCATATTCATTTAGGTTTAATAAAATAAAGCTTTGATAAAAATCCATTTTGGCATTTTTAAAATTATAGTCAAATCCTCAAGAAAATTACTCTTATTGGAAAGAAATTTGATAATTGTTTTAGGTGAACTTTGAAACATTTTAAAAAAAATTTCCGACATTTTTTTTGGATGTTTTTCAAGAACACGTAAAAATATTTCATCCAAAAATTGATATTTTTTACCGATTTCAAATTTTTTAGTATTATGAATATTTTCAATATTTTTTCTAATAAATTTACTATGTTCTTGTATATTCAAAAAAGTATATCCTGTACTTAATCTTGTCATACCACCAGCAGTTCCAATATTAATTTTATTTTTTTCATTTTTAAATGATGGGTAAAAAAGCGGAATTGCGCCTATCTCTTTATAAGTGATTTTATAATTTTTTAAATTTAATTTCTTTTCGATATATTCTTTAATTTGTTGATCATAATCTTTTTGAGAGTCATCATTCATTTTTGAAAGCCAAGTACTCTCAATCAATGCCTTTTTTTTTGAGAAGGGAAGTGTGTAAAAAAAATGGACACTTTCTCTTTGATCACAATCAAAATCCATTAGATTAAAAATTTTTTCATCGAAATAATTATTCTCTGTCTCTATTTCAACTCCACAAAAGTGTTGCCATAAATTTCTAAAGTCTTTTTTGATAGAAGGAACGCTATTGAATATAAATGAATTTTTGGTGTTGATGTCTTTCAGTTCTTTTAAAAAAAAGATATTTTTATTTTTCTTTAATGAATTATTTATTTTCTCATAAAACAAACCACTATCGATGCTTTGATATGGATAATTTTCACATTCAAGAAAATTAGTTTTATTAGGTGCATTAACTGAAAAATTTTTCCAATTTTTTATGACACAATCATCAAAATTATGCTCAGATACTCTCCAAAAAGACCAGGTCTTATCTCTTTTGTACTCATCTCGAGGCTCGATTATTGCTAAGGTTTTATTTTCTAATTTATTATGAATCTCTAATTCATAGGCTAGAGATAAACCAGCACAACCACCCCCAATAATTATGTAATCAAATTCTTTCATCAAGATTAATTTCTTTATTAATCAATAAATGATCATGTTCAATTTGATCATCATTTTTATTTAATAAAGAAAGTATAATTAGATCATAAATTGATAAAATCGTCTCCAAAACTTTTTCAAAGTTTGAAACATAAATTTTTCCAGATTTACTATAATTTTCAAAGGTTTTCTTTTTCAAAATTTTATATCCAATTTTTCTGTATACTCTTCTTGCAACTAAGATACTAAATCTAAAGCTAAGTGGAATTTCTCTTATGGAATAAAATGAATTTTTATAAAATGTATCTGCAAGTTTAATAGTAGAGTTAATTTCCTCAAAATTTCCATTTATATAAGATCTATTTTTTTTTGAGTCCTCAATCACATCTCTGGATATATTAGTGAGTTGCATTGCTATACCAAGATCGATTGCAGATTTAAGAGATTGTTTTTTGTTCACATTTAAAATTTTTGCCATCATCAGCCCGACTGTTCCAGCTACTCTATAACAATAGATTAAAAGATCTTTTCTAGTATCTATTTTTACATTTTGTTTTATGTCGGACTCTATCCCATCAAATAAATCATAAATTATTTCCAGAGAAATATTGAATTCATTAATGATATTCCACATATTTTGAATAATAGGATCCTCAAAATTTTTTTGTTTAAAATCATTTACAAATTTTTGGAATTTTATTTTTTTTATTTCTATTTCGCCTTCGTCATCTGCAATATTATCTACAACTCTACAAAAATCGTATAAATAAGAACAATTTTTATAGGTTTTTTTTGGTAAAAAAAAACCAGCCCAATTAAACGATTTTGCGTAAATAGATAAATAATTTTTAGACGACATTATAAAATTTTATCTAAAACCTTTGCTGAGGAAAGAACTCCAGGTACACCTGCCCCAGGATGAGTTCCCGCACCAACAAAATATAAATTGTTATAAATTTCAGATTTGTTATGAAATCTAAAGTAAGCAGATTGCGAGAATTTTGGTTGTATAGAAAAACCAGAACCATATTTTGTATTGAGATCTTTTCTAACGACCAATCAATTTTAGATTGGTTATTAGGAACAGGAACTAGAACATAGAAACAATCATGTCCATCTGGTGCCATGGATTTATCAGTGGCAGTGGGTCTATGTAGATAATAACTTATATCATTGTTTAATTTTTTATGATTAAAAATGTCATCTAGGTGCTCTTTATATTTATTGCCAAATTTAATGGTGTGATGTTCAACATTATCGTAGATTTTTTTGGTTCCGAAATAATAAACAAATAAACCCATTGAATATTCCATTCTATTTTTTTTCCACTTAAACATAAAAGAATTATTACTCTTGCCATTTAACATTTTCTCATAAACACCCGGTGGATCTGCGTTACAAACAACTTTGTTAGCGCTTATTTTTTTTGAATTGTCTAATTGAACACCTGTAATCTCATTTTGGTTTGAAATTATTTGAGTCACCTCAGAACCTTTTATTACCTCGATACCTTCTTCATTCATTAATTTTTCAAAACCACTTATAATATTTCCTGTTCCACCCATAGAATAGTGAATGCCCCATTTTTTTTCTAAGTATAAAATCAATCCATATATTGAAGTTGTGGTAAATGGATTTCCACCAACTAAAAGAGGATGCATGCTCAACATTCTTCTTAATTTTTCATTTTTAATATAAGATGATACTAGTGAATATACTGACTTATAGCTTTTGAGTTTGAGTAATGCGGGTAATTGTTTCATCATCACTGAAGGCTTGTCAAAGGGTACATCAGCTAGTTCTGTAAAACCTTTATCAAAAATTTTTTTGGTGAAATTAACAAGTTTTTCATATCCTTGAGCATCCTCTTTATTAATAAGCTCAATCTGTCTTTTCATTTCATTTTCGTCACCAGAGTAATTGAACTTTGATTTATCCTCAAAAATAAATTGGTACCAAACTTTAAGAGGTGTTAATTTAATATAATCATTTGGATTTTTTTGAAATAATTCAAATAATTCATTTATTAAGTATGGAGCTGTAATTACTGTTGGACCACCATCATAAATGAACCCATTCTTTTTAAAAACTCTTGCTCTACCACCTAGGTCTTTGTGTTTTTCAATTAATGTAACATTGTGACCCTTAGCTTTAAGGCGAAGAGCAGCTGCTATACCACCAAAACCAGAACCTATAACTACAGAATTCATCATGATAACTTATATTTTTTTGGATAAATTGTAAAAAGTATTATGAGTTAATTTTTTTTAACTCTTCTTTAGTTTCTTCTAAATTTTTCTGAAACAGTGTATCAAGTTTAGATTTATCAACTGAGGTTGTTATTATTTTTTTTACAGAGTCTATAGCTATTTTAACAGATGCATCTTTAATCTCTTTAATTGCTACCTCTCTCATTTGATTAATTTTATTTTTAGCCAAATTTTTCTTAATTTCTGAAGATTTATGAAATTTGTCATTAAGCTCAATGATTAATTTATCAGCATCTTTCTTTGCCTGATCAAGTATTTCTTTACTTTCGGATTGCGCTGTGTCTAATTTTTTCTGAGCATTATCTAATAATATCTTTGCTTCACTTCTCAGTTTCTCACTTTCATCAATCTCATTTTTTATGTCTGAGATTAATTTATTAAGAATAGTATTAATTTTTTGAGGTACTTTTAAATATATCAGACCCCCAAAAAATATTACAAAAGAAACTGCGACCCAAAAAGTTGAATCAATGACCATAATATTTATCTCCGTTTTTTTTTACTAGATCATCAACAATCGCAGAGATACTGCTATTATTAACTTCTGCTCCAATTAATTTTTTTAAAATTTCAGTAGATGTTACAACTGCAATTTTATTAATTTTTTCTGGAGCACTTTGTTTTAAAGTATCTATTTCTACATCAGCTTTTTTAATTTCATCATCAATTTGTTTATCTAAAATCTCTTTTTTAGAATTAATATTTTTGATTACTTTTTCTCTAGCATCTTTAAAAATATTTTTTGCTTCAATTTTACTTTTAAGAATAATCCCATCAAATTCTTTAAGTTTAGCTTCACTACTTTCTCTTTGTTTTTCAGCTGCCTCAATATTTTCTTGGATTTGTGATTTTCTTAATTCTAAGTTTGCACTTATTTTGGGCAGTATAAGTTTAGATAAAACAATATACAGCACTCCAAAAGTTAGTACGAGCCAGAAAATTTGTGAAATCCAAAACTCTGGATCTAATTGAGGCATTCCTCCACTCTCCGCTGCAAAAATCTTTTTTGTAAAAAAGAAATTTGAAATTAATGAATATAAAAATATTTTTTTAAACATTAATTAAAACGCGAAAAGAATTATCAATGCAACAACTAATCCAAATAATCCTGTTGCTTCTGCAAGAGCAAATCCTAAAAGCAAATTAGGAAATTGTTTTTGGGCTGCAGATGGATTTCTCATTGCACCAGATAAATAATTTCCAAAAATTATTCCGATACCTACTCCAGCTCCAGCTAAAGCTATTGCTGCAAGTCCTGCTCCAATCATTTTTGCTGCTTCTAATTCCATTATATCCTCCTTATAAGTTAATGGTGTAAATTTAATGCATCATTTAAATAAATGCATGTTAAAATTGCAAAAACATAAGCTTGAAGAAAAGCAACTAGTATCTCCAAACCAGTTAAAGCAACTGAAAAACTCAGTGGAAGCCATCCACCAACAATTCCGAGGCTTACGACAAAGCCCCCGAAAACCTTCATCATAGTGTGTCCAGCCATCATGTTTGCAAACAATCTTACGGATAAGCTGATGGGTCTACTTAAATATGAAATAATTTCAATGACCACAATTAATGGTAAAAGTACGATTGGAACACCACTTGGAACAAATAGTTTTAAGTAACCAAAGCCATGTTTTATAAAACCAATAACTGTAACTCCAATAAAAATAAAAGCTGCTAATATGAAAGTTACAATGATATGACTAGTCACTGTAAAAGTGTAAGGTATCATGCCGAACATGTTGCAAAACAAAACAAACATAAATAATGAAAAGATAAATGAAAAATATGGTTTAGCTTTTGAACCAGCAGTATCGCTGATCATTTTTGAGACAAATGAATAGCTTAATTCAGCTAAGAGTTGGATCTTATTCGGAAGTATTGAATTTTTTTTTGAACCAAGATTAAATATTATTAAAATCGCGAGAGAACTTATGACCATGAATAAACTAGCGTTGGTAAAAGAAATATCAAAAGCGCCTACTTTTATTTCTGGACCAATTCTATAAACTTCGAATTGTGTCATTGGGTTAGCTGCCATAAATCCTTATCTATTTTTGCATTTTTTTTGCGGATCTAATTACATTAATTATCCCTGCAACTACCCCTACAAAAAAAAATATTAAAATTAACCAGGGTTTAGTACCAAAGGTCTTGTCCAAAAGAAACCCAATAATTGTCCCTACGGCGACTGCTGAAACTAGCTCAGTACTTAGCTTAAAAGCAGTGCCAATTGGAGATTGATTATCTTTTTTATTTTCTAGATCTCTTTTTGAAACCTTTTTCTTTGCAATCTCTAAGCGAGTTTTGAATGGATCTTTGGACATTTTAATTAATTACTTAAGCGACCATGCTTTCTGCTTTTTGTAAATCAACAGCCACAAGCTGACTTATCCCTTTTTCAGGCATGGTGACACCATAAAGTCTATTCATTTTTGACATTGTCAAAGCATGGTGAGTAACAATGATGAATTTGGTATTTGTAATTTTAATTAGTTCTTCAAGCAAGCCACAAAATCTTGTTACGTTGGCATCATCTAAAGGTGCATCAACCTCGTCCAAAACACATATAGGCGAGGGGTTAGTTAAAAAAACTGCAAAAATCAAAGATAGTGCAGTCAAAGCCTGCTCACCACCTGACAATAAAGTTATTGATTGAAGTCTTTTTCCAGGAGGACTTACTAACATTTCTAAACCAGCTTCTAAAGGGTCATCAGAGTCAACCAATTCAAGCTTAGCATTTCCTCCATTAAATAATTTTGTATAAACCTCATTAAATTTTCTATTTACCTTATCAAAGGCCTCAATTAGTCTTTCCCTTCCTTTTTGATTTAACTCATTAATACTATCTTTGAGTTTTACAATTGCTGTAACTAAGTCTGCTCTATCTTGTTCCATTTTCTTAATTTCTGTTTCATATTTTACAGTCTCTTCGTCAGCCTTCAGGTTAACCGAGCCTAATTTTTCTCTCTCTTGTTTTTTTTTATCTAATAAGTCTTCTTGATTAACAGCATCAGGCAATTCTTCCACACCAAATAAATTTGAATTTTCTAAAATGTTTTCTTCTGTAAGATTTAGCTCAGAAATAATTCTATCCACTAAATCATTTTTTCTTTTTTTTAGTCCTTCAATTGTTGCCCCTGAACTTGCTTTTCGTTCTCTTATCTGAATAGATTGTTCTTGTATCTCGTTTAGTTGATTTCTAAGATTTTCAATTTTTTCATCTGTGGTATTGATAATTTGCTCATTCTCATTTTTTTCATTTTCAGAAATTCTCAAATTTTCTGAAATTTGCCCTTTTTTTTCTGCCTGAAATTTTGGTTGATTATCAAGTTTATCTCGTTGCACATTAAGTTTATTTTTTCTATCACTTAATTCTGCAACCATTTTTTCCGAATTAGATAAAAGATTTTTCCAACTCTCAATCTCCTTATCAATTATTGCAATTCTTTCATTTCTTTTGACAGACTCTCTTTTGATATTTTGATTTTTACTATAACTATCTGCGTATTCTTCGATGACAAATTGACAATCATCTAACGCTTTAATTGCATCATCATTTTTTTTTGAATTAATTAATTGTTTAATTTTATCGATTTCTGATTTTAACTTATTCTTGCTGTTTTCCAAATCTTCATTCGATTGTTTCTCAGTTTGATAATATTTTGAGTCGATTTCAATAAGCTCACTTTTTTCTTCTTTCAGTCTTTTTTCATTTGAGTTTGCATCAATCACTATTCCTCTTTCCCTACTAATATCATCATCTATTGTTTGTAGAGATTTTTTTACGTTTTCTATTTCGTCTTGAATTCTAGTATTTTCCTCATCTAGACTTTTTAGTTCTAAGTTTAGCCTTTGTATCTTCGATAAATTTTCAATATTTTTTTCTCGTAATGGAGTTATTTTATCAACCTCAGTTTTAATCAGTTTCTCTAATTCGTTAATTTTATTATTAAAACCACTGACTTCAGTTTCTGCTTCTGTATTAATTTCATTTTCTATTTTAATTTCTTTATCGATCTCTAGTAATTTTAGATAATATAGTCCTGCTTCAATTTTTTTTATTTCATCAGAAATATTTTTGTATTTTGTAGCCTCTTCAGCCTGTTTTTGTAAATTTGCTAGTTGCCTTTCCTGTTGCCTTCTTAATTCATCAGCTCTCTTTAGATTATTTTCTGCAGCGCTCAACCTTAGTTCAGCTTCATGTCTTCTAACATGTAACCCAGAAATTCCTGCAGCTTCCTCTAAAATTGCTCTTCTATCAGTAGGTTTTGCAGTAACAAGGGCACCAATTCTGCCCTGACTAATCATTGATGGAGAGTGAGCTCCAGTTGATAAATCTGCGAAAAACATTTGAGCATCCCTTGCTCTAACTTCTTTATCATTGATATAAAACTTCGAACCTTTATCTTTTTCTATTTTTCTTCTAACATTTATTTCGTTTAACTCTCTAAATTGCACTGGACCCTCGTTATTTTCATTGGCAACAGTTACCGAAACTTCAGCAATATTTTTAGAAGGTTTGTTTGATGTTCCTGAAAATATGACATCTTCCATGCCCGATCCTCGCATGCTTTTTGCAGATGTTTCACCCATTACCCATCTTAAAGATTCAACAATATTTGATTTTCCGCAACCATTTGGGCCAACAATGCCTGTTAAACCATTTTCAATTAAGAAATTAGTTTTATCTGCAAATGACTTAAATCCATTGAGTTGGATTTTTTTAAACTCCATGGATTAACTTATATCAGCTTTTCCAATGTTTTTTTTAAATTTTTATAATTAAGAGATTTTTCGAACTTTTCGTTATTAATTATTATCGTAGGAGTAGAATTAACTTTAAAATTTTTTGTCCCCTCGATTCGATCATTTAAAACATAGTCCTCTATTTCTTTGTTGTTAATACATTTTTCAAAATCAATATCAAACCCAGCTTTTTTTAGAAATTCTTTCAAATTATTATTTACTTCTTCTATTTCCTTACCTTTTATCCAAGCTTGTTGATTAGAGTAAAGTTTTTCCAAAATTTCTAAGCTTTGATCTTGTTTACACAGAGAAATTTTTGAAGCATTTAAAGCAGCAATATCTAAAGGAAAGTGTCGAAATTCTATTTTGACTAGTCCTGTATCTATGAAATCTTTTTTAAGAGAGGGGTAAACATCTTTATGAAAATTTGCACAATGACTACATGTTAGAGACTCGTAGGCAATTATTGTAATCTTTGCATTTTGATTTCCTGAAACTATTCTCTTTATTTCTGCGTTAGCACTAGTAGTTAATCCAAAAATTAATATTAAAAATATAAATAATTTATTCATTTTTCTTTAAAAACTTTAGTTAATTCAATTAAAGAATTTTTGATTTCTTCATTTTTAACATCATTAAGTTTATTTTTATATTTATTGTTTGTCACAGGTTTGTTCTGAATTATCTTCTGATTATCTATTTTATTTTCATCGTTAAAACTTGTAAATTTAATCCGTTTTACAACTTCATCTTTAAAAAAAGCATTCATTCTATCCATAATTTCTTTTTTTGAATATTCTAACTCAACTTCATGACCTCTTTGCACCATTATTAAAAGCGTGCTTACACTGAACTTGTTTGTATTCTTAAAAGATTTTGGATAACAAACTTTAAATAATTTTTCACCAGCAATGAATTTCCAATTATTGAGTGTTTCGGAATAAATATGACCTCTTTTATTAATAAACTTTTTAATATTTTTTGGCAAAGTGTCATTGAAAGACCTTAATCCTTGAATGCTACCAGTTCTCTGCTTAATATATTTTTTATATTGCATATGAAAGATCAATTTGTAACAAAAAAAATTCTCAATTGGTACGATTTAAATAAAAGATCATTACCATGGCGAAAAAATGTTTCACCCACTAAAAAGCAATATTTTACATTAGTAAGTGAATTTATGTTACAACAAACTCAGGTTGCAACAGTTATTCCTTATTTTAATCGCTTCATTAAAAAAATTCCAAATCTTAGCTCACTTGCCAAAACTAATGACAAAAAACTATATAAACTCTGGGAAGGTCTTGGATATTATTCTAGAGTAAAAAATTTAAGAAAAACTGCTCAAGTTGTTAAAAAAAATTTTCAAGGGAAATTACCAGATACTTTTGATGATTTAATTTCTTTACCAGGAATTGGAAATTATACTGCAAGTGCAATTTTGGCTATTGCATTTAATAAGTCTTTTATACCGCTAGATGGAAATGTTGAGAGAGTTTTAAAAAGATATCTTTTTCTAAAAAAAGAAAAAGAAATTACCAAGGAAAATCTACACAAAAAAAAATCAATATTAGGAACATCCCCAAGGTCTAGCGATTATGCGCAGGCTTTAATGGAATTAGGGGCTTTGATTTGTAAACCTACAAATCCCAACTGTTTAAAATGTCCAATTTCAAAAAAATGTAAATCATTTCGTAAAAAAGATTTCAAACTTGTAAAGAATAGTAAAAAAAATATAGATAAGTATTTTATTTTAAATGTTTATAAAAAAGATAAAAAATATCTATTGGTTAAAAATACAAAATTTAAATTTCTCAAAAACTTAAGAATATTTCCAATGCAGGAATTATCTAAACCCAAAAAATTTAATAAAACTATAAATTTTAAAATGTCCAACATGAATATGAATATCAAAATTCAATATCCAAAAAATGTTAGAGAAATATCCTCTTCTTGTTGGGTTGATCAAAAAAAAATTGGTAATTCTATGTTGCCAACATTTACAAAAAAAGTTGTTAAGTATTTAGAGGGCAACTTATGAAAAAAATAGCCATTATCGGAGCTGGTATTTCAGGATTATTTATTGCTAATTTGTTCAAGAAAAACTCAGATTATCAAGTGGTAATTTATGAGAAAAGTAATTCGATTAATCTTGAGGAAGGTTATGGAATTCAATTATCCGTCAATAGTGTGAAGCTTTTAAATGAAATTGAATTTAATAAATTTGAAAATGCAAGAAAGTTTAATCCAAAAAAGATTATTTTTTTTTCATCTAAAAACTTCAAAAAGATATGTGATTTGAATATCTCTGATTTTAATTCAGAGAATTGTCAGTACACTACCTTGAAAAGATCTGATTTAATAAATTTTTTGAAAAAGGATATAGAAAATTTAATTAAATTTAATCACAATGTCTCGAGTATAAATAAAGAAAATCAGAAAATTCAACTTACTTTTAAAAACAATGAAATTTTTGAATGTGATTATTTAATCATTTCAGATGGAGTTTTTTCAAAAAGTAGAAGTTTGATTTCCAGCAATAAAAGTCAACCAAAATACAACAACACACTAGCGATTAGAGGAAAGATAACAAATTCTTCCAAAATCGATAATGAAAATATTTCATTATTTTTAGGCTCCGATTTTCATCAGGTAATTTATCCAGTAAATCAAAATGGAGACTTAAATTTTATAGCAATTATGAAGTATCAACTTACTTTAGAACAACAAAAAAATTATTCTTTATTTAAAGAAAATTCCTTCATTAGAAAAGTTTTAGAAAAGGTTCCGAAAGAAAATAAAGAATTTTTTGATAAAATTAAGGAATTAAAAATATTCCCAGTATTTGTTAGTAAAGACTTTTTTAAAACAAATGATGATAACATTAATTTTATAGGTGATGCTTTTTTTGCTTTTCCACCTTCATTTGCTCAAGGGGCATCTCAATCCATAGAGGGTGCTTATGAATTATTTAAAAGTATTGAAAATAACTTAGAAGGGGATTTCTTTAAGAATAGAGTTAATAAAACCAAAATGGTCAATAAAAGATCTAAACTAAATCAATTCGCATTTCATTTGTCTAATCCTGTGGCTGTTTTTTTTAGAAATATTTTTTTGAAAAAATTTATTAAAAACAAAAAGTTTTTAGATTCTTATTTAGGTAAAATTTATAATAATTAATTTTTTGAAATTAATCTTTGTCTTAAATTATCTATAGGCACTATTTGCCCATTAAGATTATAATGCCAATAAGTCCAGCCATTACAACTTTCTGCTCCCAATATTGATGCAGCTACCTTGTGAATAGAGCCCTCTTTTTTGGCATGTTTTATACTTCCATCAGCCATAATTTTTGCACTGATTTTCTTTTTATTATCAAAAATAGTAGTGCCTGGTTTAATTATTCCTAATTCAACTAATGACCCAAAAGGTATTCTTGGCTTAGATCTACCATTTTGCAAAGTATCTAAATAATCATCTTCTATAGGTTTTGTATTTTTAAGTCGTTGTTCAGCTGCCTTATAATAGGTTTTTTCTTTTTCAATTCCGTAATAATTTCTACCCAATTTTTTTGCAACTGTTGCTGTTGTTCCTGATCCTAAAAAAGGATCTAAAACTAAATCATTTTTATTTGAGGTTGCTAATAAAATTCTGTGAAGTAGAGCCTCAGGTTTTTGAGTAGAATGTACTTTTTTGCCATTCTTTTTAAGTCTCTCAGAACCATTACAAATCGGCAACTCCCAGTTTGATCTCATTTGAAGATCATCATTTAAACATTTTAAAGATTGATAATTAAAAGTGTATTTTGATTTTTCTGATTTTGATGCCCAAATCAATGTTTCATGTGCATTAGTAAAACGTGTCCCTCTGAAATTTGGCATAGGATTTTTTTTATTCCAGATGATGTCATTTAAAATCCAAAAACCTAAATTTTGAATAGCAGTGCCAACTCTAAAAATGTTATGGTAACTGCCAATCACCCAAATAGCTCCATTTTTTTTCAAAATTCTTTTACATTCCGTTAACCACGAGTAGGTAAATTCATCATACTTTTTAAAATTTTCAAATTGATCCCATTTATCATTGACTGCATTTACCTTAGACCTATCGGGTCGTATAAGCTCATTCCTTAACTGTAAGTTGTAAGGAGGGTCAGCAAAAATTAAATCAAAAGTCTCACTAGGGATTTTTTTAAGCTCCCTTAAACTATCTCCATTTATTAATTTATTTTTAAAGTCCAAATTCATTTTATAAAAATAAATTAGACTCCAAAAAGATTCTTGGGTCAACCTAGGATTGAATTATTTGGATTCCATTTGTATGATGGTGGTTCACAACAACTACATCTGGTGTTTCTACGTGAAACCTATTTTAACTTGCTGATCGGTGAAAAGGTTTTTCTATGGTGAGAAGTAATCCCAAATTTTTTTATAGCTTTAAGATGTTGTTTAGTTCCATATCCATAATTTTTACTCCAGTAATAATTTTTAAATTTCTTACCTAACTTAGAGATCATTTTATCACGTGTAACTTTTGCTATGATTGATGCTGCAGAAATAGATGGTATTTTTTGATCACCTTTAATGACTGATTGAAGTTTATAATTTTTTAAATTTGGTGTTTTATTTCCATCGACCAAAATCAGTTTTGGTTTTTTTTTGAGTTTTTTAATTGCTCTTTCCATAGCCAATAGGCTTGCATGAAGAATATTTATTTTTTCAATTTCTGAGACAGAAGCTTTACCTGTAGCCCAAATAGAGTTTTTTTTAATGTATTTAGCTAAAAATTCTCGTTTATTTTTTTTTAAACTTTTTGAGTCTTTCAATAACTTCTTATTGATGGTCTTGTTCAATATTACGGCTGCTGCATAAACAGGTCCAATTAAGCTACCCCTGCCAACTTCATCAACTCCAGCAATAGTTTTCATTAAATCCTAATATTTAAATCTTGAATTTTTTGTTTAATTTTTTTTAGATCTTCCCATGAAAATTTTTTATTTTCTGGAAATCTAATTAGATAGGAGGGGCTAAAAGAAATCATGATAGGAATAGTTTTGTTCTTTAAAATTATTTCTTTCCACTTACCTCTTTCATTAGATATTTTGCTTAATCCTGTAATTGCCTCCATTGCTGTGCTGCCCATTAAAATTAAAATTTTTGGATCTATTATCGCAATGTGTTCTTTTAAAAATATTGCATAACGTTTTATCTCCTGTGCAGTGGGTTTTCTATCTTCTGGTGGTCTGAAATTAATTGAGTAGGTAGTGTAAATATTTTCTCTTTTTATATTGATTGCCAGTAACATTTTGTTCAAGAGATTGCCCACTTCTCCTTGAAAGCATAAACCTGTTTCATCCTCTATTTCGCCTGGAGTCTCTCCAATTAACATCACATCAGCATTAATGTTACCTTCGCCCAGGACCAAATTCTTAGAATTATTTTTTAAATTACAATTTTCAATTGAATTAATCTTTGTTTTAAGATCATTCAGCAATTTTTTTTTATTTATTGAGGTGTTTTTATTTTCAGTTAAATTGACTTTAAATCTATTGATTGGTTTATCGCTAAAAACAAAATCAGTTTCAATTGTTTTCATGAATTCTTGAGCATATTTAGCATTTTGATTTAAAGTCTTTTTAATCATACAATGTAGTAATGGTACTTAAAAATATAAAATTTATACTTATTGTATTATTATTTTATCAGAACACTTTGTTTACGAAAAGTAATTCTTTTGAAAAAATTGATTCTAAAAATTTATCAAAATATTTTTCAGGTATAGTTGCTTTTGGCAATAAAAAAAATTCTGAAGCTTTAGATTTTTTTAATTCATCTAAAATTTTGATTAATGCTCATGATCCATTTTTAAAAAGGTATGTATCTTCATTAGTATTGGAGAATAAAGTATTGCAAGCGATTCAAATTATTAAACAAAATTATGAAAATGAAAATATAGATTTTTTCGACTCTTATTTATTGTTAATAATTGATAGTTTAAAAAAAAATGAGTTAGATATTGCCTATGAATATATTTCTATTGCAAATAATTTTGCAGAACAGGATAGGTTTAATTTAGCAATTTTAGAGAGCTTAAAACAATATGTTTATCTCTTTAAAGAAAAAAAATTTTTAGACGATAAGAAAAACTTTGGAAGACTGTCTTATATCTCAGAAACATTTCAAAAGTGTTATTTAGATGATCCTAATACAGGGAGATATTTCTCAAAATTGATTAATGATCCTGAGTCAGATTTTACTAGATATATTTATTTTTATATAAGTTACTTAGTTGAAAACGATAATTTAGATGAAGCAAAAGTAATTACTGATGAAATAGAATTTTTAAATTCAACATTGCTACTATCACAAGGTAAAAGTTGGATCGACAATGGAAACTTACAAAAATTTAAAGAGGTCTTTTCATGTAAAAATCATAATGATTTGATTGCTGAATTTTTGTTTTTAATATCAAATCTGTATTCTGCACAAGACAATTACGAAATGTCAAATTTTTACTTAAATTTATCAAATTTTCTTAATCCAAGATTTGTGTTTAATTTATCACTAGTTGCAGAAAATCATTATTTTAACAAAGATTATGAAAAGGCAAAAAAGGTTCTTAAAAAATTTAAAAAGGATGATGATTTTTACTATTGGTTTAGATTAAAAAAAGAAGCGCAAATAATTTCAGCGCAAAGAAATAATCAAGAGTCTCTTAACTTTATTAAATTTAATTTTGACAAAATTGAAAATCCAAATGAGAAAATATTATTTGATGTTGCTAATTTTTATAAAAAAGCAAAAAATTATGAAGAAGCAATAAGATATTACTCTAAAATTATTGAAAATTTAGATGATAATTCGGATATCAAGTCAGATATTCTTTATCGAAGAGGAGGTACATATGAACGAATTAAAAATTATGAAAAAGCCGATAAAGATTTAATTGATGCACTTCAAATTACACCTGACGATGCTTATATACTAAATTACCTTGCTTATTCATGGCTTGAGAGGGATTATAAAATTAATGAAGCGATTAAAATGCTTGAAACAGCCTACGAACTTGAGAGTGATGATCCATATATAATAGACTCTATTGGTTGGGCTTATTATTTAACTGATGATTATCCAAGAGCTGAAAAATTTTTGAAAAGAGCCGTAGAATTGATGCCGGATGATCCGATAGTGAATGACCATTACGGCGATATTTTGTGGAAGCTCAATAGAAAAATCCAGGCTAGATATTTTTGGACCAATGTATTGAAAATGAAAGATACTGAAAAAGAATTAATTGAAAAAATTAATATTAAGATGATCGAAGGTCTTAAAAGCTCTTAATGCCTTTTTCCAGAATAAAATCACACGCGAAATTAAATTTGGCATTAAATGTTATAAGCAAAAGTAAATCTTTGCATAATATAGAGAGCATAATAAGCTTCGTAGATTTGCACGACATAATTTTGATCAAAAAAATTAAATCAAAAAAACATTTAATTTCATTCAATGGAAAATTTTCTCGAAGGATAGGTAAGAAAAATACTGTTTCTAAATTATTTGAGATCTTAGAAAAAAGAAAAATTTTGAAAAACCAAAGATTTCAAATCAAAATCAAAAAATCTATACCTGATAAAGCTGGTCTTGGCGGTGGCTCAATGAATGCAGCAAGTATACTAAGATATTTGGCTCATAAGAGAATAATCAATATCAAAAATAAGGAAATGTTAAAAATTTCTAAGTTAATTGGTTCAGATGTGATGTTAGGCTTAAATCATAAAAGTAAGATTTTAAATTCAAGAAATAAAATAAAGTATTTCAATAATGTAAAAAAAATTTACCCATTAATCGTAAAACCAAATTTTGGTTGTTCGACTAAGGATATTTATTCAAAGGTTAGAAAGTTTGATAAAGCAAAATTTGGCAAGGGAGCCAAAAAAATGTTTGATATCAATTTTTTAAAAGATATGAAAAATTCCTTAGAAACAATAGCTTTTTTAAAATACCCAAGATTAAAAAATATGAAACTTTATTTAGAGAATTCTCTAAACCCAGTTTTTGTAAGAATGACAGGATCGGGATCAGCTTTAGTTGCATATTATCAAACAAAAAAAAGATGTGAACGTGCGAAAAAAAGGTTTATTCAAAAATACAAAAATATCTGGTGTATAGCCTCAAAAACTATATAAATTTGATTTTTTTGTGTTATACGAACTTAATATTGGGGCGTAGCCAAGCGGTAAGGCACGGGTTTTTGGTACCTGCATCCTAGGTTCGAATCCTAGCGCCCCAGCCAAGTATGAAAAATTTTTTAGATACAATTTTTTTTAGATCAAATAATTTAAATTATATAAGTCAAAGTATTCGAGATTTAACAAAAAATACTCCAGCAAATAAAATATTTAAAGCCATAAATTCTTATTCATCAGATAGTGAAGTAAGATTTGTAGGAGGTTGCATAAGAAAAATCATTAATAAAGAAATAGTAAATGATATTGATATGGCTACAAACCTTGATCCTCAAAAGGTTTGTGAAGTTTTGAAAGAAAATAAAATTGATTATTACGAAACTGGTATTGAACATGGAACAATTACAGCACTTATAGAAGGGTACAAATTTGAGATTACCTCATTGAGAGAAGATATTTTAACAGATGGAAGACATGCAAAAGTGAAATTTTCAAAAAATTGGAAAGAGGATGCATTAAGAAGGGATTTTACCATCAATTCCATTTACGCGGATGAAGATGGAAACTTGTTCGATCCTTTTGAGGGTAAAAAAGACTTAGAAAACGGTTTCGTAAATTTTATAGGAGACGCTGATAAAAGAATTAAAGAAGATTATTTGAGAATTTTAAGATATTTAAGATTTTTCGCCCATTACTCAAAGCATCCGCATAATCCAGAATTAATCAGAAAACTTAAAATTAATATCGGTGGTATCTCAAAATTATCTAAAGAGAGACTATTAGATGAGCTAAAAAAAATAACTCACTTAGAAATATTAGAAAAATTAGCTGATGATAAATTGAGCTCAGAATTATTTTTAATTGTTTTTCCTGAATTAAATAATTTAAAAACTTTTTCAAAATTAAACTCAAAAAAAAAACAAATAATTAATAAGGCTGATTTTGTCTTTCTATTATCTTTAATGATTATTGATGAGACAGATAATGCAGATTATTTTATGTACAAATTTAATATTTCTAAAAAAGATCAAAAAAGAATTAAAATTATTGATAATTTTTTTAAGGAAAAAATTGGATCAAAAACTTTTAGAGAGGAAAACTTAAATGGTATTTTTTATTATAATGGAAAACAAGCTGTAACTGATATTCTCAATTATTATTTAATAAAATCAAAAAAAAATTCTGAAAATATTCAAAGATTAATTGATTTCTACAAAGATAAAACAATACCAAAAATGCCTGTGGGTGCAGAATTTTTAATGGAAAAATTCAATATTCCTGAGGGTAAACAATTGGGTGCAAAATTAAAAATAATTGAGGAAGAATGGGTGAAAAATAATTTTCAAATTTCAGATAAACAAGTAAGTCAAATTGTTAACAATTAGATATATTTTACGTCTTTAATTTCAAAATTTTTGACCCCGGCAGGAGTTTTTATTTCAACTAAATCATTTTTATTTTTTCCTATTAAACCTTTACCTATAGGCGATTGAAAATAAATTAATTTTTGTTTGAGATCAGCTTCATCTTTTCCTACAATCTTATAATTTATTTTTTCTCCAGTATCTAAATTTTCTAAAAACACAGTCGAGCCAAAGATAACTTTTCCATCATTATTTAATTTCGTAACATCAATGACATTTGCTCTAGCAATGATATCATTAATTTCAGTAATCCTTCCCTCATTGTGAGACTGCTCTTCTTTTGCAGCGTGGTACTCTGCATTTTCTTTTAGATCACCATGTGACCTCGCTTCAGCAATCGCCGCTACAATCTCAGGTCTTTTTTTTTCTTTTAAAAAGATTAATTCATCTTTAAGTTTATTTAGGCCATTTAAAGTAATTGGTTCTTTGTCCATGTTATTTCCATTTTGCTAACGGAGGTAATGACATTAAAATACCTTCAACGTTTCCACCAGTTTGCAAACCAAATTTTGTTCCTCGGTCATAGAGTAAGTTAAATTCTGTATAACGACCTCTTTTTATGAATTGTAATTCTTTATGTTTTTTAGTCCACTTTTTCTTCATTTTTTTTCTAATGATTTTTTCAAAAATAAATTGAAAAGTGATCCCCACATCTCTTACAAATTTAAAATCTTTCTCAAAATTATCTTTTTTATAATCAAAAAAAATTCCACCAATACCCCTCGGTTCTTTTCTATGAGGTAAATAAAAATATTCATCACACCATTTCTTATATTTTGTGTAATATTTCTTATTGTGTTGATCACACATTTTTTTTAGGGTTTTATGAAATTCTTTTTTTTCCTTATCATCTTTTATTGATGGGGTTACATCCATACCACCACCAAACCAGTCCTGAGTTGTGCAGATATATCTTGTATTAAAATGCATGGCAGGGATCATGGGATTTTTCATATGCATCACAACGGAAATACCAGAAGCCCAAAAACTGGGATTTTTTTTTGCACCTAAAATATTTTTTTGAAATTGTTTTGGAAATTTTCCATTAACTTTAGAAAAATTTACTCCAACTTTATCAAATATTCTTCCATTTTCTAAAATTCTAAATTCTCCGCCTCCTTCGTCTCTTTTTTTACTTCTGTTCCAAACAGTGGTTTTGATATCCGCATCTTTTCTTTCAAGGTTAGTTATAGTATGCCAAATAGCTTCTTGTAGCATTTTGAACCAATTACTTGTGATGTCTTTTTTAATTTCTAAATCCATATTAGATTAATTTAGTTTGTTTTAAACTTTCTGCCAATATGATTGCAACAGAAGATGCAATATTAAGTGAGCGCTTATTGTTTTTCATAGGAATTTTGAGTCTATCTTTAATTTTTTTGTGAACCTCATTTGGCACTCCGGCACTTTCTCTACCAAAAAGAATAGTGTCATTTTTATTAAACTTAAATTTTGTGTAAGAAACAGACGCTTTTGTGGTCATTAGAACTATTCTTTGATCTTTTTTTGATTTAAAAAAATCATCTGAGCTTTGATGGAATTTTATGTCTTTTTCATTCATATAATCCATAACGACTCGCTTAAATCTTCTGTCACTCAGCATAAACCCGCAAGGCTCTATTATTTCAAGTTTTGCACCTAGGCACGCACAGGTTCTGATTATTGCTGCTGTATTTTGAGGTATGTCTGGTTCAAATAAAGCAATTTTAGGGCCATGATTTATCAAATTCTGTGTCATTCTTTCAGTAGTAAATTTATCATTTTATATTATATGAAATCATATATTTAAGTAGAAAAAAGCAATATTGAGTATATTTAACTATTATTGATGTCAGAAAAAAAAACTAATAGACGAGATTTCTTATTCACAGCAACTTATGCAGTTGGTGCGGTTGGTGTTGGTGCAACGATATGGCCAATGATTGATCAGATGAACCCAGACGCATCAGTCAAAGCTTTGGCGAGCACCGAGGTTGATGTAAGTGCGGTAAATCCAGGTAAAACAATTACAGTTTTATGGAGAGGTAAACCAGTTTTTATTCGTAGAAGAACACAAGATGAGATAGCTGAAGCAAGATCTGTAAAGTTAGAAGATTTAAAACATCCAGAAAAAGATGAGGATCGTGCAGCGAACCCCGAGTGGTTAGTCATGCTTGGAGTGTGCACTCACTTAGGCTGTGTTCCTTTAGATCAAAAAGGCGAATACAATGGATGGTTTTGTCCTTGTCATGGTTCGCACTATGATATCTCTGGAAGAATTAGAAAGGGACCAGCTCCGACTAATATGGAGATCCCTAAATACGAATTTGTTAATGCTAATACAATTAAAATTGGATAATTATTATGAGTGATCACGAATACACACCGAAATCAAAATTTGGAAAATGGTTTAACGATCGTTTACCATTATTAACTCTTGCAAATCACTTAACTGATTATCCAACACCTAAAAATTTAAATTATTGGTGGACGTTTGGTGGAATATTAACTTTTTGTTTGATTACTCAAATTGTAACGGGTTTAGTTCTTGCAATGCATTATATCGCTCATGCTGATATGGCTTTTGATAGTGTCGAGCATATTATGAGAGATGTTAACTATGGTTGGTTAATTAGATACATTCATGCAAATGGTGCTTCAATGTTTTTTTTGGCTGTTTATATTCATATATTTAGATCATTATTTTATGGTTCTTACAAAGCTCCTAGGGAAATAATTTGGATAATTGGTATCATCATTTATTTATTAATGATGGCAGCTGCATTTTTGGGTTATGTACTTCCATGGGGCCAAATGAGTTTCTGGGGTGCAACTGTAATTACAAATCTATTTAGTGCAATTCCTTTAGTAGGCGAGGGTATTGTTACTTGGTTATGGGGAGGTTACTCAGTTGATAATCCTACTTTAACAAGATTTTTTACACTTCACTATTTAATACCTTTTTTAATTTTAGGTTTAGTTGTTCTTCACATATGGGCACTTCATGTTCCTGGAAATAATAATCCAGTTGGAATTGACATTAAAAAACCTTCAAAAGATACAGTACCATTCCATCCATACATTGTAATAAAAGATGGTTTTGCTTTACTAATGTTTATGATTGTTTTTGCATTTTTTGTTTTTTATACGCCAAATATTTTAGGTCATGCAGACAATTATATTGAAGCTAATCCATTAGTTACTCCGGCACATATTGTTCCAGAGTGGTATTTATTACCATTCTATGCAATTTTAAGATCGGTCCCAGATAAACTTTTAGGAGTAGTTGCAATGTTATCCGCTATTTTAATTTTAGCAGCTCTTCCATGGCTTGATACTTCAAAAATTAGATCAGCAGTATTTAGACCTTTGTATAGACAATTTTATTGGATCCTTGTCGCTGATGTTTTGATCCTGGGATATGTTGGTGCTATGCCAGCAGAGGGATTATATCTGTTAGTTGCTAGAGTAGCTACAGCATACTATTTCTTACACTTTTTAGTGATACTTCCAGTTTTAGGTTGGAAAGAAAAAACTCTTCCAATTCCATTAAGTATTACCGAACCGATACTAGGTGGTTCACCTAATTTAGCCACAGCAAAGAACAAGGAAAGTCTAAATAAATAAGTGAAAAATTTTTTTAAAATATTTTCATTTATAATCTTATTTTCAGGACTTTCATTGAGCATTCAAGCTGCAGAAAAAGTTGAATATTTAAAAACTGATTGGAGCTTTAAAGGACTCTTTGGAAAGTTTGATCGAGCTGCACTTCAAAGAGGTTATCAAGTCTACACAGAGGTGTGCTCTTCTTGTCATTCAATGAAATATTTAAGTTATAGAAACTTAGCTGAAAAAGGGGGACCAGAATTTTCTATAGAGCAAGCAAAAGCTATTGCTGCATCTTTTGTGATATGTTTACTCGTCCTGGCAGATTATCAGATAAGTTTGTAATGCCCTATGATAACGTTCAAGCTGCTCAAGCTGCAAATGGAGGTGCTTATCCACCAGACATGTCTGTGCTAGTTAAAGCAAGAGGGGGTGGGGTAGATTATATTTACTCATTGCTTCAAGGATATGAAGACCCACCAGCTGGAGTTACTTTAGATGATGGTGTGTATTATAATAAATATATGTATGGGAATAAAATTAAAATGGCTAATCAGTTATCAGATGGATTAGTAGAATACTCAGATGGTACAACAGCATCTGTTGAGCAAATGTCAAAAGACGTAACAACATTCTTGATGTGGTCTGCTGAACCTCACTTAGAGTCAAGACATCAAATGGGTTTTAAAGCTATCCTGTATTTAATTATTTTAACAATCCTAGTTTATTTTAGTATGAAAAGAATATGGTCACGTATTGAAACGGAAGTTTAGAACGTCTCCATCTTTAACTATATAATCTTTCCCTTCTAATCTCATTTTTCCGTTATTTTTTGAATTTACCCAACCATCATTGGATATAAAATCATCGTAAGAAATAGTTTCAGCTCGAATAAACCCTTTTTCAAAATCAGTATGAATTTCACCTGCAGCTTTTGGAGCAGTACAATTTTTTTCAATTGTCCATGCTCGAGTTTCTTCGGGCCCAGATGTAAAGTATGTATCTAGGTCAAGAATTTCATAACCTTTCTTAATTAATTTATTCAATCCTGTTTCCTTTAATCCAATCATTTCCATATAATTTTTTTTCTCATTGCTATCCAATTCATTTATTTGATTTTCTATGTCTGCAGAAACGATTAAAGTATTATTGTTTCCATATTTATCAATAAACGATTGAGTGTAATTATTTCCATTTTGAACACTTTGTTCATCTACGTTACAAACAAAAATTTTAGGTTTAAGGGATAATAATCCAGATTGATTAAGTTGTTTTTTATTAAATTGGGTTCTTAAATCATCAAAACTTTTATTATTATTTATACAATCCATAGCTATTTCAAGAATTTTGATTTGATCCTCATCAACATTTTTTTTATTATTTTTCTCCAACCTTTTTTGAATAGATTCAAGATCTGCAAGCATCATCTCTGTTTCTATAATTTCTATATCTCTTACCGGGTCAACAGAAGGATTTACATTTTGAATATCATTAGAGTCAAAGCACCTGATCATGTGAATAATTGCATCGACTTCTCTAATATGAGAAAGAAATTTGCTAAATTGTTCAATCTTTCATCAGGAACTATTACAACTCCAATATTTGGATCAATTGTACAAAAAGGAAAATTAGCAGCCTGTGCTTTACTGGAATTAGTTAGTGCATTGAAAAGCGTTGATTTACCAACATTAGGTAATCCAACAATCCCACATTTAAAACTCATTATTTATTATTAACTGTGCTTGAAAATAAATCTAATTTTTTTTCTACAAGTATCGAAAGTGACTCAGTTATATTTTTGGATATTTTTTCTACACCCATAATTTCTTCATCATCAAAATTTTGCAAAACATAATCAGATACTTCAATAGGTCCTTTTGGTTTTCCTATACCAATTCTTACTCTTGAGTAATCTTTGCCAATAAATTTATCTATAGAAGATATTCCATTGTGGCCAGCACTTGATCCACCAAATTTCGCTTTTATTTTTCCAAATTCAACATCAAGATCATCATGAAAAACAATTACATTTTCTGGTTCAATTTTAAAATATTCGATTAGTTCTCTAATACATATTCCAGAGTTATTCATAAATGTTAAGGGCTTTATGGCATAAACTTTTTTACTATCAATATTACCAGTTGTTAACAAACCTTTGAATTTTGGTTTTTGTTTTGTAAGCCCGAACTTTTTATTGATGGAGTCTATAATTTTAAAACCAACATTATGTCTATTATTTTCACTATCTGGAGTTGGATTACCTAAACCTACAAATAAAAGCATAAACTATTAATTAGAATTTCAAATTTAGTGGATTATTTTTTTTCTTCTGGAGCTTTTTTGTCTGCAGGTTTTTTATCGTCACCCTCTTTTTTATCGCCCTCCGCAGCTGGTTTATCTCCCTCAGCTGCAGCTGCTTCCGCTCCTTCAGCACCTTCTTCACCCTCTGCAGCTTCTGCCTCTGCTGGTTTTTCTGGCTCTTTCATTACTGTCGGTGCTGCCAAGGTTGCAATTACGAAATCTCTTCCTTGAATAGTTGGTGTTACTTCTGCATCTAGTTTAACTGAAGAAATTTTAAAACTTGACCCAATATCGATACCATCTAAATCTAAAGTAATACTTTCTGGTATTTTTTCACTTGGGCATTTTAATTCAACTTTTCTTCTTACAATGTTAAGTACTCCACCTCTTTTTAAACCTGGAGATTTTTCATGATTAATAAAGTTAACTGGAACTTCAATCTTAATTTTTACTCCAGGAAGAACTCTTAGAAAATCTACATGAGTAGGTTCATCACTTATGATGTGATATTTTACTTCTCTAGGTAATACATTTTGAGATTTTCCATCTACATTTAAAGTAATGATATTTGATAAAAAGTTTTCTTTCTCAATCAAGGTTTTTAATAATTTCTTAGATATAGAAACTTTTTGATTTTGGTCTTTACCTCCATAGATAATCCCTGGAACACTGCCATCATTCCTGATAGCATTAAGTTGACCTTTAGTTTTGTTATCCCTGATCTTTGCTTCTAAAGAATTCATAAAACAGAGGTTTTTAACCCATGTTCATAAATAATCAAGGTAATTATTTGAATAAATCTGAAACTGATGTTGAATTAGAAATTCTTTTTATAGCTTCTCCCATAAGGGCGGAAATTGGTAAAACTTCTATGTTTTTAACATTTTTGGTTTTTTCGCTGTTATCTATCGTGTCTGTAATAACTAAATTTTTAATAACTGAATTTTTAATTTTTTTAACTGCGTCTCCACTCAATACCCCGTGAGTAATATAAACATAAACCTCTTTTGCACCTCTTTGTTTTAATGCCTTAGCTGCATTGACGATAGTGCCTCCTGAATCAATTATGTCATCAACTAATATACATGTTTTACCTTTAACATCTCCAATAACATTCATTACTTGTGATTGACCTGGTTTTGGTCTTCTTTTATCAACAATAGCTAAGCCGATGTTTAAGATTTTACCAAGAGCTCTTGCTCTTTCTGTGCCACCAACATCTGGAGCAACACAGATTAAATTTTTATTTTTGATTCTTTTTTTAATGTGTCGTGCAAAAATTGGAGTAGAAAAAAGGTTATCTACAGGGATGTCAAAAAAACCTTGAATTTGACCAGCGTGGAGATCAACTGTCACAACTCTATCTGCTCCAGCTTTAGTTATTAAATTTGAGACAAGCTTTGCTGATATAGATGTTCTTGGTACAACTTTTCTATCTTGTCTCGCATAACCAAAATAAGGAATTACAGCAGTTATATTTTTTGCTGATGATCTTTTTAAAGCATCAATACATAATAATAATTCCATTAAATTGTCATTAGCTGGTGAAGAAATAGATTGAATTATAAAAATGCTATTCCCTCTTATATTTTCATTTATTTCAATGTAAATTTCACCATCTGCAAATTTTCTTATACTAGAATTGACAAGTTTAGATTTTAAATATTTAGCAATATTTTTACTTAGGATTTTATTACTATTTCCAGTTAATAATTTCATGAAAAGTTTAATTAATCATAATTATTGAAATATTTCTACCATAATCATTTAGATTTAATTTTAATGATCTTCTTGCACTAAAAAAATTATTTTTTTTATCGAATGTATCAATTTTAATCATATCAATTTTATCGATTTTTTGTGATTTAAGTTGAGATTTGACATAATTTGGTAAATCAAAATAAATTAATTCGTTTTTATTTTTAAAGAAAATTTTGTTTTTTTTGTGTTTTTTAATAAATTTCTTTTTAAAGTCAGCTTTTACCTCGTAGTTTTTTTGAGTAATTGACGGACCAATTGCTCCAATTATATTTTTTGGATTACACCCTTTTTTATGCATAAAATTAATAACATTTCTGACTATCCCTCTATACGCACCTTTCCAACCAGCATGGATAGCCGCGATAATTTTTTTTTCATAGTCATATAATAACACTGGTACGCAATCAGCGGTCAATACAGCTATTGGCAGTTTTTTTTGATTAGTTATAATTGCGTCAGCTTTAATTTTTTTTTTTAATTTAGAGTTTTCATTTAGAAAAACCAACTTATTGCTATGTACTTGATGTACTAAATAAATATTTTTTGCTTTTTTCCCTATTTTATCTTTGACAATCTTTAAATTTTTTAAAATGTTATTTTTGTTATCATGAGAACCGGGACCACAATTTAGACTTTTATATATCCCTTTTGATTTACCTCCGTTTTTATTAAAAAAACCATGACTTATATTTTTGTTTTTTGATAATTTTCTAGAGGTGATCAGATCAAAATCCTAAATTGAAATTGTTTTTTTGATTTTTTATTAACATAACTTTAAACAATTTTCCCATTTGTTTATCATCTGTTAGTCTTTTTAATCTGTAATAAATATCTGCTTTTTTTAAAAAGTTTTGATTTTTTGCAATCATCTCAGCTCTTTCTTGGATACCCATTTTTGTAAGAAATTCTTTTTGTGTTGTTAAACTATGCTTTAATCCACCCAGTTTTTTTATTATTTTTTCAAATAATCGGAAATTAATATTATGCGTGATATCTGAGTTTCCAATTTTAGCTAAAACATCTGAATATTCGTGTTTATATAATGCTTGTAAAGTATTTTTCATTTTATCTTCATTATATCCATAATCTATGATTAAAATTCCTCCAGATCTCGCTTTGATTATTTTTGAAATTTGTTTCAGATAATTAATACCAAGCTCTGAATATTCTATAAAAATCTGGTTTTTAGATATTTTAAAATTTATCTTTTTTTCATAATTTTTCATATTAATCTTTTTTTCTGAGAAAGAGGTTATTTTTTTGTTTAAACTAACAAACTTTTCAAACCAAAGGTTTCCTTTTTTTTCAAATTGTTTAATTGCAAGTGAATCAAAAAACTCATTTGCAACAAATATACTAGGAATTTTTTTAATTTTTTTTAAATCATTTATCCAATTTACATCTGAATTTAATAATTCTTTTTTTTGGATCTTCTTTAAAGTAGGACTTATCTCATAAATTACCAACCTGCAGGATTTGAAAAACGATGGAAATTTTTTAAAACTTTCTATAAGAATTTTCATCATTGCAGCATTTCCTGCTCCAAGTTCGATTAAGTTGAATTCTTTTGGTGACCCTATACTTTTCCAAAAACTTACAACCCAAATAGCAATCATTTCAGAAAATAATCTTGATACATTAGGAGCTGTAATGAAATCTCCTTTTTTACCGAATGGATTTTTTTTTATGTAATATCCAGACTTTTTATTATAC
>LULV01000027.1_pt1 | contig 29023 bp, 46 predicted proteins | sample 728081 | NCBI WGS metagenome assembly LULV01 (sample SAMN03860280, study PRJNA289734) | marine metagenome | biome: seawater column; feature: ocean; material: water; isolation source: Red Sea water column Station 108 - depth 25m | place: Saudi Arabia: Red Sea | collected 2011-10-15 | depth 25 m | reverse complement strand
ATAATTTACTAGGTATTTCATTATTCCAATCATAATTATATTTACTTTCTCCATTACCATAGTGATTTTTAGGACTAAAATTTCCTATACCAAAGGGCGGATCAACTATTGCTAAATCAAAATAATTATCTTCATAACCTTTCATTATGTCCATACAATCAGCATTTATTATTTTTAGATTATTTTTTATAAACATTATATCGTTTTAGTATAATTATTAAATATTTCTATAAATTCTTCTAATGAATAACATACAACAGCTTTATAACCTCTAGCGGTTAAATTAGCTAACCATAGTTTTTGGTCTTTACTAGGTTTATTGTATTTTATTTTTAACTCAACCATTAATCCATTATATTTTTTATTAGGTTCAAATATTAAAAGATCTGGAACGCCTTTTTTATAATGTTTTTTAACTAACGCCTTTTGTTTATAATTTCCCTTACCTAAATATACACCCCCTAACGTGCTAGTCCAAAGTATATGAGGGTAGTAATTCAAATATTCTACTATACTGTTATGTAAATTTTGTTCTTTCATTTTATTTGACTTTGTATATATAAAGCTGTAAAAAATCCTAGAACAAATACACCTAAAATTAATGTTGCTAAACTAAAATTACTAATTGTTATCATTTGTTATAAATATGTTAATTTGAATTATTATTAAATATATATGTATTTCCCAATAAGTTCGTATATCGTCGGGGGCAAAGTGTCTTACACCTAACATTATTCCGTTTCTTATTAAGGTAATAAACATCATATTGTTTTTCTATATTTGTGTATTTCTATATTTTCTCTTGTAAAAATTACTAACATAGACGGACGCATAGCTGAATTTTTTGTTATACCGTTTTCGTCTACAAATTTTAACCTACCTTTTATAAATCTTAATTCACCTATATTATAACAGTATTTGTGAAACCATTTAGTATCTGTATTAGCAAAAGTTAAAAATACACAAATTTCGGCTATACCGTGTTCTAGTTCATAATGAGCTTTTTGTAAAAAACCAACAACATTACTATAAGGTGGATTAACAAAGTTTCTTAAACCCCATTGTATTTTTAATCCGTCAAAAGTAGAGTTTAACGGACAAGGGTCAAAATCAAAATTAAATTCTTGATCTAACTCTTTATATAAATAATTAGGAGTAGACCAATTATCCGTTTTTTTACTACTAAATAATTTTATTTGTTGTTTATTCATATCCTTTTTCTATACCTAATATATCCCGTAGCCGTTTCTATACGTTCATAACCACAATTTTCTACTAAATGCTTATAAAACTTATTTACTTGTGCTTGGTCGTCTTTAATTCTATTTATATAAGCACTATCTAAAAAATCGGGCATAGTATTTGCATTACTTCCTTTACTAAAGTTTTTTTGATTTCTACACCAACGTTTATATCGTAAATTAGTATTCCAAGTTTTCTCTAATTCCCAACGTTGTTTACCTACATTATTTTCTTCAGTCCAATAATCAACAAAGTCCTCTATATGTTCTTTGGGTTCTAATTCTTTTATGTCATTTAAAAATTTTTCTTTGCGTGTATATACTTTTTTATTTTTAATTTTTATTTCTTTATTATTATTAATAGAGTTTGAGTTTTTTAATATCTTGTTATTAAAATTTTTACAATCTAGTTCTTCAGTTTTTTCAATTCTAGTATTTAAAAAATTTAATATCTGGGAATGATCTATCTTAAAATGTTTTTTAGCTGGTACACCCTTTAATACTACTTGAATTATGCCCCATTTTTCTAGCACAGAAAGTGCTTGTTTAATTTGGTAATACGAAAGGGTGGTACTACAACTAATGTCATTTGTTACATTAAAAAAATAGCCCCCGTTATTTTGGGAGCTATCTTTAAAGTATTGTTCTTTTTGAATTAAATCCGATAAAACTAAACTAGCGTCTACGCCTAAATTAACGAGAAGACATTTATTTATAATTAAAAAAGGCGTAGTTGCTAGTATTGATTTTTTCATTGTGCCTAATTTATATAAAATTATTTTACATTTTATAAAATTAAATTATTAGTTATTAACAATGATTAGTTAAAAAGGCATATCGTTGTCTACTTCTACCTTTTGCTCTACTTCATTTTCTTTATAACCATTAAAATTTTTTAATTTAAAATATATTTCTTTTGTAACTTTATCTATTTCAGTATGGTTAATTTTATCAAAGCAATATCTTTGTTCAGCTAAATTCATTGCTTGAGCGTGTCTAATAATATCTTGTGAACTTACATCATTATTTACATAATTAACTGTTGTTTTTGTATTGTTATCGTCAAATTTACTTTGACCTTTAAAAGCTATTTTAACTGTTCCTTTAGGACTTAAAGTATATTCAACTTCATCTCCTACTTGCTCATAAGTTTTGTCTTTCTTTTTATATAATTTACCTATATCTCCATTCTCAAAAGCAATAGTAAAAATATACATATCGTTAAATTTTTCGTTTTGTAAATTAAGTTCTGTAATTGTTGATTTTTTTGTTTCCATTTTTTTAGTATTTAGTTATTAATTCTATTATATCTATGTCAATTACTTTACATAATAAAACTAATTGACTATATTTCAAACTACCTGGGTTATCTATAAATTTTAATATTGTTGGATATGATAAATTCATTTCTCTTTCAATATATTTTTTTGTTATTCTATTTTTAGCTATATGTAAAATTATACAATCGCTAATTTCTTCATTGCTTTTATATTTCATATTAAATAATTTTATGCAATATAGTTAAAATATTTTTACAAAAATAAAAAGTTATTAACTTAACAATTGTTAATAAAGTGTAAAGTATTTATTTTTTTTGTTAAATTTATTTTATATATATTTGTTTTATATAAATCAAAACAAAAAAGTAATGACTACAAAATACACTATAAATTATAAAGACGTTGATATAGAAACGTTAGAGGTTTCGGGCATAGATACTAACGACCACCCTAAATATTGCGACGCTTACTTTTCAAGCGGTAAAGATATAAAAGGTAATGAATTATCGAATTATGATCTGGATTTGTTAAGTGACAAATATCCCGAATTAGTAAATGATTTAGTACACTCTAATATAAAACTATAAACATTATGACTACGAAAAAAGATATAACACTATTAGAAGAATACTTATCTATTCTTGACAAAAGAATTAAAGAATTAGAAAAAGAACAAGAAGAATATAAAGACTATTCTACAATATACGAAGCTCTACAACATAAGATTTTAGAGCTACATACTCAATGGTATAAAGTAAAAGGTTTAATAATTAAAAATATATAAAATGAATACAAAACAATTTTTAATAGAACAAATTATAGCTCTTAAAAATAATACGTCTGTAAAAGATTTATATTTTTATTCAAAAAAGCTACAAGAAAAAGATATTAGTACATTAATAAAAATTAAAAATAGTTTATTATGATAGTAAAAATAGACGTAGACCGTTTAGCAATAGCTTTAGCACACAAAAAAGTAGAAAAAAAATATACTGATCTTAAAATAGATTATTATACAAATAACTATAATGAGTTCAGTAGTTTTAAATATACTAAAGAAGCTCAAAAAGATTTTGATAAATTTTACAAATACTTTTATAATATAATAATAGAAAATAAAACATTATGAGTGATAAAATAACAACTAAAACTAGAGTTAGACTAATTTTAGAGAGTAGCGAAGAAGCTAGAAATCAATCCCAAGTTTGCGTATGTACTTATTGGACTTTAGAATTAGAAGAATTAGGGTACAATGCTAATAGTATTAGTGCTGGAAATTTGTTTGATTTAATAAAACAAAAAAAATTAACAAGTGCTGAAACAATAAGGCGGACAAAGTGCAAATTGCAAGAAGAAATAACAGAATTAAGAGGTTCTACTTACGAGCATAGAAAAGAAATATTAGAACCGCATATTAGAGATATGTATAGAAAGACGGCAAGAGAAAAACACGAAGAAGAAATACAAAGAAGAATGTTTGAAATGTAGAGTAGCTTTTTTCATTACTTTGCTACTCGGAATAAGGGTGATTATACTATAAAATTATAGTATTTTTGCCCTTATTTTTTATAATTCCATTAGTAGATTTATAGGTAGCTTACCATTGTTTAAAACAACACCGCAACCAATAGCGGGTTTTTTCCCCGCTTTAGCATAAGCGAAGCTATATTCTGAAAACTTTATACCCGTTCCAACTTGCATTCCAAACACTCTAAAATTTTGACCTACATAATGCTCACAATACGCTTGAGTATGTAAATGTCCTTGTACTGTATTCATCATATCGGCTCTACATTTTGTTCTAGCCGTTCCACCCTCTCCGTGTAAATATTGCACCCCGTCTTTTACATATCTTTCTACAAAATTCCAACCAGGCACCTCTAAAACCTCTTTATAGCTTTTAATCCATTTGCTAGGTATAGAGCTAGTTTGTGCCTTTCTCATCACCATTCGGTCGTGATTACCTATTATAACTGTTGCTTTTGGAAATTCTTTATACCACCTTGATATTCTTTGTATTGCATATTCTAACTCATCAGCTCCACCCATTCCGTCCGCATTTGTTTCGTGGTAACTTGCGTAATGATTATCAATTATATCACCTATAAAAACTACTTCGGTACAATCAAATTGCTCATATTTAGATACACAAAATTCTAAATATTTGTCTAAACTAAAAGGTTCGTGTAAATCACCAATAACTAAAACATTGTTAACTATACCACCATTAGATACACGCATTTCTTTTATTATATCGTGTTCTAATTTTGTTAATCTTAATCTATAATTTTTTTTGATAATTTACTTTTTTAGTTTTTCAACCGAACGACCGCCAAAATAAGCTCCTATTACTGTTATTAAAGTTAATTGTAGTAAATCCGTCCATTTGTCCGCTACTTCAAAAGCTATACTACCGCTATCAATAAATACAAGTAGCATAGTACAAACTATAAGAAATATAAGTACAAGTGGTCTTACGGATCTGGTAAGTGCATTTCCGTTAGCGTCAGCTTCCCAACGTGCCGTAATGTTTTTTTCAACCTCTATTTTATAAGAGTTCATTATTTCTTTTATTTTAGCTTTAGCGTTTAGCTTTTCTTCTTTGTTTGTAACTAACCCGTCTATAATATTACCTACGCTATCTATAACTTTATCTGTGCCTAATAATTTTTTAAATATCCCCATAAATATCGTCGCTATTAATTAATGTATATGTAAACTTATTACCCCAAATTTCTTTTGCTTTATAACAAGCAAAAATAAAATCGTTCCAATCGTCATTACTTGCTATTACTTGACAACCCGCACTCCATTTATCTACTTGTGTAGACTTTTTCTTTTCTCTAGCCGTAGCTCTATGTATATTTATACCAAAAAATCCCGTTTGTGTATTATTATCGTCTAAATCGTAACAACCGTCCTTATTGTTATCTCTATATACTGTAACCTCGCCCTCTCTTTGACAAAGAGCGTCATAGTTTCCTCTATGCTTGTCTATTCTATATGCTTTATATTGTCCAGGCTTCATACACGCTACGCCCTCTACTCTCATTATATTTTCTACCCAATAACGCCCTGGGTCTGTTGTAGCGTCAAAACTATAAAATTCCCATTTACCGTCTACTTTGTAAGAAAGTGTTATTTTATCGTCAAATTTATTAGTAACCTCGTCACCCGTAGAGCTATTTCTAACGCCTACAATGTTTAAATTATAATCGCCTTTTTCAAACCAATTGTAACCCTTATCTTTTACAGTTTTTTCTATTAACTCTCGTGTTAAATTCATTATCTAAATTTACTTATTATTATACTATCTATTTTAGCTTGTACTTCTTTCTTTTCAACATTTAATTGAAATAATAAATTACCTTTAAATCGGCATATTTCGACCGAATTGTTAAAAACTATTAAAGTTGGTAAGACCTCTATATTATATTCTTCTTGTAAATCTTTTTTTTTATCTATATTAACTTTTAGAGTTTTACACTCTTTTAGTTGTTCTAAATATTTGCAAGAATTATGTTTATTCCAATCAGCGTAGAACTCTACGACTAATATTCCATTAGACCCTCTAATTTCTTGACCGCAACAATATCCGCTTACCAACAATAATAGTATGTATTTTAGAAATTTCATTTTAATTCGTAAACCCTTTCCTCAATTTTTTCTACTTGGTTTTCTATTTTTCCTAGTTTTTCAGCGTTAGACATAACAGTTTTACTAATTAATTCTAGCTTTAAATCCAGCTCCGACCTAGATATTTCCGATTCGGGCAAACGTTTTGCTAGTTCTATTTCATTACTTAAAACATAGTATTGACCAACAAAGCTACTAACTAAAACTATAATAGCTATTATTGTTTTAATATTGAGTTGTAGTTTAGTGTTTTCTGAAATTTCCGTAGCCATTTTATTTCATATTACAAGATTTGTCCGCTAGTCCTTGCCCTATAATTAAAGCTACACCCACAACAAGCAAACTATTCATTTTTGTTTCACTAATTCCTAAATCTTCGGAAAACATTATTACCATTAGTATAGAGAATCCATACCAAAATTTTCTACTGTTTACCATTTTCATTATTACTTCTTTCATATTTATTTTAATTTAAAGTTAATTTTTCCATTCTCTATATATAACCCTTTACGTCTGTATATTTCTTTACCCTCAATGTTATATATTTTATTTTTGTTTTGTGATTTTTTAAGTATTTCTATTATACCCGTATTATCACAAGGCATACCGGTTAAACAATCTATATATTCGGTTATAGTTAAGGTGTCAATAGTATTTATATACAAAGTGTCAATAACATTAATATAAAGAGTGTCAGTTATAAATATAGTATCGCCAATATTGTATATATCACAATCCGCTAAAGTAGTAGGTGTAGCGTTTTGTTCGTCTGAACCGTCTACACAATCAAGCCAACCGTCATTTAAATAAAATAAATCATTCAAACCATTAGGTACACAACCGTTAGGACTATATTGTGTCCAATTAGCTTCATCATCACCACAATAAAAGCCATTTTGCTCAACGCATAATTCACAATTTGTTTGGCTAAAACCAAAACTAAACACAAAAAATAATAACAACTTTTTCATAACTAAAATATTAAATAATTAAACCCTAATTTACACTCGTATATAGGTTTCTCCCAATAACGTAAATATGTACCCTCAATAAATACACCTAACGACTTTGTTATTTTCCAACCCGTAACAAGTCCTAAATCTAAATCTATTGGTAAATCGTCGTATTCATAACTAAATTTATTTAAACCGTAATGATACGGCATTACATTTACCCAACTTAAAAGCCAAAAATCATTACTATACTTATAGTAAGACATTCCAAACACCGCAGAAAGCTCATATACGCTACCTAAAGCGTCTATTTCGTTTTGATTATATTGAGCTATTGCCGAGCCGAAATAATGTTTAAAAAATTCGTCATTTGACGTTGCTAATAATTCACCATTTTTAAACCAATGAAAACGACCATTTATAAATTGACTACTATAACCAAAGTCATTAGCCAGATCAAAAAAACTTTCTTCGCCAACTTCCCAAGTTTCTTCAATAGGATTATAGCCGTAAACTCTATGGCTTCTACCAACCACACCTAAACTAAAATCCCAACGACCTTTATTTAATCTATATCTAGTATCAAATGAAGTAAATTGTAAATCCCGTGCTTCATCATTCTTTATTTGTATTTTTGTAACTCCATTATTTCCTAAATATCTAATCCAAAAATCTTGATTAGTAAATTTTTCAGACCTATTACGAATAAAAGAGTAATTAAGTAAATACTCCCAACCGCTATTATTACCAATAGTAGTATAATCGCTAACGCTTTGCTCATTACCATAGTACCAAGTTTTAAGTTTTTGCTCAAAGTCAAACCTAGCGATTTTACGAATCCCAATAGTAAAGTCGTAGTCGTACAAATTAATTTGTGTAGTTTCTTCATAACCTTTATTAATTGCTATATAATCTTGGTCTTCTATCATACTTGTATTTATACTCATAGTAGTATAAAAAGTAGCGTATTTAAAAAACTGTGCTTGACAAGTACCAAATCCTAATATTATAATTATTAGTAAAGCGTATATATATTTAGACGTTTCCATTATAATTTTACTATTTGATATGTTACATAAACTTTAAAAGCACCATTACCACCTAAATCAGCAGTTGCCCACATTACTAGCGCTCTATTTTCTATACTTCCCGCATAAACTCCGTCACCGGTAGTAAAGCCAGAAGCACCAAATTGATAAGTTCTACTAGCGGAATCATTTCTAATAAAATCTCTTTGTCTTACTAAATATTCGGTTGGATCACTACTATCATAATTTATATACACATTATTTGCTGTTGGACTTGGTATAGTATTAAAAGTATATAAAACAGTAATAGAAAGAGGTTGTACTATATAACCAAGTCCAGGTTGTGCTACTAAAGTTAAAGGATTAGTATTTAAGTCTAAATTACCCGTTACTATATCAGTTTGTATAATAAATTTAGCGTCGATTTTTTTACTTGTTCCCGCACTACTACCCGTAGTATCGGACTTATCGACAATCATATATAAATCGTCTTTAGCGGTCGGTTCGGCTAGAGCCGTTTTGTCTGTTAGTCTTTGTGAAGCCATTTTTTCTTAAATATGTTTTAAGTTTATTAATATTTTTTTTTCTTTCTTTTACCTTTTGTTTTGTTATCATTTTAACAATCAAATATAGTTATATTAGCACCTTGTAAAAAACTTTTAATTTTATTGCTTGTTGGTGCTACGTCAAGATTTAAACCAGCATAATAATTCTGTGTTGTTGGGTTTAAATCAGCTCCCGTGTTAGTAGAATATTCGGGAAATAAACCCGTATTATTTCTTATATAGTCAATTAATCTTTCTCTATAAAACTCGCCCATATCCATAGCCGAATTTATTAATGGTTTTAGGTCTTCGTGACTAACACTACCGCCTTGTTCACTTGACATAGTAACAACCGCATTATTAACCATTCTTAAACGTAAAAACGGTAAAATAACGGCGTACGAAAACTGTACTAAAGCGGGTTGTATATATGTTTGTAGTAACGTTAAATAATTACCCGTCAAAGTGTCATTATTTACTTCGCTTATTAGCTTATTGTATAAATCCGTTCCTAGTACGGGTAGTATATATCTATCTTGAGCCATAAGTATATATGGTAGTAATAAGTCGTCGTCTACACTACCGCCTAAACTACTATCTTTTTTTAGTCTATTTGTACTTATAAATAATGTATGTTGTATCGCCATATTTTATATTATTTTTTTCCCGGGTATGCCCCTTGGTTAGGCATATTTACGGGAGCTATTTTACTTTCTTTAATTCCTCTAGGACTTCTTACATAACTTTTAGGAATACTATTAACTTTGTTATAATCATTATCTAAACTTTGTCCGTCTTTTAATTCTGTACCTTGTTTAAGTCTATATAGTATTTCTTTCCATTTATGTCTACAATAAACCCCGCCTTTAAACTTAAATAAATCATATTTTTTACCTTTATGTCCTAATTGCTTATTAACACCGCTTCGACTAGCATTGTCTATGTCTTCTATTCTCCATACAAAACCACCTCTACTTAATCTCATCATATTTTCACAAAACGGTCTACTTTTACCAGTTTTTTTTGCTTTTGTTGATCCTACCGCATATTTAAACCTAACTCTATATATAGCTTTGTCTAAATAGCTAAATTTGTCTTCATTAGATTTAATTTCATTAACCGCAAAATTTTCTTTTTTTTGTATTAATCTATTTGCCCAATCTTCGTAACTTTCTTTACTACCATAATCTCTTTCATCTACTATTTCCCATTCTTCACTATTTATTTGTTGTCCGTCTAATTTGCTTAAAACCTCATCAAATTGTTCGTCCGATAATTCAGTTAATTCTTCAACGTTTTCTATTTCTTGGACTTTTTTTTTTGACCAACTTTGCCCAGCGTCACCGCCCCATAACGCCCAAGCTATACGACCTCTTGACGGAAATCCGTCCTCGCCTGGTTCAAAACCCTCTCCTTGTTTACTACTTTTTTCGTGTCTAGCAAAAAAACTATTCATTCGTTTTATTGTAGATATAGACAAGTTTTTACCATTTGCAATATCTCTAGCTCTAGCTACACCAACCATAGTACCACCTCGACCGTATTCTTTACGCCATTCTAAACCCTTTTTAGCTTCTTCTATCATTCCTTTAGTTGGCTTTGTATCTATGTCGTCTAACGCCTTAAATTCTTTTTTAATTTCATCACCCGTATCTATTCCCTCTTTTTCTTGTTCTTCTTCATCTAATTTATCTACATTTCCAATATCTATAAAATCAGCGGGTTTTAGCGTTTTAAAGTATAAATCTAGGTTTATGTCGTTAGCGTGAAATATTGGCTCTAAACCCTCTAAAAGCGTGTTTTGAAATGGTTTAATTACAGTATTGTTAAATAAACTGTAACTATCTCTTAATTCGTCAGCATTATTACCAAATCCAGATCCGTCACCCTTTACACCAAATAGTAAAGGACTTGTTACCCTATGACCCGTCAAAACCTTTCTTGTAGTTTCTTGTGATAAAAATTGGTAACTATCGCTATTGTCATTAGCGTTAATAGGTACTATTTCTGGAGCGGTATCTTTACCGTCGTTAAACGTTAATAGTATTTTACCCGCATTACCACTACCGCCAAATTTAGTATTTATTTGTCTTTCTATTGTTCTTCTTTCTTCTTGTGTAGGTATTCCGTTAGCCATATTTATAGCCATACTAGGAAACATACCACTTTTTATATTTGACAAGTGAAATTGAGCTATTTCCATATCTAATTGTATATAGCTAGTAGAACCTTGGTAGTCGGGTGTAGCATAGTAAAAAGTACCAGGGCTATAATCCTTTATACATAACACTTGATTAGCGTCCGACCTATCTTTTAAATCAAATGCTTTATAATATCTTGGTTTATGTTTTCTTGTGTTTTCCCAATTCGCACTATAATAGTAATTATTTACTTTACCGTAAGCGTCCGCTTTACCACTTCTTATATATTGAGCTGGAATATGTCTTACTTCTACTATTTTTGTTCTTGGTCTGTTCCATATAGTATTAATGTAACACATTCCAAATAGTTTTAAATCAAATGCTAAACATTTTAACGTATCTTTTGGTGAATTATGTAGTAAAGTGTTTAAAGCTAACCAACTTTGTTTTTTATTATCGTCTTTTTCTCTATCGGTAGCGTCTAAACCCTCTCCATAAATCATACTACTAACACCTTTTATAATAGCGTTGTTTATACTACTACCATTGTATAGCTCTAATAAATATTGAGGGTACATATTATCCGCTCCAAACTCAATATAGTCTTTGTTATTTACTTCTTTTATAGTTGGTAGATTATATTCCGCCAAATGTATAACCGATATGTTGTCTTTTTTCTTCATTTTATACTTCGTATGTTTGTGTTCCGTATTGAGCATTTAATTCTTCTTGGTCAGAAGCGGGTTGCCCACTATCTGTACTAGGAATTATAGGTACAACGTCATTATCATTATATTCTGTAAAAAAACTAACTGGAAAATCGCCCTTTTGCACATAATCCTCTTTACACTTTAAATTAACTACTATATTAGTACCCTCTATTTTTGTTAAAACTTCTTGTGACGGGTCGGCTGAGCTAAATAAATAACTATTTAAAGAATGATAATATAAATCTATGTCTATTGTATCGTCAGTAGGCATACAAACTAAACTTAATTTCCTATTTACAGAATTGTCATATATATTTCTTATACTTTTTTTAGCAAATAAAAAAGTAATACGAAATTTCCAAAATCTATCATTATTAAAATAAACGGGATTATCTATATCATTACTACCGTCAACTGGAAAAGTTGTAACACATCTTGTTATATTTGTTTTTCTTGATCTACACAAAGCTATAATATATTTTGTATTTGGTATATCTACTAAACTATTTAAGTTTTCATAAAAAGTTACACTACCACCTAATACAGTAGGGGGCATAGTACCCGTAAATTCTAAATTATACATTCCCATTAGTCGAAAATACTTTATTATGATATTCTTTGTGTAATTTTTCCTTTTCTTCTTCGCTTTTTGCTTTTGATAGCTTTTCTTTTAATTCATTGTGCATATCCCAATCTATATGTAACCAATCTATTTTAGTTCCCATTGTTACCGCCTATAAAATCTAAATCGTCTTCTATTTCTACTCTTTTTGTTTTGATTTTTTTCTTTTTAGATTTGTTTGTAAAATATTTTTCTTTAAACTCTTGGCTTAAATTATTTACTTGATGAGGTTTTAATTCACCAAATGATAAGTTCATATTTAAGGGTTTGTAATCTTTGTATTCGTCTTTAACTTTCCAAGCCATAATATAGTTTATTATAAATATAAAAGTCATTATATTGTTCACAACTTGTACTTTTTATAAAAAATATTTTATAATTATAGTATTTATGTTAAATTTTCTTTATATATTTGTAGTATAATAATTAAAACAAAAAGTAATGAAAACACAAAATAATAATACATTTGGTAAATATAATTCGTTAAATATTAAACAAGGACAAAAAATTGTTTTTGAATTGAATGGACAAACATTTACTAGAAAAGTCCAAATAGTTTACGTTCAATGTAACGGTATAACTATTTATAATGTAAATAAAGTAGGTTCGGGTACGGGTTGGACGGGTGTAGAACCTTATCAAGTAATAGAAATTAATTAAAACAAAAAAAGGGGCTTAATTGCCCCTTTCTTTTTGAGTAACGATTTATTAATTATCCCGTAGTGATAGTTAAATTTGCTTCGTCTGTTAATCCGTCAAACGGATATTTAGGTGTAGGCGTACCCCCAGATCCTACTCCCGCAGTTGCATTAATCCAAATCATAGGGTCTTTTTCTTCACCTCTTAATTCTAAAGTAAAACCGGTCATATCACCTTTTCCAGCACCACTAACCGCAGTACCACCGCTTACGTCCATACCATTATCTATACCTAACAAAAATAAATTATCGTTGTTGTCTAAAACGAATACTTGACTTCTATTGTAAGAAATCAACTTCAGCTCGTTAGTTTGTGCAACGCTTAATTTTTGCATAGTAATAGATAAAGTTTGCTCGAAAAAAGTAGTACCCGTAGCCGGGTCGCTAGTAAAGTTTACGGTCATAGAAGACAAGTTAGGTCTTAAATCATATTGAAATACTGTTACCGCACCACCGTCAGCAATATCCCAATTAGTAAATCCCGCAGTATCTATAACATTTGTATCGGTTCCGTCAAAAGTAGCATTAGCTCTAATGTCTGAACAATATGACTTAACAAAGTATATACGCTTTAAACCGCCTATTTGGTCTTTACAATCTACTAATAAACCTTTTGTTAAATTACAAGCCATTTTATATATTTTATATTGTTAATATTCTTTTAAAAAAAAGGGGTGGTATTTCACACCCCTAATTTAATTCAATTTAGAATATACAACCAACAACCCCGTCAGTTCCAATTCCAGTTTGTACACCTATACCAAAGTTCATAACAACACGAACGTTATCTGAACCGTCATATTGATAAGTAGGTATAATAGACGCTTCAGTTAAATCAGTACCTAAATTAGTTCCAAATACTAAATTGTCTTTGTAAGTTGCAACAATACAATCGTCAGGCATACCAGGGCATCTGTAAATTGGGTGTCCCAAGTACGTTAGTCCCTCTGGGTTTAGTGTTAAACCTACCATATTAATACCTTGTCCTTGTGCAGTACCCGATAAAAATTGAGCATAGAAGCTATACATTTTGTTATTCATATAGAAACCAAAACCCTCTCTAAATTCTAGTCCCGGGTGACTACCTACAACACTAGCATAAACAGAAGCTAAAGCGTCGTCTATATTAGAATTTGTAGTAGCACTTCCACTATTCATTGTAACTTGTGTAAAGTCCGCAGTTGCAGAAGCATTCAAACCATTTTGGTCAAATGTTCCATCGTTAGATAAAAACCCCGCACCAAATATACCATTGTTACCATCGCCATTAGAGTTATCCGAAACCCAAATACCATTTTCTATTTGTGCCGACGCTTGACCCGATACAACTTCAATTAAAAAGTCAGAAAAACTACCTGGTAGATCACCGTTTTGCGTCATATTTTTTCCAACCCAAGTTGGGTATACTGTTTTTCTACATACTTCTCTATTTACTTTTAAGTCGTTTACAGTTAAAACTCTTTCTCCTAGTGTAGTAGTACCAGCATCAGAAAAACTACAAGCCGAAGCTACAATAGGGTCGGTAGTTACCAAGCTACTAATTACAGCTTTACTTGTTAAACCGTCCATAATTCTAACATAACCTTTAGCTACTGTGTCATTAGATTTTACAGCACTTGTAACATAAGGTAACGCTTGTTCACCCGCATAAGTTGTAGCGGGACTTACAGTAACATCAAAATTGTACTGCTTACTTAATTCATTTAATTTACTCATTTTTTAAAAATTTAATTATTTATTGTTAATATAATATGCTACCCTATCTCTAGGTGACATTCTAGCTAAATCAACTGTTTTAGATTTAGTATTACTTTCGGGTGAATGAGTAAAACCCTCACTACCCGGTTCTTTTTCTAATTCTATTATTTGAGATTTTAATTCCTCAACTTCTTCTACTAACGAAGAAATCATATCTTTAGACATCTCAACCATTTCTTCTTCTTTTACTTCTTCTTTAACTTCCTCTACTTCTTCCGCCATTTCTTCTTTTTTCTCATAAGCCATTTCTTTAACTTTTTTAGCCATTTCTTTAGCTTTATCTTTGCTAACGTGATCTGGAGTATGGTCAAATATTGCTTTAGACAATTCTTCTTCGTCTATTTCTTCCATTTCTTCGTCTTTCTTTTCTTCTTCCATTTCTTCTTTTTCTTCTTCGTTTTCAACTTCTTCCGCTTCTTTTTCTTCTCCCATATCTAATATTTTAGAATCTTCGTCTATTGTTATTTTTGCCCCGTCTTGCATTGTATAAGAACCGGCTTCTAGCGGTGATGTTTCTCCGTCGTCACCAATAACCATAACTTTAGAGCCAATCATAAATTGGTCGTCTTCTGTTGCTAATACTCTACCGTCCTCTAGTATCATCTCTGCATACATTTTAATTTCTTTGTTTTCGTCTTTAGATAACAAAAGTTTTTTTATTTTTTCTATTGTAGTCATTGTTACTTTTTTTTTATAAATATTAAACTTAAATAATTGTTCATAGGACTATCTTTTTTCTACCCTATTTTTTATGGAATTACAAACCTTATTAGCAATTTTTTTATTGTTGTATTGCCTAACCATATCTCTAATACAATCATTCCAATTATATTTAGCTAACGCTTGTTTATGTATATAATTAGAATAACTTACATATTTGTTTTTTTTCTTATACTTTTTACGTTTTTTTCCTAACTCGTCTTCTATGTATTCTTTCTTTGTACTTTCTTCGTGAGTATAACAAGCCATATACCTAACTACGCCGTTTACGTTATGAGTATGAAAACCTTTACACCCTTTAAACATTTCAGCGTATATTTCAGCTTCTTCTTTAGTTGCAAATAATGGCTCTCCGTCTAAACTACCAACAACGGCTAATTCGTTTTCTAAAATAATGTCTTTTATTTTTGCTAGTGTAACTTCGTCGGGACAATCCGTACATTCTTCAGCTAGGTCAATAATATCTTTAGGTATTGACGCTTCTATTATTTTATCAGTAAAAAACCCCTCTATACTAAAACCTCTTACTTTACCCTCTTTTACACTATTCCAAATCTCATCATTATTTACTTTCATTTTTACAAACCAAGTACCAATAGGTAATTTTTTAAATCCAAAAGAGCTAGACTTATCATTTTTTTCGTCTTCTTTTATCCAACTTTCAACTACGCTAATTCCTTTTACGGGTACTTTATGCTCATAAGTAGCGTTATTGTTTCTTAAACTTGACATAAATAGCTCTTGTGCTTGTCTTATAGTTTCTTCGGTAAAGTAGACTATATATTTTTCGTCTTTTTCTTGATCATATCTTGGAATTTCTTTGTTAGGTATTAATACCGCACCAACTAAAGTTTTTTGTTCTTCGTCTAATTTTGCTAATGTTAAAAATTGGTCTTTGTTAAAAAATACCCAATTTTCTTCTATTGCTGGAAATTCAACTAAACTAATAGCTTCTACACCAAATCTTTCGCTATCCTCGTCTATAATTAGTTCTACTTTTTTTAGTTTTTCTTTACTCATACTTATAAATATAAATTGTTTAAAATTGTTTATAACGTTGCTTGTAAATCTAAATCATTTTGTAACGCTTGACTACTACTTACATCACTCTCAACTACAAACGCTTGTACGGGTGGCGGTTCGGTTTCTATTGCTCCAAAAGTAGGAGCTATTGGAGTAACGTCTTCTACTACTTCGGGTGTAGGTGGTGGCGGTGCGCCTCCGTCGGGTTCACCAGGAATGTCCGTTTGTAGTATTGTTCTAACATTTGCTAAACCTTGAGCTATAATTCCTACCGCTCCTAATGTACCAAATAAACCACCTTGTGCTAGAGCTTTGGTTGCCCCCGCGTAAGTGTCCATAGTTGCTTGTGCTACCGCTAAACCTTTACCCGCTTTTGTTTCAGCACCCACTAAAGCCGTTATACCACTTAAAGCACTACCTATGATTTGTCTTCTTTGGTCTTGTATTGCTTCTTCTTTTGCTACACCTTCAGCGTCTAGCTTATCTTTTTTTGTTTGGTAATCTTTATTTATTTGTTCTTTTTTTTGTGCTAATTCTTGTTCGTTAGTAATAGTTAGCTCCGCCATACGTAGCAATCTATCTCTTTCATTTATAAACTCTTGTTGTTGTCTTGCTACTTCGTCAACGCCTATTTTAGCTAACTCTTGCCTATTAGCTAATTGTTCAGATAATAAAGCATTGTTTTGCTCTCCGCTTTCTTTTTGTAATTGTGTCTTTCTAAATTCTGTTTCGGCAATAGCGTTGTCTAATTCTAATATTTGTGCTTTAATTTCAGCATTATCTACGTTTACGTCCATTTGTTTTCTTAAAGCTCCTTGTTGTTGCCTTAATGCTTCTATTTCTGCGTCTGCTTGATTTTTTGAAATCTCTAATAATTTATTATTTGCTTCAATTCTATCCTCAATAGTTCTACTAACATCATCTCTTATTTGTCTTTGTTTTTCCGCTTGTGTTTCAAATTCTATTCTAACCTCTCCTAATTTAGCTTGTAATATACCAAGGTTGTTTGTTGCTTTTGTTACGGCTTCCGCTTGGTCTTTTACACTTTCAACTGTAACATCTTTAAAAGTGTTGTTAAATGCTACCGTAGTCACTTCACCTAATTTTTGTATTTCTCCAACACCCTCTTTAAAATCTACTATTATTGATTTACCAGCTTTTATAGTTTCTTCTGTTGCCGACCTTATTTCTTCTTTATACCCCGATATTTGTTTTTGTAATTTGTTAATTTTTTCTATATCACCTTTACCTAACCAAGACTTTTCCCAAGCTAATTGTACTTCTTTAATAACTAAAGCAACGCTAAAAAATGTTAATTTCAAAGGCTCTAAAGCAAGTTTGATTAAGTTTTTCATTATTCTTCCTAAAGCGTCAAAATTTTCTGCCGAGGAGCCTGTTCTATTTACCACTTCTGTTATAACTTCTGAAAGTTTACCTACAACAACACCTATCATATTAAAAGCGGTAGTGACAGTATCGGCTATTTGTTGATTTTTTTGTAACGCTTCCCAAAGTTTATTAGCCATTTTTAAAACAATACCTAAACCTAGACCCCTAAATACTAAACCTAAACCTTTAAAACCGTTAGATAAACTTTTAACCGCTGACGTTTGTTTTTTAGTTTCGTTACCGACGTCTTTAACTCCTTTTTCTAATGCCCCTAATTTTGTTAAAGCGTCTTTTACGTCCGCCTCTACTTCTATTGTTACTTTTTCCGACATAATAATTCTTTAATTTTTTTAAATGTTTCTTTTATTGTGCTTGGGTATTCTTGCGAACCCGTTGCAAAATCATATTTACTACCAGTTGCTCCAAGATCAGTAAGTAAATTTATTGTTATAGGCATTAGTTTGCCTACCTCTTTTATGTATTTTTCTAATTCCATAGTAAAAAGTTATTTTCTTCAAACAATATTCTATTTCCATTTTGGAATATAGCTCCCGTTGGTAATTGTGTGTCATCGTTACCTACGGGTTGGGTTAGTAATTCTATTTTTGCCGTCCACATAACTTGTTCATTAGCACCACCAACTATTAACGGCTTCCAAAATCCTTTACTATCATATCCCGTTATATTTATACTTGGTGTAGTAAAAGCTGAATCTTTATTTATATGGTCTAAACTACCCCCAGCCGTTCCTACAAAGCTAGGCGTACCACTTCTATTAACTAAAAGAGTTAAATAAGTAAACGTGCCTATTTTTCCTTTATTTGTGCCGTCTAAAACTGTACCTAATAAAGTTATCTTAACGTCTACCATAGTAAAATTAGGTAGTTTTAAAAATTTTGTAGTATAGCTATTATTTGTAAATGGATATTGTGTAGAATTGTTAAAAGTTGTTGCTTGGGCATATATAGTAATAGCTCTAGTTTCTTGTGCATTTCTTCTCATAGCACTAATAGGAAAGTTGTTTTCTATATTAGGCATTAGAGCTGGAATAAATGTATTATTTGGCGTATTGTTATAAGGTAACATAGGCACTTGTGTAAATCCAAAATCGGTATATGTTGGTACAGTGCCGTCACCACCACTATTATCTTGATTTACTAAAAACTCATAACAATCACCTTCGCCCGTAGTAGAGTTAGTTTCTACAAAAATCCAATTAGGATTTTGTTGCGTACAACATTCGTTAGTTATAGTTGTTGCTAAACCCGTAGCACTATCTACCCAAGTCATTAAACCCGTTTGTGTTGTTGTGTGTATAGCGTCACAACCCGTTTCTAACCTTTCTATAACTTTCATTAGTTTTACTTTAGTAGACTTGTTACCACCTACTAAATAATTATCTATACTAAGAACTCTCCATAAACAATTCTTTATAAAATATGTATCTTGAAATCCCGAACCCTCAAAAGTTCTTATGTCTTCGGGGTCTAAATTTACATAACACTCCATAATCCTAGCGTCCTTGTCGTATATCTCGTTTATATACTGTGCCCAATACTCATTATAAAAACCTTTATTACTAGGTAAATTACCAAAGTAGTTAAATGTAAATCCCGTATTAAAAGACGGACTATAATAAGTCCAATTAACTATTTTTGTGTCGGCTACTACACCCGTATTTAAGTTGTCTAAATTGTATTGTAAACACAAAGGAAATTTAATAGTAGTGGGTGAACTAGGGTTAACAAATTTGTAGAAACTGTCTACATCTAAACTAGATATAAATGAATTTGAATATATTGCAAATTTATAAGCGTTGTTAGTTATCGGATTAGTACCCGTAAATTCTATTGGTGTACCCGAATAATAAAATAATTTAGGTTTCATACCGCTTGGTACTTTTCTAACACCGTATTCTTCCGCTTCAAACATATAAGCAATAGCTACGTTTTGGTCGGGCATAGCTGAATTTATACCGTTTGTATCCCAATGTGGTAATCCTTGTGCTATAAAAGGCGACATAACACTAAAGTTGCTAAATTCTCCGTTTGAAAAATCATTATTCATTATTCTACGTCGCTCACCATATACTACATTTTGTTGTTTTGTGTATCTATCATTCAAAAAGTCTTTGTCTTCTAAATCTTTAAAACTTAAAATTTTACTTTGTATTTCATTAGTAGACCTAACTACTTGCTCTTTAGAAACGTCTAATTTTTCCGTCCAATATTTAGTTGTACCCTCATTTATAAAATCTTGATATGGCTCTATTAATAATAATTTTTCGTTATCGGGGTCTGTTTTTATAATTAAATTAAATCTATTTAAAAGGTCTTTTACAAAGTCCGCTTGGCTCATATCGGGCATATTGTGAAACATAGTAACTTCACCTTTTTCAAAACCACTAAACATACCTGTTTCTCCCGTGCCTAAACTTTGTATTGATAAATCGGTTATAATGGGTTGAAATGTATCACCACTTAAATTACCCGTACTTTCAGCACCATAAAAAACAACAACTAAATAACACGCCATTTGAGGACCACCCGCCCATAATTCACTTACTGTTTGAATATCGTGTGTTCCCGGCGTTAAAGTAAAAGTTGTTGAATCTAATAACGTACTAGCATATGAATATTCGTACCAAGCCACTTGAACATTAATAGAATCTATTGGGTCGCTACTTAAATAAGCCGTAGGCGGTATTAGTAAAGTAAATTTTGTTTCGATACTAACCCAACCAAAAGGCAATTGAGCGTCTGTTTGTGTAATATCTTGTGTAGTATTAAAAAGTATTGCGGGAGCAAAGGGTACATTTGTGGGTAAAGCAAGGTCAAAAGGTAAAGCCGATAGATCTGGAAAAAACATATTATTCGGGTCGTAAACTTCACTACAAATAAGACCTTGATAACAAATCTCACCAACAGAATCACCCGAAAAAGGAACAGTAGCAATAGGTGTAACTACCTCTTGTTCTCCTTTAAAACCAACAAAAGCTCCCGTAGTAGACGTTGCTGTTTCAAATTTAGTTTGCACTCTTTCAAATTGCGGTGCTAAAGTCATAAACAACCTACTAAACCATTGAGTATCGGTGACGGGTGTAGAAACATTTGTGTCGTCAATTCCTAAAAATGTACTTTTAATTTGATACCCGGCTTTTTGTGTTATTATTCTAAATAATCTTTGTATTCTTATAGCGGGTTTAAGCATACTAGGTCTTATAATCCCGTATTGGTTCATACCGTTTAAAATCTCTAAATAGTCTACAAATAAATCAGTATTAGAATATCCAATTTCATCTACAAAGTCTTCGGGCGACCAAAACATAGACGAGCTTAAAGGTTGATTAGAATGTCCATAGTCTATAATTGGGTACATTATATCGTTTGTAGTAGTTGGCGTGTCTTCCGTAGTAGTAATTCCCGTTGTCCAACTATTAATAATATTGTCTACTGATAGAATGTGGTCTAATTGCTTGTCGTCTGTTATTGCTCCCGTAGTTTCATTTACATTTTTAAAAGCGTCTTGTAGTCTTTTATCTTTAAGGTCAGTAAAAAAATCCGCAGTATTACCAAATAAAGCTATTTCGTATAATCTTTTATTTAAATATATAGCTTTTAGTTGTAAAAAACCTTTTAGTTGTGGTACACTATCTATATATAGTATAGCTTGAAATTTAGTTTGAGCATTATATACTAACGTTTCTAAATTAACGTCAAAATAGTTTTCAAAAAAATCATTGTTGCGGTTCGAAAAAGGTAGCTTAATTGTTTGGCTAAAATTAGCCTTTCTTTGATCTGGATTTTTTAAATCTAAAAAATTATAATTTACAACTACATTAGGAGCTTGTTGTAAATCTAATTCGTATTGCTCGACTTCAAAAGGTGCGGAGCTATCATTTTCTCTACGGTATGCTACAAGTCTAACATTCATTAGCTATTCGTTTTTACTTTATTAGCGTACTCTAAATTTATAGTATATTGTATTTTCATTTTATCGTTTACGCTTGTTTTTTTTGTGTAATTTTTATTAGTAATTATCATTGGGTACACAATACTATTATCATCTAGTAAATGTACGTTAGTAGACGTAAACAATTCTTCTAGCCAAGCACCCTCGTCTTCATTTAACCAATCAGTATTAACAACTAACTTTCTTTGTGCTTCTGTAAATAAAGTTTCTCTACCCCTATCAAAGTTTTCATAAGTAAACGTAGCACTATTCCAACTTCCTACTACTCTTTCCATTTCTTCGCTTTTTATATCTATGCTTTCCATAGACTTACCCCGAAAATTCATATAATCCCAACAACCTAACCTATTACGCCAAGCTAACCTAATATTGTCGTATTTATTGCAACTTTGGTGTCTATCCTCTACGCCCGTAATTCCAGCTCCATATCTATAAAAGTAATAGGTTTTTGTTCTAGCTCCGCCACTTGTAGCTTGTCCTTTAATTGTATAGTACGCCCAATTAGTATTGTTGCTAGGTCTTTGTAGATTTGTACCACCATTATCAAAATTTTGCAAGTTGTATGTACCCGCCCCAAAATATATTAAACTATTTTTTACGTCGTCAGCACTAGCTTTACCACCTACACCCGTAACGTTGCTAATATCTACACTATTTATTAGTGTTCCGTCAGCTAAATAATAGCTAACGTTTATTTTTTCTATTGGCGATCCGTCAGTAATTAACCCGTCTTGTATAAAAGCTAACGTTAATTCGTCTACATTATCACTAGAAGAATTACCACCTCTAACAAATTGATATGTTGGACTATTAGTTAAAAATTGTTTTACTATACTTTGAGGTATATATTTAGTCATTGGGTTATTTGTTCCGTCAATGTCTAACCCGCCCTCGTTTGTACCCGTATCGGTAAAAGGTGTAGTTGCGGGAATAGAATATATAATTTCACTAGCTCCGTCTACACCACCACTAGGCAAAGTAACAACGGGAGCGGTAGTTTGTGACGTGGCTTTTTCGTAACCCCCCTCTACTTTTATTCCTACTACTTGACTTGTATTTTGAGAATATATATTAGACGTGTCATTTTTACCTATTGAATGTATAGAACCGTCTATTGATTCTTGATTACCTACATCTTTTAATTGTGTTTCTAAACTTGTTTTTACTATTTTGTGTATATCTATTATACCAACTCCAGCATTATTTTTAGGCACTTTTATAGTTGTTAATAAAGACCAAGTACTAGCGTTAGTTGTACTTTTATATATTTTAGCTACATACTTAAATTTAGGGTCGTTTATAATTGTTGTGCTTTCTTTTAATACAAAGATCATAGGGTTATTTGCTCCCGCTAATTGATTTGGTTTTTGTTCTATTGTAAACGCCATTATCTACTTAAATTAATTTTTAAATTAGGTTGTTCTTCTATTGTTATTGAATTATCCATATCTTCCGCCATAGCTCTAGTTAAATCTACTTTTAAGTCCTCTATCATATCGTTATACGGTTTGCTAATAAACCTTGTTCTTTCTATACCTTTTTGTTTTATACTTCTTGCTATTAAAAACGCTAAAGATTTATCTTTTATAAATCTACCTTTTTTATCTCTACCTTTTAAACCCTTTAATTTTATCCAAGGTAGTATAGCACTAAAAGGCGGTTGTTTGTTTGTAAATTTAAACGGACTACCTTGACCTCTTTTATTACCGCTACCTTTAAAGCCACCCGCACCTTGTACGCCCTCGTCTACAAATATCCAATAGTCTTCAGCTTGTCCAAAATTCATTACAAACTTTACGCCACTTTCAGTTTTTTCAATATCATAGCTCATCTCATTAAATAAAGTGCCTTTTGCTCTTTTACCTTTTTTGTTTAAGTTAGATCTGGCTTTTTCTATTAGATTACTACCAAAACTTGTTAATACTTCTTCTAATGCTTTTGTTTTTAATTCCATTATACGTTTCTATCTTTATCGCTTGGCTCAATAGGAGCGTCACATAGTGAATTATTGTTATTAACTTGCATAGTAAAAGTAGCGTTCCAACCCGTTAGCATATTAGAAAATCTAACGCTAAATGGCTCGGCGTTTATAGGTAAGTTTAAAACTACTTCGTTAGGTATATAGCTAAACTTTTTACCCGGGTCGTTAGCTGTTTGAACCGACAAGTTTTGTCTAAACTCTGCTATAACATCTTGCATAATTTGTAACATTTCCGACCAAACTTCCTCACGGTTAGACAAGTCTTCTTTTACTAAATTCATAGTGAAAACCTTAAATGTATAAGTTAGTACGCCTTTGTCTATGTTTGTATTTCCTGGCTCTACATAAAGTATAGGAAAATTGCTAGAATCCATTTTATCAATATCTACTTCGTCTAACAATCCACTATGAAAAGAATTAATTAAAAAATGATTTGTAGCTATTGTATTAAAGTCGTCTACTATGTTTTTATATGTTATCATTTATATTTATTATAATTACTTTTTTCTATATTGTTCTTGTCTTGTTGATAGCTTAAATATGTAAACACTAAAGCTATCTCCGTTTTAGTTATTTTTTCTATGTCTAATATAGACGAAGACAAAGAAAATATAATGTTATACCAACCCCATTTACTAGCTAAAGTTTTTTGACCTTGTTGTTCTTCACTAGCTCCGTCGAATAACTGTTTAAATCTTCCAACAAATTTTTCCCTAAATAAAAAAAAAAATCTATCGCCGATAGTGTTGTACTCATTGGTAAATCTTTAAATTTGTCTATTTCCAGCTCGTCGGGATCATAAGGTTTTACGCTATAATACTCGTTTATTTCTCTATCAACTTCTCTATACAAAACCGACATTACTCTATGTAAATTAGCGTTTATATTAGTAGAATATTCTTCTAAATCTACAAACTCGCCCGTTGTCATTTTACTCAAATTAGGTATAAAGCCGTATTGCTTACCTTTAAACTCTATTCTTTTTTCTAAATCTTTTTCTTCTTTACTATTTAAAAACTTGTTTAATTTTTCTACAAGTATTTTTTTATCTTTTAATTTTATTTTTTTTATAAGTTTTTTATCTACTTTACAAAACATAGCTATTATCTCGTCCTCTTTTGTTTTTCTCTTTACCCTAGATAATTCTAAATACTTTTGATATTCTGCAATAGTAATATCTTTCCATTCCGTAGGCACTATAACCTCAAATTGTTTTCTAGCCATTTGTTATAAATATAAAATTGTTGTTTTTGTTCATAAAATATAATACTTACCACTATAATTGGTAGTTAGCTTATTTAACGCTACGTATCTGAGGGCGTCAATTAGGTGGTCTTGTTGATTTGTTGCGGGTTTGTTTATTACTTGTCCGTTCTTGTCTACTAGCCACTTATAATACTTAAATTCGTTAATAGCATTTACGCTATTTTTTGTTATATGTATCTTATAACGCCTTAATACATCTATTCCCATATTAATACTATCCGCTCCTTTTTTAGCTCCTTTTATATTAAATCCTAGTCTATGTATTTCTTCTATACTTTTTGGTTCGGCACTATCACCTATTATTTCTACTTGCCTTGTTATATTATACTCTCTTAACCTTTTAGCTATATCTTGATTAGTTAGACCTTTAGCGTATAACAACTCATTAATGTATAAATCGTTATTTAGCTTGTATACTTCTACAATAGCCGTTGGGTCGTTGCTATATCCAAAATCCATACCTAAAGCTATTAGCGTGGCTTGATCTGGAATCGTGTTACATAGGTTAAATTGTCTAAATATTGTTTCGGTAGGTTGAGCCATATCCCCTAAACCGTATATAGTCCAATAGTTAGAATCTAGCTTTTTTAACCTTTCAATTTCTTTAATTGTTTCTTCGGGTAAAAATGGGTTGTCTAAATATGTAGATTTTATAAAAGTACAGTCATCTCTATTTATAACGTTGTCATAAATCCAACTATAAGGGTCAGACGGGTTAAAGTCTAAATATATGTTTTCCGTAGTCCTTAATGACAATTGAACCCAATCCTCAAAAGCAAACTCGTTAGCTTCATTTAGCCATAGTACGGCTCTCTTACGACCTCGGATTTTCTGGCTCATATCAATACTTAAAAATTCTATTGTATTTCCATTTAGCTTGTATGTTAATTCGCTTTTATTGTGGTTGTCGGGATTATATAAATTATGACTTTCTAGTATATTAAAAAAATCTCTATACGCCGTTCCTTTTAGTGCTGGTAGCGTTTTACGACAAATAGTATATACCTTACCTTTGCTTTGTAATGCTTTAAGTATTATTAATTGAGCTAGTGAATACGTCTTACTACTTCTTGTACCACCTTGATTAACTACAATTCTTGTACTAGCATTAAGATTCTTTTGTAGGACTACCGTTCCCTTTAGGTTCAATAATTTCAATTTCTATTTTCTTTATGTCTTCTTCGTTAGATGTTAAATTTATATTTTGTCTTTGTATATAACCTCGCTTATGCCCTTTATGTTGTAGGTAAAATATAATACTTTTCTCTTTTTCGTTTTCTATATTTTTAAATAACTTGCTTTCTACAAAGTCTAATTTTATATTGTCTATTTCGTCTACCCTTTTTCTAAATTCTTCGTCTTCTTTATACCATTTGTAATAACTACTTCTACTTATTCCCGTTCTATTACAAGCCGTAGCTACAATTCCTAAACTACTTTCTAACGCTTGTAGTAATGTTTCTTTCTTTAGTGTACGTTCTTTTTTGCCCATTTTATTAAATTTATTTTATACTTACTTTATAACCTTGTGCTTTTAAATCCTCATATAATTTATTAGCTAGTTTTATGTCTTTCTCTTTTATTGTTATTGTTGTTGGCTTGTCTTCTTCTATTTTATCTATATTCAATCCCAGATCAATATGTTTAAAACCCCATTCTAGCAAATCCTCTATATCAAAGTTGTCCGCCATTATATCAAAGTCAAACTCTCCCGTATTCTTATTTAATCTTACGTTTAATTCCTTTTCGTCTTCTTTAGATAGATTTACTCTAACTACGGGTACTTGTTTAGCTCCTAGCTCTACCATAATTCTAACTCTTTGGTGTCCGCCTACAATTGTATTATCCGAGTTTATTATTATAGGATCTACACAACCAAACTTTTCTAAAGATTTTTTTAAATCCTCGTATTGTTTAGTTGTCATTTTTCTTGGATTATATTCCGCCGGGTTTAAATCGTGTATTTTTACTTTTTCTATTTTCATTAGTAACTATGATTATGTTTGCTTTTATTTTGTTTTCTTAATTGATTATTAAAGTCTTTATTTGTTTCAGCTTTTATATGACAACTTCTACATAAAGCTATAAGATTTTCTATTTGGTTTCTATGTCCTCTTGGGTCACCACCTAAACCCCTAGCGTCTATATGGTGAATATCTACCGCAACTCTACTACAATGTTCACATAGTATAACGTCATCAATAACGTAGTCGTAATATTCCATATATATTTTAACGTACTTTTTCAAATCTTACAACTTTTTTCATATACCTTTTTTAAATTGTTCATAATTTGCTTATTACAAGGACTACAACTTTTCCATTGTGGCTTGTTACCAAATATACTTTTATATAAAGCGTTTACTATACTTTTTTGTTCTCTATTTATTGTTTGTGTTTTTTCAATGCTGGGTATGACTTCTTCGTATATTTTTATTTCGTCTTGTGTAAATTGCCTTATGTTTTTAAATCTTGGAAATAGTTGATTTAATTTACGTCTACGCTCATCACAACCGCAATCGTCACCTAATACTTTTTTAGTTAACTTGTCTATACCCGTAGCTTTTGTAAACTTTGCTATATCGTCACCTAGTCCTTTACTTTTTGTCATAACTTAATTATTTTATATATTATGTAACTTATTATTGGCGTACTCATCATAATAGTAAATATGTTTAAATGAGGTTCTCCACATAATCCTAATAAATGTTTTATAAACTCTATCATTTTAAACCTTTTAAATAGTTTTTTATATACCTTATTGACTTACCAAGTGTACTTCTATTTATTTTTGTTGCCTTGCTCATTGTGTTTAAACTATAATTTTCTCTATAATATATTTTAAATACCTCTACGTCAAACCAGCTCAAATGTTTTAATTTGTCTTCTATCCATTGTAACCTATCCTCTTGCTCCTCTAACTTTTTCATTTTCTCTTTTGTTAAAGGTTCTTTAGTATAAATATAAAATTCTTTTAATTGTTTTTCGTTGTATTGTTTTCTATACTTTTTATGGTAAGGACTTGTATTGCTTTGATATTGATTTAACATTATTCTAACAATATAAAATGTTAGTTTTTTTTGTTGTATAATATCTTTTATTTTTTTTTGGTCTGAATTGTATAAAGCTAATATAGTTTCGTGTAATAAGTCTTCATAGTCGGGGTGTCTATTGCTAGTTATACGTTTAGATATATCTAACAAATTAGTATAGCTTTTTTCTAAATATTCGTTTAGTTTTTCCAAAGTTCAGCAAATAAATTAACTCCCGTTTGTTTTAAAGCATTGTATTCCCACTTACCTAAAGGCGAAATTTCTACTACAACCATTTGAGGGTTATATTGGTCTTGTATAAAATCTATTTTATTTAGTATGTACTCGTCCTCACTTTCTATTTTTTGTGTTTCTTTATGTATATAAACGTCATTTGTTACCCCTCTATCTACTTCAAATAAAAAATATCTAAAGTATTGATCTTTTGTTCTTATGTTTTTTGGTGGACTGTGTTTCTTTCTCATAATAATTTAATTTGTACTGTTTCTTGTTGTATTCTTTTTATACTTTTATTGTAATATTCTGTATTTATTTCAATTCCTACAAATTCTTTGCAACCATAATAAAAACTAGATATAGCACTAGATCCACTTCCTAAATGAGTATCTAATATTTTATCTGTTTTTTTTGCATATTTTTTTAAAATCCAATCATATAATGTTATAGGTTTTTGACAAGGGTGTATATCAGTTTTTCTTAATTCATTATATTTATCTGTATTTGTCCAGTCGTATCTAAAAAAATCTACTTTTTTATATCTACTAAAACTTGCTATTTCACATTGCGACATATTAGGGTGTTTTTGGTCTTTATACCAAATAATAGCACCACCTTTTTCTTCAAAACAATTATAATAATTTGCACCAAATATTATCCTATCTTTACTTATTCTTTTTAATTCTTCAAAATATAATTTACTAGGTATTTCATTATTCCAATCATAATTATATTTACTTTCTCCATTACCATAGTGATTTTTAGGACTAAAATTTCCTATACCAAAGGGCG
>LULV01000044.1_pt1 | contig 29587 bp, 32 predicted proteins | sample 728081 | NCBI WGS metagenome assembly LULV01 (sample SAMN03860280, study PRJNA289734) | marine metagenome | biome: seawater column; feature: ocean; material: water; isolation source: Red Sea water column Station 108 - depth 25m | place: Saudi Arabia: Red Sea | collected 2011-10-15 | depth 25 m | reverse complement strand
AATCAGAACGGTTTATGGAGATCATCAAAGATGTGTTGAAACCTACTATTCAACTTACAAAGGTTTTTATTTCACAGGAGATGGCGCTGAGCGAGATGCGGATGGTTTCTATAGAATCACAGGACGAGTTGATGATGTCTTAAATGTCTCTGGGCATCGCTTGGGTACTGCAGAAATAGAGAGTGCTTTGGTTTTGCACGAAGCAGTCGCAGAAGCTGCGGTAGTTGGTTTTGAACATGAAATCAAGGGACAAGGAATTTATTGTTATGTGAACCTTATGAAAGAAGCACAAGCTTCGGATGAAATCCATCAAGAATTAATTGGACTCATCGTTAAAGAAATTGGTCCCATTGCAAAACCGGATTCCATTCAATTCTGTTACGATTTACCTAAAACGCGATCAGGAAAAATCATGCGTAGGATTTTAAGAAAAATTGCAGAAAACGAATTGGACAATTTGGGAGATACCACTACCCTTGCTGATCCCAGTATCGTAGACATCTTGATCAAAGAAAGATTAAATAAATAAATGTTTGGATTTAAAAGTTTAGAAATACCTATAAAAGAAGATTGTCTGCCTGGTAGGACTCAGGCAATTTACAATCCAGAAAATCACTTTGTGACAGGTGCGCCTATGTCCGAGTGCATGTCTCAAGATAGTCCCAGAATACTTTTTGGTATGGGCTGCTTTTGGGGAGCAGAAAAAATGTTTTGGGATTTGGATTGTGTCAAGGTTACCGGTGTTGGCTATGCTGCTGGACACACGCCCAACCCTACTTATGAAGAAGTTTGTTCAGGATTAACTGCACATTCTGAAATTGTTTTTGTGACTTATGAAGATGCTTCCAATTTAGAAGAATTGTTGCAAGTCTTTTGGGAGGGACACGATCCTACCCAATTCATGCGCCAAGGTGGTGATGTAGGCACGCAATATCGTTCTGGAATTTATTTTTTTGATAAAGCTCAAGAAGAACTGGCCCTCAAAACCAAAGAAATTTATCAAGCAAAATTAGACGCCAATGGCTTTGGTGAAATTGTCACGGAAATCTTACCCGTTTCAGAAGAATTCTATGCTGAAGATTACCACCAACAATATTTGGCGAAGAATCCTAATGGCTACTGTGGACATGGCGGTTGTGGAGTAAGGTTTAAAGATTAACCTTTCCAGTGAAACTCTTCACCTTTGCTTACAGCTTTATCTTCTTCAATTAATTTATTCAAGTGAGCCAATAGAGAAGCTCTTGCAATACCATGTAGCCTTTCATCGACATCATCGTAAACCTTTTCAACCAATTGATCTAAGTTGGCTTTTGAAAATTCTGTCAGAGCGTCTACAACTTTCTTCTCTCTAAACATTCTATGACTGACAATCCAATCTACAACGCTTTTAGGATCTTTCATGAGATTTCCATGCCCTGGTGCAATCATAGAGATATCAAATTGTTTGAGTTTTTCTAGGGACTCAATGTATTGCTTCATATTGCCATCAGGTGGTCCTATGACTACTGTGGAGCCTTCCATAATGTGATCGCCTGTAAAGATCATTTTCTCTTCTTCTAAGAGATAACAAAGGTGATTTGAAGCATGTCCTGGAGTATGAATAGCTTTCAAGGTGTACTCAATTTCTCTAATTTCATCTCCATCCTCTAAAACTTTATTGGCTTTGAAAGTTTTATCCTGAGTTTGTTTATGAAGGGCATACATACCCATAACCGGTGCTGCTGTTCTTTGGTGCAGTAACTTAGCTCCAGGAGAATGATCGGGATGAGTGTGAGTCACTAGTATTTGCTTGATGTCATCACCACAAGCTTTAGCAATATTTTCAATGTGCTCTGGCATTGCAGGACCTGGATCAATAACCGTGATTTCTTCTTTACCTACAAGATAAGTATTCGTTCCAGGACCGGTAAAGACGCTGGAATTACCTGCTGTAATTCTTCTGACTAATGGCGATAACTCAGTGATCGTCATAACCTTCATCTCCTGGCATAAGCAAGACCATTTTTCCATCCTGCATAAATATTTTTGGCTCCACAGTCACAATATTATTTTGGTCTTCCACTTTATTCTTTAACAGTGTTTCAGTGTCAGTGAAACCTCTAATGGATTCTAAATTCTTGATGGTTGGGAAAATTATTGGAAACTCGCCCTTTTCTCCCTGTGTGAGAGCATCCTCAGGTTTGATCCAAATACTTTTTACGCCTTCGCTGCCATCGTGCTTTGCAATTTGACCTTCCGGAAATAATGCAATGAAAAAATGCGTGCTGTATCTTTTAGCTTCGGATTTTGGTGTAACCCAATGTGAGATGTAAGCGAGGCGATCAACAGCAAGTTGCAAGTCCAACTTTTGGCACAATTCCAATAAAACCGGCTCCCCTTTATTTAATTTATCTCGATACTCTTTAAGAATTTCTTTTTCACTTTCGTCTGAAGAGCCAAAGACTTCGCCACTGCTTCTATAAGCAAGCAAGACGCCACATTCCTCAAAACATTCTCTGATGCAAGCTATCCAATAGTTGAGTCCGCCTGATTTAACACCTAATAATTGAGATGCGACTTCGTCAGTCAATCCACGACAGTAATTGTTGATGTCATCTTTTAAATCATATTCATCGAGCTTCCCGCCGGGAAATACCCACGCACCGCCAAAATTTGTTTTGATCGATCTTTGTATCATGAAAACTTCTACTGCTTCTTCGATAGTTCTAACCAGCAACACCGTAGCTGCAGGTTTAGGTTCTGAAGGCGGTAAAGAGGGATCAGCTTCTTGAATGTTGATCTTAGGATTTCTCTCTACTTTGATATCTTTGGAATCTTTTTCTGACATATAAATTTTAGATTTCAGGATTGTTTGTACATAATATATTTAATAAATTTTTATACAAATTGAAAATCAAAGAATTTAAATCTAAAAATATCGAAAAAAAGCTCGTCAGAAACCCTAATTCCAACAAAGGAGACTACGGTCATGTTTTAGTCATTGCAGGAAATCTTGGTTTTGGTGGTGCTGCCCTTCTTTCCTCAAAGGCAGTTCTTGCAAGTGGTGCAGGTTTGGCGACCTTGGCAACGAGAAAAGACCATCTGTCAGCTGCTTTGGCATATTGTCCAGAAGTTATGTCAAAAACCGTGGAAAGCATATCTGACTTAGAAAATCACTTACCTAATAAAACAGTCATTTGTATCGGTCCAGGATTGGGTAGAAATTACTGGGCTGATCAGATGCTTTATAAAACAACAAACTTTGCAGCGAAAGAAAATCTACCCATTTTGATTGATGCAGATGGATTAAATATCCTCTCTGAAAATAGACTAAAAATTAAGTTACCAAAAAAATTAATCCTCACACCTCATCCAGGAGAAGCAGCACGATTGCTCAAGACAAAGGTCTCGACCATTCAAAAAAATAGGCCACAAGCATTGGCTAAGCTTTGCGAAAAATATAATGCAACAGTCATTCTTAAAGGTCATGAAACATTGGTTGGTAACAAAAGAACTTCATTTGTGTGTAAAAAAGGCAATGCTGGCATGGCTGTAGGTGGCATGGGCGATGTACTCTCTGGACTAGTTTCTGGATTAATAGCTCAAGGTTTATCGTTTATAGATGCCGCTTGCTTGGGAGTTGATATGCATGCAAGCGCAGCAGATAGCTTTGTTGAAAAACATGATATGAAATCGTTGATGCCTTCTGATTTATTTAACTTTATCAAAATGAAGAATGAATAAAGTACTTGTCTTATCGAGTCTAGATGAAACAAAACAGCTTGCCGAAAAAATCGCCTCTTTTCTAACTGAAGAAAATAATTATCCGATTTCTATTCATCTTTCTGGAGACTTAGGCACAGGAAAGACCACTTTGGTAAAAGAAGTTTTAAATTGTCTGGGTATAGAAAATTTCATCAATAGTCCAACCTTTACTTTGATTGAACCTTATGAAATCAATGATTTGAAAATCTTCCACATCGATTTATACCGTGTAGAAAAAATAACCGAGCTTAGCGCAATCGGTTTAGAAGAATATCTGCAAGAAGCGAATTCCATCAGCTTTATTGAATGGCCGGAAAAAGGATCTGGTTTTTTAAAAGAGCCTGACATTGCCATTTCATTAGATCACCATGGTGAAACTACAAGAAAATGTGAAGTTCAAACTTCTTTAGGCTTAAACCTCTAAGCTAGTTGAGTGGATCCACATCAATTCCAACTCTGACATTTTTTGAATAATCGCTTTGATCGATCATCTTGATAACTTGATTTGCAAGGGCATGTATTTTTTTTCGATTTTCAGATTTTAGAGTTAAGACCCATCGAAAGTAATTTTTTCGCTTTTCGATAAGTTCTGGTTTAGGCCCTATAAATTCATCATCATTTAAGTTTAATGAACGAGAAATTTCCATCAAAACCTTCTCAGGTAGGGGTCGTTTTAGGGACTCCGCATGAATGTTGATTTGATAAACAAAAGGCGGAAGCTTGCTCGTTTGTCTTTCTTCTAAAATTTCGTTGGCAATCCTATCGTAATCAAAAGAAGAAATTTTTTCTAAAAAAGGATGTTCCGGAACAAACGATTGCAAAATGACTCTGCCTTCTTTATCTTCCCTGCCAGCTCTTCCTGAAACCTGAATCAATAACTGAGCCAACCTTTCAGAAGCTTTGTGATCAACTGAAAAAAGACCGCTGTCAGCGTCTACTACTACCACTAAAGTCAAATTGGGCATGTGATGACCTTTGGCTAAAATCTGTGTTCCCACCAAGATCAGAGGCTCTTTGGAATCCGGTAATACCGAGTTGGATCTTAATTGCTCTTTACCCAGAGCTTCTCGATCAACTCTAATAACAGAAGTATTTTTAAAATACTCTTTTAAAAATTCTTCGAGTTTCTCGGTTCCTGTATGAAAAAATTCCAAACTTTCTTCGTTACAGTTCAGACAAGCAACAGGCATAGGATGCTTGGTACCACAATGATGACAAACTAATCTTTTGGGATTGATGTGATAAACCATTGATACGTCACAATTACTGCATTCCGGGGTCCAGCCGCATTTGTTACAAAAGACCATTGGTGCATAGCCTTTTTTGTTGAGGAAGACTAAAACTTGATTGCCTTTACTCAATTCTTTGGAAATTTCATTAAGACTGTATTCGGTTAAACCTGACTTTAATTCAGATGATCTTAAATCAGAGATTTCAAACTTAGGCTGTCTGGCATCTTTTACCCTTCGAGTTAGTTTATGTAAGCAGTATTTTTTATCCTGACAATTTTTAAGACTTTCCAAGCTTGGCGTTGCTGAGCACATGATGACAGGAATTTTTTCAAGATTTGCTCGATAGACTGCAACGTCTCTTGCTGAATATCTAAAACCATCAATTTGTTTGTATGAAGAATCATGCTCTTCATCTACCACTATCAAGCCTAAATCCTTGAACGGCGTAAAAATTGCTGATCTTGTTCCAATCAAAATAGATTTAAAGCCTTTGTTAATATCATTCCAAGCGTGAGCTCTATCTTTTTCTGACATTTCCGAGTGCAAAAGAGCGACATTGTCTTCGCCAAATCTCCTTTCGATTTCGGCTTTTAGATTTGGAGTCAGACCAATTTCTGGAACCAGGATCAGAACTTGTTTACCTTTTTCTATGAAGTCTCTAATGAGATGAAAATATATTTCGGTTTTACCACTTCCCGTAACACCAAAAATTAGATGCGTAAGATTGGCTGATGAATTTTTAATGGACTTATAAATTTTATTTTGCTCATCATTCAATTCAAAAAAAGCTTCTAAGTTAAGTTCCTTATTAGTTTTCAATTCATTTCGATTGCGGCTTTTTTTCTCAAGATAACCTTTTGAAATTAAAGCATCCAAGATGGCTTTAGAGATTTTGTTTGCTTTTAAACCTGGACGGGATAACTCTAATTTTTGCTGAAAAACTTCTAGGGCTTCAAATTGCTTTTTTGCACGCCCAAAGGATTCTTTGCTTGCTAATTTACCCAAGTTTGTAATTGCGTACACCTCTATGGAATCCTTTATTTCTTTGCCTTTTCTCAAGAAAGGTGGGAAATAGGATTTAAAAATTTCTCCAATAGGTGCCTTGTAGTAATTAGCTATCCAATGAATGAGGTCGTATGAGGGCTTATCGATTAGAGAATTTCTATCTAAAACTTTAGTTATGGGTTTTATAGATTTTACATTTGGGCTGGATTGTTTTTTTAAAACGTATCCGACAATTTCTCGGTTTCTAAATGGAACTTGAACTCTGGAACCATTGGAAATCTTGATGTTTGAACTGTAAGTAAAAGAGTTTCTTAATGGTAAAGGAAGCGCTACTTCATAATATAAATTTTCCATTTAAGTTTATTTGAGAATAAATAGTCTTCTGGTATAGTGCGGCAGCATATTTTTTTAATCAAGAAGAATAGTGAAAAAAGAAATTCATCCAGAATACAGAACGGTTTTATTTCATGATGTGAGTGTAGATAAGTACTATCTCATTCCATCAACATTGGAAACTGACCAAACTAAAGAATGGGAAGATGGTAATACTTATCCTTACTGTCCTCTTGATGTATCTTCAGCCTCTCATCCTTTCTATACAGGTCAGAATAAAATCATCGATACTGGTGGAAGAGTTGAAAGGTTCAAAAAACGTTTTTCAAAGAAAGCTGCTGTAAAGGCTGCTCCTGTTGAAGAAAGTCCTAAAGAAGAAACTCCTCCAGTAGAAGAAAAAGAAGAAGATGTAAAAGCTTCAGCTCCTGCTGAAGAAGTTACAAAAGAGGCTCCTGAAGAAACCGCTGAAGCCGTTGAAGTAGCTCCTTCTGATGCTCCTCAAGAGGAAACTTCTGCTGAAGAAGCTAGTGATGAATCTTCTAATTCTTCAGAAGAAAAATAAATTTTCATACTTGATTTTTTAGACTCCTAATCAGTCACTCATATGAATCCTGAATTTATTAGAAATATCGCCATCATTGCACACGTCGATCATGGGAAAACCACTTTAGTCGATAAATTACTGGAACATTCCGGCACCTTAGATAGAAAAAATATTGGCTCGGAGAGAATCTTAGATTCCAACGATCAAGAAAGAGAAAGAGGAATAACGATTCTTTCTAAAAATACTGCCATCAAGTGGAAAGATCACAAAATCAATATCGTAGACACTCCCGGTCATGCTGATTTTGGTGGGGAAGTGGAAAGAGTTTTGTCTATGGTAGATTCGGTTTTATTACTAGTTGATGCCGTCGATGGGCCCATGCCACAAACTAGATTTGTGACTCAAAAAGCTTTTGAAAAAGGACTAAATCCCATTCTGGTCATAAATAAAATTGATCGTCCAAGTGCCAGACCTGATTGGGTGCAAGATCAAGTTTTTGATCTCTTCGATAGATTAGGTGGAAATGATCAACAGATGGATTTTCCTACAATCTATACCTCTGCATTGAATGGAACCTCTGGTTTGGATTTGGAGAAAATTGAAGAAGATATGTCGCCACTCTTAGACCTTATTATAAGTAAAGTGAAGGAACCGTCTGTGAGTTTGGAAGAACCCTTTCAAATGCAAATCAGCGCTTTAGATAGTAATAGCTATGTGGGTGTAATTGGCATCGGCAGAATATCTCGTGGAAACGTCAAACCAAACGATCAAGTTGTAGTGATCGATGCTGAAGGAGAACAAAAAGCAGGAAAAATTCTCCAAGTTTTAGGTCATGAAGGTTTGGAAAGAGTTGAAGTCGACAAAGCTGAAGCCGGTGACATTGTCTGTGTGACTGGTATTGAAAAATTGTATATCTCAGATACTTTATGTGACCCAGAGAATACAGAACAACTTCCTCCTCTCTCTGTAGATGAGCCGACTGTGAGTATGACCTTTCAAGTGAATGATTCCCCATTTGCTGGTAAAGAAGGTAAGTTTGTAACGTCAAGAAATATTAAAGACCGTCTTGAACAAGAATTACTAAGTAATGTTGCTTTAAGAGTTGAGCAAGGTGAAAGTGCTGATAAATTCAAAGTCTCTGGGCGTGGTGAATTGCATTTATCGGTTTTGATAGAAAACATGCGTCGAGATGGGTTCGAATTGGGAGTTTCAAAACCTGAGGTCATTCAAAAAGAAGTGAATGGCGAAATTCATGAGCCTTTTGAACAAATAGTAATTGATATCGAGGAACAACATCAGGGACCTGTAATGGAAGAGATGGGTTCAAGAAAAGCAGAACTGAAAAATATGGAACCCAGCGAAACGGGAAGAATAAAATTGGATTTTATCGCTCCTTCCAGAGGCATGATTGGATTTAGGTCGCAGTTTCTTACCTTAACCAGCGGCACCGGAATTCTAACTAGTATCTTCGATCATTACGGTCCTGCAAAAAAAGGTGAGATTACTACACGTCAAAATGGGGTCTTGGTCTCTATGGCTGAAGGCAAAACCTTAGCCTATTCGTTATTCAACCTACAAAACAGAGGAAAGCTTTTTGTCGGACATGGATTGAACGTTTATAAAGGTCAAATTGTTGGCTTACATTCCAGAGACAACGACTTACCGGTCAATCCAACCAAAGCAAAACAATTAACCAATATCAGAGCCTCAGGCACTGACGAAAATCTTATCTTGGTTCCCCATATTGAACATTCTTTAGAACAGGCATTGGAATTTATCGAAGAGGACGAATTGGTGGAGGTAACGCCTTCAGCGATTAGATTGAGAAAAAAAGCTTTCAGATTTTAATTTATTTGGTACCTGATGAACCAAAGCCTTTGGAGCCCCTTTCCGAGAAATCGAATTCAGAAACCAACTTGAAGTTGGGTGAAGTAACGGCAAAAAACATCATCTGAGCAATCCTATCTCCAGGGAGAACCTCGAATGATTCTTTGGATCTATTCCACAAAGAAACCATGATTTCTCCTTGATAATCTGAATCAATAAGGCCCACAAGGTTTCCTAGGACAATTCCGTATTTATGCCCTAAGCCTGACCTGGGGAGAATTAAGGCTGCATATTTAGAATCCTTAATATGTATTGAAAATCCAGTGGTAAAAAGAAAAGTCTCATCGGGCTGAAGAATTTTTTTTTCTTTGATATTGGTTCTCAAATCTAAGGCTGCGGATCCTGCAGTACTGAATTTAGGTAAGGGAATTTTGTCACCAAGTTCGTTATCAAGAATTTTAAATTCAACGTTAAGTGCGATATTTGAAGTTGCTTGTTGTCCAGGACTAACCGCTTTTGATATCAAAGAAGGCAGGAAAATTCCTACTAATTTGAGCAAAATCCATCTAATCATTAAGGATGTGTTTTGAAATAAATTGAACTATTTTTCTAGCAACCTTTTCTTTTGAGGTTTTGGGTATTTTTAATTCTTCTTTTTCAGTAATTAATGTCACCTCATTATTGTTTGAATCAAAACCAATAGAACTGTCTGATACATCGTTAGCGACAATTAGATTCAAATTCTTTGAAGATAATTTTTTTCTAGCGTTATCAATCATATTTTCCGTTTCTGCTGCAAAACCGACTATTTTTAAATCAGGATTATTATCAGAAACGTGTTTCAAAATGTCTTCATTTTTTTCTAAACTCAGACTCATATTTTTGGATTGACCTTTTTTAATTTTTTGAGATTCAGCATTTTTCATTTTGAAATCTGCTACCGCAGCCGTTGATATAAATAAATCGATATCGGATAAATTTGCTGTGACATGCTCTTTCATCTCCTCGGCAGATTCGATATCTATTCTTTTGACCCTCTCAGGTGTCTCTAAAGTTACTGGGCCAGAAATCAAAGTCACTATTGCGGATTCATCAACAGCAGCTTTAGCAAGCGAAAAGCCCATCTTTCCAGAACTTTTGTTGGAGATGTATCTAACAGGATCAATTTTCTCTCTTGTGGGTCCAGCAGTGATGAGCACTTTTTTACCAGCTAACAATCCAGAAGAAAATTCTTTTGCTACCTCTTCAATAATTTCCTTAGGTTCTGACATTCTTCCAGGACCCACATCACCACAAGCTTGATCGCCCTCGTTAGGCCCGATTTGGTGAAAAACAGGTTTTTTCAGCAAAGAAAGATTCTTCTTTGTACGTTTGTCCTTCCACATGCCTTGATTCATTGCTGGGGCAAAAAATATTTTAGAGTCTGCAGCAAGACATACCGCAGACATTAAATCATCGCCTCTTCCAGCAGCAAGTTTTGCAAGGCTATCTGCCGAACAAGGAGAAATGACAATGGCATCAGCCCATCTTGCTAATTCTATATGCCCCATAGCTGATTCGGCGTTGGTATCTAAAAGATCTGAGTGAACTTCATTGCCAGACAAAGCCTGCATGGTAAGCGGCGTAATGAATTCTTTGGCTGCTTCAGTCATAAGTACCCGAACTTCGGAGCCTGAGCTCTTAAATAGCCTTATTAACTCAGCCGCTTTATATGCCGCAATACCTCCTGTGACGCAAAGCAAAATTTGTCTATTAGCCAATTGTTCCATACAAAAATTATAACTCAGATAGGTTTCTTTGAACTTAGGATTCTGGTATAAAGCTCTTCTTGCAAAGGAATATTATGAGCAAAGAGTGTCAAGTAACAGGTAAAACGCCAATGGCAGGGAACAACGTTTCTAAGGCAGTTAACAAAACTAAAAGAAAGTTCATGCCTAATTTGCATCGTCATAAGTTTTGGGTAGAGTCTGAAAATAAATATGTGACTCTAACTCTTTCTGCTAAGGGCATGAGAATCATTGATAAAAAAGGGATTGATGTTGTTTTAAAAGAAATAAGAGATAGAGGTGAAAAGATATGAGAGAAAAAATTAAACTAGTCTCCTCTGCTGGAACGGGTCACTTCTATACTACAGATAAAAATAAGACCAAAACTCCAGACAAAATAGAATTTAAAAAATATGACCCTAGAGTCAAAAAACACGTCATCTACAAAGAAGAAAAAATCAAATAATTTCGATATTTATCTTGCTTCTAGTTCACCTAGAAGAGCCGAAATCCTTAAAAATCTTAAAGTTAATTTTGAAATCCTTAAATGCGATTACGATGAGTCCAACTTTACTGATGAAAGTCCTGAGGATTTCGTTGTCAAAAATACCCAGCAAAAATGTCTCGCTGCTCATGCAATCAGACAACAAAAGAAGTTACCCAATAAGCCAATCTTAACAGCTGATACCATTGTTGCCTTGGATGGCAAAATATTTGGAAAGCCTGAAAACAAAGATCATGCCATTGCCATGCTCCTTGAGTTCTCCGGAAGAAGACACTCGGTCATGACCTGTGTCTGTTTTGGTGAAACTGACCTGCAATCTGATACTGAAGTAAGCATGATGTTTGATCTAGTCAGAACTGAAATTCAATTTGCAAACTTAACTGCTAATCAATGTGCAAAATATTGGGAAACCAATGAGCCAAAAGACAAAGCCGGTGCTTATGGCATTCAAGGTTATGGTGGTTTATTTGTTGAATCTTTGGAAGGCAGCTATAGCAACGTTGTAGGGTTGCCGGTCGTTGAGACTTGTAAGATTTTTAAAGAAAAAAATATTGGCTATTGGTTGAATCAATAACTTTTTAATTCAGATAAAATAAAGTGTGAATTTTTCTAAATTTTTCGCTGGGTTTTTTTTAGGTTCTTTAATTGTCTTAGCTTTTCAGCCCTTTAATTATTGGTTTGTAACTTTTCTCATTCCGGGACTTTTATATCAACTGATTAAAACTGAAGGCGTAAAAAATACTTTTTTTATTTCCTATTTTTTTGGTTTCGGCCTTTGGGCATTTGGAATATTCTGGATAGAAAATAGCATAACTGTATATGGAGGTGCCTCACCAATATTGGGAAGTTTTCTTACATTAATTTTGGCAGCTTTTTTAAGCTTGTTTCAGGCTATCAGTTTTACCGCATTTAAACTTGTTAGCAGCCAAAGAAAAACTCATGAAATATTTCTTCTTTTTCCAGCTGCTTGGGTATTGAGCGAATGGTTGAGAGAGTTTCTTTTTACTGGTTTTCCATGGTTGTATATAGGTTATACCGCTGTAGATAACAGCCTGTTACAGGGCTACATTCCTATCCTTGGAATTTTTGGCATGGGTTTTCTCATTGTTTTGATCTCTCAAATGTTTCTTGCTTTGCTAGACGGCTTAAGAGACTTTACTCAAAGCAAATCTTTATATTTATCTTGCCTAGTCTTAATAATTGTTTTTATCGGCAATCAACCGCTAAAAAATTTCAACTGGACTGAGTCAACTGGGAAGATCTCGGCAACAGTTGTTCAGCCTAATATTGATATTAAAGAAAAATGGACGCAAAAAGGATTGCAAAAAATACAAAGCGCGATAGAAAAGAAATTAAATCAAAATCCACCGCAAAATCTAACTCAATCCTCTGTCATATTTTGGCCAGAGGTAACTCTCACCTCATTGATTCAAAAGGACAGAATAAACGAATTCAGAAATAACACTCTCAACGAAAATAATATGCTCGGAATGGTCATGGGTGCGTTATCAGAAAATAAGTCAGAAGAAATAAATAATTCATTAATTGGAATTGGCAATATCTCAGGCATTTACGACAAAAAGTTTTTAGTCCCCTTTGGCGAATACGTTCCTCTCTCAGGACTTTTCAGTGTATTTTTTGATTTTTTTAATTTCAATAGGCCACAAATATTTTCAGGTAACAAAAGCGAACTTATTGGGAATGATTTGATAAAAATATCTTCAGCAATATGTTATGAGATTGCCTATCAAAATATATTTTTATCCAATAGCAAAAAAACCAATGTCTTGTTTAATGCCAGCAACGACAATTGGTTTGGAACTGGCTTAGGCCCTCATCAACATTTGCAAATTGCAAGATTTAGAGCGGCTGAACACCAAAAATATTTGGTGAGATCGACATCAACTGGTATCAGCGCCTTAATTGACCATCACGGACAGATCATAAAAAAAATTGAAACCTCTACTGACAAAAATGAATTAAAGAGTTTTCAAGAAGATGTGATTCTTAAGTCAGGTCAAACTCCTTATGCATATTTTGGGAAAAACCCTTTCTTATTCATATTGGTTATTATCTTTTTTATATCGGCGATATTAAAATTTAAAAGAGATGAAAACTTTATTTAAGTATTTAATTTTTGTGATTTTTAGTTCTGCCTTTTTTTATGGTTGTAGTTCAGTTCCTTTGGATTATTCATCTTATGAAAATATCAATTTTCAAGAATTTGGTGAAATGAATAAAAACCGAACTCACGTTTTGATAAATTTAGCTAAACAGGAGCTTACTATAAAAACTCCATATTCAAGTAAGACTTACCCGATTTCATCTTCTGCTTATGGAATCGGTAGCGTTCGAGATAGTTTAAAAACTCCTCTTGGTGCGCATATAATTTCTGAAAAAATCGGTAAGGGTGCAAAAATAGGTTCAGTTTTCAAGGCCAGAAAATTTACCGGGGAAATAGTGGTACCAATTACAGAAAAAATTGATATCAAAGAAGATGTCATCACTACTAGGATTCTATGGTTGGATGGTTTGGAAATTGGAAAAAACAAAGGAGGAAATGTAGATTCAAAAAGTCGATACATTTACATTCATGGCACTGCCGAAGAAGGTCTTATTGGTGAGCCTGCCAGCTTGGGTTGCATCAGAATGAAGAATACAGACGTTATAAAGTTATTCAATAGAGTGAGAAAAGGTACACAGGTATTGATTTACTGAACTTTATTATTTAATTTAACATTATGAGATTTGCTTTAATTTTATTTTCCTTCTTTGTCGTCAGTTGCTCTCAAGGAAACGCTGAAATAGAAAATTTTAATGCAATGAACTTTCAACCTGATTTAAACAAAATCCCTGTAGAAGGTTGTCCTGCCATTTTAAATCACAACATCCGTGTGCTTGATTCAAAAGAAATCATCAATTTGTGCGAACACAAAGACAAAGTGGTGCTTGCAGTAAATGTTGCCAGTCGATGCGGTTTCACCTATCAGTACGAAGCCTTGCAAACATTATTTGAAAACTACCAAGGAAAAGATTTTGTGATTCTAGGCTTCCCTTCTAGAGACTTTATGTTTCAGGAATATAGTGATGAAGGCCAAGTAAAAGAGTTTTGTAGTTCTAAGTATGGCGTGACCTTTCCCATGTTCGCTACATCAAGTGTCAAAGGAAAAAAGGCCAACAGCTTCTATCAAAACCTTGCAATGATTACTGGAAAATCTCCTGATTGGAATTTCACCAAGTATTTGATATCCAAAGATGGTGAAGTATTAAAACCTTTCTCCAAGAATATAGAGCCTGATAGCGAAGAAATAATTTCTGCTATCGAATCACTGCTCTAAAACTTCCGGAACTCCATTTTTATCTACAACTAAACAATCTGCCTTTCTTGCAGCAAATATACCGTTGGCTACAACTCCGGAAATATTATTGATTTCGTTTTCAAAGTCATACGGTACATTAAGTTTTAAGTTACGGACGTCTATTATTTGATTACCGTTATCAGACACAAATCCTACTCTGTATTCTGGGGTTCCACCCTTTACCACCATCTGTCGTGCGACATAACTTCTTGCCATTGGAATGACTTCAATAGCAACTGGAAATTTTCCAAGCAGTTTTACTTTTTTAGAAGAATCGCAAATGCAGATAAATTTTTTAGATGCTGAGGCAATTATCTTTTCTCGAGTTAAGGCTCCACCACCACCTTTGATCATTTCAAAACGATCATTGATTTCATCAGCACCATCGATATAAAAATCCGGGGAGCCAACGTCATTTAACTCGGACACTTCCAAACCAGCCTCTTCTAATAATTTCGTGCTTGCAACTGAACTAGATACGATGGCTTTGATTTCAGGTTTTTGATTAATCAATTCTTGGATAAAAAAATTAGTAGTACTTCCTGTACCAATACCCAAAATACAATCTTTATGAAGCTTTGTGGCCAGATACTCATAGGCTTTGCGCGCAACAGCTTGTTTGGTTTCTGAGTTAGAATTTTCCATGTCTATGGCTTATAAGAGAACTCTACGTATAATACCTCGCTTTCCAGAATTTTTATGAAAAAAGTAATCAAAAACTACATAGAAAAAATAGAGAACTCTAAAGTTTATGAGGTTGCTAGTATTTCACCTCTAACTAAGGCTGATAATTTATCAAAAGAACTGGCAAATAGTATTTTCTTAAAAAGAGAAGATTTGCAGCCTACCCACTCTTTTAAAATTAGGGGTGCTTACAACAAGATTGCTCACCTTTATCAATCCAAAAAGATTACTGAAGTGGCAACAGCATCCGCGGGAAATCATGCCCAAGGAGTGGCTTATTCGGCAAAAGAGCTAGGCATCAAGGCCACTATCTTCATGCCAAAGACCACGCCTTTGATCAAAGTTAACGCAGTGAGAGATTTGAAAGCTAAGGTAGTTTTGGTAGGTAATAACTTTGATGATGCGCTTAAAGAATCGAAAACATTCTGTAAAAAAAATAAAGTGAATTTCATCCATCCATTTGATGATCCATTAGTAATTGCAGGACAAGGTACGGTTGGCATGGAAATCTCAGAACAATTTCCTGAAAATCTTTATGCTGTATTCGTTGCCGTTGGTGGTGGTGGTTTGATTGCTGGAATTGGAGCTTACTTAAATAAAGTTCATCCCAATGTAAAAATAATAGGTGTTGAAGCAGCGGATTCAGCAGGATTACATGCCTCTGTGAAGGCAGGTAAAAGAGTGAAACTCAAAGAAGTTGGATTGTTTGCTGATGGAGCTGCGGCAAAACAAATTGGAAAAAACAACTACGAACTTATAAAAAATTTCTTAGATGATTCAATAACCGTTGATACCGATGAAATTTGTGCTGCTGTGAAAGATACTTTCTTGGAAACTAGGACTGTTCCTGAACCAACTGGAGCATTAGCACTTGCAGGATTAAAAAAATACATAAGCCAAAAAAGAATAAAGAATAAAAATCTTATCGCAACTTATTGCGGCTCAAATCTCAATTTTGAGTCTTTGGGACATATTGTTGAAAGATCCAAAATTGGAGAAAAAAAGGAAATTATTTTAAGTATAGCTATAGACGAAAAAAAGGGTTCGTTTAGAAAACTTTGCAGAGACATCGGCCAAAAAAATATCACCGAGTTTAGTTATAGAAAAGATGGCAGTTTTAAAGCAAAAATTCTTTTGGGAATGGAACTTCAAGATTCAAAAAAAAGCAAAGATATTTTTTTTAAAGCCTTAAGAAATAAAAAGTACTCTTTTACAGATTTAAGCAACGATGAAATCTCTAAAAAACATCTTAAATTCATGCATGGTGGTAGAGGACCCCAACTAGAAAGTGAATTCGTAGAAGAAGTTTACAGTGTAGATTTCCCTGAAAAACCAGGTGCCCTTCTCAATTTTTTAACTTTACTTAAAGACAAATGGGATATCTCCCTTTTTCATTATAAAAATCAAGGTGCAATCTATGGTGGTGCTTTAGTAGGTTTTACAATAAGACAGAAGCAAGTAAAAAGTTTGGAAAGAGATCTCCTAAGAATTTCCTATCCTTTTACCAGAGAGACTGAAAACCTAGGTTACCAAGCTTTTTTAAAGTAATTGCTTACTTGTAAAAACTACATCTAACTTCAAGTCAAAGTCTTCAAGTTTTAATTTTTTTATGAATTGAAACTCATAAGCCAAGCCAATAAATTCTGGTTCGGCGACTCCTGAAAAAGTTTTATCATAGAAACCTCCTCCGAATCCCAATCTTTGAAAGTTCTCATTGAAAGCGCGTAAAGGAACAATAACCGCATTTAATTTCTCGAGCTCAATGGTTTCCTCACTCATGGGTTCAAGGATATTTAAAGAATTTTTTCTAAATTTAGTTTTTTTGTTACAAAGTACAAATTCCAATTTATTACTCTTGGAATTTATTTTTGGTAAGTACAAATGATTTTTGGAATCTGCTAGAAATTTGTTTATTTTCTTAGTTGAAACTTCATGAGGCAGAGACATATAACTTGCAACGTGAGAAAAATTTTTTTTCTCCAAATGATCTTTTATAAAATCTAAGTGGACTTTTTCTTGGTAACTTTTAGAGGAGGCAGTTAAGCTTTTGAAGCCTTTTGAAATTAACTCTCTTGCTTCAGTTTTATTCATATTTAAGAGAGCTTCCCAAGTTATCGCCGTTAAATAAAACCCGAACCGTATAGTTCAGGTCGGGAAGAATCACCATCCATCAGGCTGCCCTAAGGGCGCTCAACAAGAGAAGTATCAAATTCCCTATTTATTTTGCATCGGCTCGAAGTGTTATATAACTAGCAAATAAGCCAGGAAGCATTGAAAATTATAGCAATATTTTAAAGCTTAGATAATTCAGAAATCTCGTCTACTAGCTTAAGACTTAAATTTTCTTCTTCAGATGAATCGACTTTTTCTTCTGAAACATTTGCGGCTGATTTTTCATCTGTAGCTGCCGATGATTCATCATTTGCCTCGGTTGATGAAGCTCCTTCGTTTGAGAGGAATTCATTCACTACGTCAAGGCCTGCTAATACGGCAACTTTTTCAATTGGAATATTTCTTGTTTTGCGTTTGATGGATTTGATTCGCTTATCCAAGATTTCACCGGCTTCGATCAAGGTGGATTGTTCCTCAGGAGGACAATATAACTGATACTCGATGCCTGCTATTTTAAGGGTTACTATGTCTTGATCGTCTTCACTCATAAAGCTTCTAATTTTGAAATCAATATTTCTAACTTATTTCTAGATAATTCTATATTATCTTTTAGACGATTATTCTCTTTTTTAAGTCTTAAATTTTTGTTTCTTAAATCTTTATTTGCCTCTCTAAGTTTTTTAGAAAGTTCTAAAAGCTCCTTTAGATTTTTCTCTAATTCCTTCTGCGACACAGATATTATTTTATTCTTATATCAATAACGTTTCTATAAAGACTTTATATTGAAGTAAAATCAACATATGGACATTTTTCTAGAAAGAAGAAAAAAATTAGCTGATTTGTTGCCTGATGGATCGGTAGCAGTCATTCATTCAGCCAATCAAAAAATCAGAAATGGTGATACTGACTATTCTTTCAGACAAGATAGCGATTTTTTGTACTTAACTAACTTTAATGAAGCCGATGCTGCATTAGTTATTGAAAAAAAAGGGAGTACGATTTTTCATCTCCTCTGTGCGGAAAAAGATGAAGTAAGAGAAAAATGGGAGGGACCTCGATTGGGTCCTGAAAATGTGTCCCAACTGGGTTTTGAAAGCGGTTTTAAAATAGACGATCTCATTTTAAAAACCACTGAATTTCTTGAAGGTGCAGATCATTTATTTTGTCAAAACAAAAGTCAAAAAAAATTATTCTTTGCATTAACCAAAGGGCTAAAAGGAAAAAAGATCAACTTTGATTTAAATCCAAAAAACATTAAGAGTGTTGATTCTTTAATACACGAATTAAGACTTTTAAAATCTAAAGAAGAAATCAGTATTATTCAAAAAGCATGTGATATCTCATCTTCGGCTCATGAAAGAGCAATGAAAGCTGTAAAACCAGATATGTACGAATATCAACTTGAAGCAGAATATCTGCATGAATTTATGGTCAATGGAGCAAAGGAGTGTGCCTATCCTTCTATCGTGGGAGGAGGAGAAAATGCATGCATTCTTCATTACAGCAAGAATACAGATTTGCTAAAAGACGGTGATTTGGTTCTGGTTGATGCAGGCTGCGAATACAAGGGCTACGCGAGCGATATCACTAGAACTTTTCCTGTTAATGGAAAATTTTCGTCAGAACAGAAACTTATCTACGAGATCGTTTTGGAATCTCAAAAGCAATCTATTGAAAGCATTTCAGAAAAATCTAATCCTCTTGAGACGCATAAAAAATCTTTAGAAGTCATTGTTGAAGGACTATTAACCTTGGGTTTGTTAAAAGGCTCTAAAGAAGAAGTCATTGAAACTCAATCTTATTCAAAGTTTTACATGCACCGCGTCGGTCATTGGTTGGGTCTTGATGTGCACGATGTCGGTGGCTATGAAAAAGATGGCAAAGTAAGGTCTTATGAAAATGGGATGATTACCACTATCGAACCAGGAATCTACATCAGCAATGAAGAAAACGTACCTGAAAAATTCAAAGGAATTGGAATTCGAATCGAAGATGATGTGTTAGTTGAAAACAATCAGCCAAAAGTTCTTAGTTCAGCCATTAAAGAGCTAGATGACATTCAACAACTGATGGCGAGTTAATGAAATATGATGTCCTCATTGTTGGTGCTGGCGTAACTGGTGCCCTCCTTTTTCTTGCATTGAAGAATAAAAATATAAATGTCGGTCTAATAGACGGTCGAGATAAAGCACCAAATAGTTACCGCCATCTATCATTAAATAACAAAAGTATGACATTTTTAAAAGAGCTAGATGCTTGGAATGTCATAAGTAAAAATGCTTTTGAATACAACCAGATAAAGGTTTGGGATCAAGAAGGCACTGGATTCATAGATTTCAATGTAAATGAACTGGAAAAAAATATTCCGAATATTGGCTTTATAGTCAAAGAAGGAGACATTCAAAATTCTCTGTTATCTCTCGTTTCCGATTCAAAAAATCTTTTGTGGAGTTGTAATTTAGAAAAAATAGAGAAAATTAACGGAGATATTCATTGCGAAACATCAAAGGGAAAATTGGAGACAAAAATTTTAATAGGCGCAGATGGCATTCAATCAAGTGTAAGAAACCTTTCTTCGATTTCTTCAAGAACTTGGAGTTACAATCAGACAGCAATAGTTGCTAACTTTTCTGTACCCCAAACAGATCCATGCATTAGACAAACTTTCACCTCAGTAGGACCACTTGCTTTGCTGCCAATGAATGAGACTGAACTTACCATGATATGGTCCATTGACGATTCCCAGGCCTATGATTACTTAGGTATGAATGAAGATGACTTCATAAATGAAATTCATCAATCTTTCGGGGAAAAACTTCCAGAAATAAAATTCTCAGCCAAAAGGCAGTCATTTCCCCTAAAACACCTCTCTGCAAAAACTTTTGCCAGAGGTAATGTTTTTCTTGTGGGAGATGCTGCGCACCATATTCATCCGTTAGCAGGATTGGGATTAAACGCAGGAATCGGTGATGTGAAATCTCTAACGGATTTAATTAGTCCTGATAGTTTGCATCAAGTTAAACAAATTGAAGATAAATACAACCGACAAAGAATTCCAATCAATTTAGCCCTAGCAGCTGCTATGGAAGCCTTCAAAAGAGGTTTCGAGCAAAAAAATATCTGGATAAGACTCATCAGAAATCATGCTTTTAGTCTTACGAATAAGCTAACTTTTCTAAAAAATAAATTTATTGAGCTCGCTACTGAGCTTTAGTTCTTAATTAATGATTTGGAAAAATCCTCTACTCTTTTCCAGTCGGTAAATTCAAATCTAGCCTTGGCGTCTGTAGGACCTTTGGTGATCCACATGATAAGTCTAATCATAAATCTATCGAAAAAATTATATGTTGGGTAATCAACAACGCCAGCAAAAACATCCATTTTGTTTGGTTTCCATTTTGTTGCTTTGAGAAATTTTGCTACATATGGATTAGTATCGGGAGTATTTTTCTCTGGCTTTCTAGCAACGACATTTACACTAAAAAAAGCGTTTTCTTTGCTTGAGAGCTCATCAAGGTTTTTTTCAATAAACTCAAAAAGTTCTTTTCGATAGTTACCATATCTGATGCTGGCCCCAATAATAACTTGTTGATAATTTTTTAAGCTCAGCGATTGAGCATCAACTAATGAAGTTAAGTCAACGTTTGCGTGATGCTTGATATGTTCAGCAATTTTGCTCGAGATTTTTTGAGTATGACCATCTACAGAAGAATATATTACAAGAGTATTTCTCATCTTATTTCCACTTAGCTGAAGGCGGCATGGACATCAGGATGGCCTCTGTAGAGCCTCCTGTTTTTAAACCAAACAAAGTACCTCTATCCCAAATCAAATTGAATTCTACGTAACGCCCTCTTTTGATCAATTGTTGTTCTTTTTCTTCTTCAGTCCAGTCTAAGTCTTTTTTGCTAGATACGGTTTCTTTAATAATATTGAGAGTGGTTGAACCAAGCTCTTTTACAAAATCAAAATCGTCTTGCCAGTTGCCGGTATTCAAATGATCAAAAAAAATGCCGCCAACTCCTCTGGGTTCATCTCGATGAGCAAGATAGAAATATTCATCACAATTTTTTTTAAAATCCGAGTAATAGTTATTGTCTGATTTATCACATGCTTCTTTTAACTTAGCGTGAAAAAGTTTAGTTTCTTTATCGTCTGGAATTGATGGAGTCATATCTGTTCCGCCTCCAAACCAATTTTCGCCAGTAGCTAAAAATCGCGTATTGAAATGAAAAGCCGGCACCTTGGGCGATTGCATGTGAGCAACCAAACTGATCCCAGAAGCCCAATACTCAGCAGATTTTTCTGTTCCTTTGATTTGAGATTTAAAATCATCAGAAAATTCACCTGCAACTGTTGAAATATTTACCCCAACCTTTTCAAATACCTCGCCCTTTAGAATACTTATTTCGCCGCCGCCAGAACCTTTATGATTCCATTTTTTTCTTTCAAACTTTCCGCCATCTAATTCTTCAAAGGCAGTGCAAAATTGGTCTCTCAAAGATCTAAACCATTGAGATGCTGAATCTTTTTTTTCATCTAAACTGCTGATCATAGTTGGGATATTTTATTTGCAATTAAATTATTGATAGCTTCCACATGCTCGTCGTTATCATTTAAGCAAGCTATGTAATGGAAAGCCTCACCACCAGAATCTAGGAATATTTCCTTATTTTCTTCATCGATTTCTTCTATGGTTTCTAAACAATCCATACTAAACCCAGGCGATAAAATTAAGATTTTTTTTACTCCCTCTTCAGGTAATTTTTCCATCAGTTCACTTGTATAGGGTTTTAACCACTCTCTTCCAGCCGCTGCCAATCTCGATTGAAAACTAGTAATGTACTGATTTTCTTCAAGCCCTAAAGCTTCTGCAACCAAGCGAGAAGTCTTCTGACAAAAACAATGGTAAGGATCTCCCTCATCAAAATATTTTTTTGGAATGCCATGATAAGAAAAAACTACCTTGTCTTGTTTTCCATAAAATTCATGAGTTTTAATTGTGTTAGCTAATGAATTTATGTACTCAGAATTATCATGGTAGCCGCTCACAAAATGCAAACTAGGAACCCAGCGCCATCTTGAAAGAATTGCGCTCACCTTATCGAATATTGTTGCAGCAGTTACTGCAGAATATTGAGGAAACAAAGGTAGAAGTAAAATTTTACGACAATTTTTCTCCTTCAAACTCAACAAAGCTTTTTCAATGCTTGGATTTCCATAGCGCATGGCTAATTCAAATTCTATAGATTCAGAATTTTCATTCAGGTTTTTTATCTTGCTTAAAAATCTCTTTGAATAAACCAGCAACGGCGAGCCTTCTTCAAGCCATACTGACTTATAAAGGGCTGCTGATTTTCTTGGTCTAAAAGGCAGAATAAAGAGATTAAGTACCAACCACCAGATTATTTTTGGTACTTCTATAACTCTCGTATCTGATAAAAATTCTCTAAGGTATTTTCTTACATCTTTTGTAGAGTAACTATCTGGCGAACCAAGATTGCAGATAATTACACCAACTTTTTGTTTGTCTTCGTGGGAAAAATTCTCTTCGCCTAAAAAACTCATAAATAAGACCTTACTTTTTTCACAAAATGTTTAACATTTTCTTGGGGTGTGGTCTTGATAACGCCATGACCTAACCCACATACCCATCCTTTTCTATCCTCTATTGAAAGAGAGGAAATTTCTTCTAGAAATAAATTTAAAGCTTTATCAAATTCGTCGAAATCCTGAGTAATGATTTTTTCACTGAAATTACCTTGGATAAACCCATCTTTCCTTTTTGCAAAAATATCTTGAATGCTGACATTGGAATCTACCCCTATTCCTGCAAAAGGAACTTCGAAACTATCAGATGCTTTAAAGATATCATCATAAGAAATTCCGTCTTTTGCATAGTAGCCAACTTGATTTGGAAAAGACTTTACTAACTCATTTAAAACTTTATTGAGGTAAATAGATAAATCATCTTTAGCAAGCTGGTGTGCACAAGAATCAAAAATCATTACAAGTTCAGCTCCAGCCTGCAATTGCAAAGAAATGTTTTTATGTAAAAGAGGATAGATATACTCTTCCAAAATTGCCCATTGGTAACTTTCTATTTTTCCAATCTTATCTAATTTATTTTTAGCTGAGGCAAAAGATAACAATGTCCATGGTCCGCCAATAAAGCCAATCATAGATTTATCGTCTGGAAGTAATTCCAAAGTTCTTTCTATTGCCTCCCCTTGGAATTCCAAAGAAGCAATAGGATTTTTATTGACAAGGATTCTAGAAGCATTTTCTTCTAATAGATGTTCTTTGAATATTGGACCGGGGTCATAAATCAAATCCATACCCAAAGACTCCAAGGGAAAAAGAATGTCGCTGAATAAAATAGCGACATCAAAGTCAAATTCTTCTATTGGACCTAAAGCAGTTTGAGCTGACAAGGCTGGAATTTTACAAAGCTCAACGAAAGAGTGAGATTTCTTGAGATTTTGATAATGATTATGATATCTGCCAGCTTGACGCATAAACCATATCGGCGGAATTTCCTGAGGAACCCGATTCAAAGCATTTTGAAACCTGGAGTTACGCATATCGGAAATTATAGATTTTTTGCTATCTCTTTTGCGGCATAAGTTAAGATGCAATCCGCACCAGCTCGCTTAAATGAAAGAAGCGATTCAAATATTACTTCCTCACTTAGCCAGTTTTTTTCAATTGCTGCCTTCAACATAGCGTATTCTCCGCTTACTTGATAAACAAAGGTTGGCATTTGAAATTTTTCTTTAACTGCCTTTACCACATCAAGATAAGGCATACCTGGTTTTACCATAACAATATCAGCGCCTTCATTTATATCTAAGGCAACCTCGTGAAGAGCTTCATCAATGTTTGCAACAGCCATTTGATAAGAGTCTTTTGTTTTATTTCCAAAAAATTTTGCAGATTCTACTGCTTCTTTAAAAGGACCATAGAACTTAGAACTGTATTTTGCTGAGTAAGCTAGAATCATAGTATTTTTGAAGCCCTTTTCTTCAAGGGCTTTTCTTATGACTCCAACTCTGCCATCCATCATGTCAGATGGAGCAATGATGTCTGTACCTGCTAGAGCTAGCTTCAATGCCTGATCTTCTAGAATTTTGAGTGTCTCATCGTTGTCAACATCGCCGTCCGAATTTATTACCCCATCATGGCCATGAGTTGTGTAAGGATCTAAAGCTACATCAGCAATAACTAAAATTTCCGGAAAATTTTGTTTTATTGTTTTTATGACATTATTGAGAAAATTATTCTCATTTACTGCCTCGGAACCTTTCTCGTCTTTCTTGTCTTCATCTATCACAGGAAAAATGGCTACCGCCTTGATACCCAAACTAACGAGTTCTTCGATTTCTTTGAGAATACTTTTTTCTGAGTGTCTAAAAATTCCAACTAGAGATTCTATTTCTTCTTTTTCTTTTATGGATTCCTTAACAAAAATAGGCTGAATAAGGTCATCAATGGATAGTTTATTTTCTGCAACAAGATCTCTAATAGATTTATTCGATCGCAGTCTTCTCAGCCTAGAAAGAGGATATTTTCTTTTAAAATTTGCCATATCGGGTAAATAGGTGCGTAGCTTACTTTGCTTCGTTTACTTTTTCCAGCCAGTCTTCATAGTTTAAAAAAGGCTTTATTTTATTGGGATATAGTTTATTCAGCTCATCAAAAGTTTTACCCAAGCCACATGAATGTTCAGCATTTTCAATGCTTGGAAATCTTTTCAAAGCTTCTTTAAATGAACTGATAGACATCCAATAGAAATGAGAATATTTGGATAAATCTTCTATCTCTTTTTCAGGCACTAATTTATAAGTTGCAATAAGTTTTTTATCTTTTGATTCTGAATCAACATGAGAGACCAAAAACCAATTTACCTCCTCAAGTAACGAGCTGGGTTTTGATTGTTCCTCCCCTAGGCTATCTGAAGTCCCATTCACCCATATTCCTTTCCTTGCTAATTTAAACCAGTTTTCAATGCCGCTTGTCCAAATGACATTTGACAAATCAATTGCTCTAACTCAATCTTTGATCGGGAAAATAATTTAAAATCCTTTTTTGATTTCGGGTAGAAATCTTCGATTGGATTTTTGAATCCGGATAATTCTTTCTTGAAAGGTGAAAAAAACCTTTTATCAATGAGTTCATTTTCTGGCGTTAAGCCTTTCTCAGTGGTGATTTTTCCAAGAGGATGATTTTCTATGCTTACGCCTATTTTTTGATGACAGCCTCCGCCGTATTTTTTGAGTTTTTTTCTTTCCTCTTCTACATCTTTAAAAACATCTAAATCATTGATTTCATTGAGTAATTCAATTACTTCTTTATTACCTGATTTTATCTCGACAGCCAATGCTCCTTGGCCAGGCGCGCAAGGATTTTGTGAACAAGGAATTACCATCCACAAAAAACCATTTAGGTTCTTTTTAAAAGAATCTAATTCAGTTGTTATCTCTTCTATGGGGGATAAAAGTCGATCCAAAGCAGCCTTGGCTATTACCAAACCATCTGCATTTGAATCTTTAAGTTTTTGAACTCTGGTTAAAATATTTCCCCTAATATCACTAAAGCTGAAAGAGTTTATTTCAAAAGGAAAAGCTTTCTTTAAAAATTTTGATAGATTTTCTTGTCTTCTTGGAGATGACGTAAAGATTTCTAATTTTTTCTTTTTGAAGGAACTTTTCTTAAAAATCAAAACATCTCTTGGATCAGCCCTTTTTATAGTTGCAGCAATTTCTGTCCCTTCTTCAAGATCAACTGGCAGATCTTTCCAGGAGTGAACGGCAATATCTGCTTTTCTAGTTAATAATTCTTCTCTGATATCTGAGGTAAAAACTCCCATTTCAGGCATTTTGTGCAGGGGTGTAGTTAAGTCTATATCGCCAGAAGTGTCTTTTGTCTTAAAAATAATTTTAATTTCAGGATATTTTTTTTTAATTACCTCAGAGACTTCTATTGCTTGAAGCTTTGCAAGAGAACTTTTTCTAGAAATGATAGTTAACTCATTCATTATAACCAATCCTTATAAACAACTATATTATTATAATTCTCTAAAATCTAAATATTTAGTTTGAACTCTTTTACGTCTATAGTAATGTTCAAATTCCTTTTGGAGATGAAATGAACTACAAAAAATATTTTTCCGATGAGTTGACCTCTTTAAAGTCGCAAGGTCTTTACAGAAAATTCAGAGAAATAAATCGAGATAAAAAACATTTCCCAAAAGCCACTGAAAGATTCGAAGGCTCCGAAAGACCTGTTGAAGTCTGGTGCAGTAACGACTACTTAAATTTGAGCCAACACCCAGAAGTTATTAAAAGATCCATTGAAGTTATCGAAGAATTGGGTACCGGTTCTGGCGGCACAAGAAATATTTCTGGAACTTCGTCATATCATGCCGACTTGGAAAAAGAGCTTGCCGAACTGCATAATAAAGAATCCAGTCTGATCTTCCCTTCTGCATATACAGCTAACCAATCCACTCTTTGGACACTATGTAAAAAACTTGAAGGTATCGAGGTATTCTCCGACGAACTAAATCATGCTTCTATGATTCAAGGCATCAAAAACGCTAACGTTCCTTGTCATATTTTTCGTCACAATGATGTCGGTCATCTAAAAGAATTGTTAAATACCTCCAATGCCAGTGTGCCTAAACTTATAGTTTTAGAATCTCTTTATTCTATGGAAGGTTTGCGATCACCTCTAAAACAAATCGTTTCCTTAGCAAAAGAATTCAATGCTTTAACTTACCTTGATGAAGTTCACTCTGTTGGTCTTTATGGGTCTGAAGGTAGAGGAATTGCAGAAGAGCAAAACGTTAGCGACGAAATAGACATTATAAACGGTACTTTATCCAAAGCTTTTGGCCAAATGGGTGGCTACGTTGCTGCCAGCTCCGACATTATTGATTTCATTAGAAGTTTTGCTCCTGGCTTTATTTTTACTTCTTCTGCAAATCCAAGTATTGCAGCTGCTTCCATTAAAGCCATTGAAGTAGCAAAGAAATCTGAAAATCTAAGAGAAGACATTAGGCAAAATTCTGATTTAATCAGAGCCGGATTGAGAGATTTGGAAATTCCTCATCTCGACAATGATAGTCACATCATTCCCATTCACCTTGAAGATCCGAGATTATGTAAAAACGCTGCTAATCTTCTCATCGAAGAGCATGGAATTTACATTCAACCTGTTTTCTACCCAACCGTTCCTAAAGGCGATGAAAGATTTAGAGTTACTATTACGCCAAAGCATCAAGCCGAAGACATCACTAGATTTCTTTCTTCTTTGAATCAAGTCTGGGATAAATTAAGTTTAAGAAGGGAAGCGACTGCAAGCACCTCTAATAATCAAGTAAGTAAAATCTACTAGGATTTTAAGATCGAAATCCCGCTCTAAAGCGGGATTTCTTTTCTCCAAAAAACTTTATTGAAACACTCAGGGGGAGATCTTTTCGAGATTTGCCATGAGATGAAATGAAAAGGCTTCTCTAAAAATCTTTGTATCTCAACTTCTGTTTTTTTTAAAAGATAGCAACTTTGCATTTTTGAATGCTCTTCGCAAAACATTTAAAAGATGTAAGTTGCTATTCTTTATTCTCTCTCCTAAAAATTAAAAACTTTTTTGATAAGAAATTCTTACGTTTTGAGACTCTCCCACAGAAACCTGATGAGTAGAATGCGAATGAGGATAGTATGTCTCATCGCCCAAATTCTCTATGTTTATTCTAACTGTGTCAGTTTCGGTTGGAGTTAAAGTCATTGCCATATCTATTCTGGTAAAGTCTGGCAATAAGGGCCCACCTTCAGATTTAATAATTTGTTCATCTTGATATATGGCACCAAAACTTAATCCAAATAAATCATTAGCTTGATGCGTGTACCATAATGACCAGGTAAGCTCTGGCACTTCCTTTACTTTTCCAGTTCCAGCTGAAGCGGTTGCGTCAACAGAGGTTAAGCCGAAGTTTATTGAGTTTTGCTCATTAATCTGACCAGCTATACCGATTTCAAAACCATCTATTTCCATACCAATTACTTCAGATCCTCCGACTCCATCTTCTTGTCCTTTAACGGTTTGCTGATCGAAGTAAGATACTGCAAGAGATATCCCTGATTCCATATCATATTTAAAACCTAATTCAGTATTTTCATAAACATCAGGATCGAAAGCTGCATTGCTTCCCCAGGATTTGTATTGCTCCCCTGACTTAGGAATAAAACTTTCGCTGTAACTAAGATATATAGACATATTATTCTGAGGCTTATAAATAACACCCAATCTTGGCGAAACATTAGAATCATCTCTTGAGGAAGTTGCAGATCCAGTAGTCAGGGCAGATCTTCCCGAAGCAACTGTATATTTCTTAATCGAAGTATCAACTTGCTCATATCGAGCTCCTAAGACCATGATCCACTGATCCGATAAATCTATATTTCCACTCAAATACAAGGAAGTTACTTCAAGATCAGTATCGGCTTTGGTTTTGATGTCGCTGGTATAATCGAGAGCAGTTCTATTACCATCTTTATCTATTTGAAAGGATGTGTTGGTTGCAACAAAACTATTTGCAACTCCACTGCTTTCAGAATTTTGGTTATCAAAATAAGAGTTAAATCGAGTATTTTGGTTTTCAGTATCCAAAATATCCAATCCCACAGTTAAGGTTCCTCGATCGAATTCATTGACATTGCTAAAAGAGATTGTAGTTGTTTCTCTCAAAGTAACATCGTTGTATCCTTTTAACTCAACATTTGTTCCATCAAACCCATTCACGTATAAGTTCTGATACATCTTGTTAAAATCATTGGCCGCCACGGTTAGATTGAGTTTTCCTGAGTCGGAATAGTTGTGAACCAGACTTCCTCTTAGAATGGAAGCCTCAGTGGTATGAATGTTTCCATCGGTACCGTAAGTAATTCCATTTAACGCATCAACTGGCGCACCATTTGCTGTTGGGATACCTCTATCGATGTATCTTTCGTGGTCAAGGTATTCGAAAGAAAGATCAATGATGGTCGCAGCATCGACGGCAAAGGTCATTGTTGGGTTGATTCCAAATCTTTGCCCATCATACTGATCTCTGTGATTGGCAAGAGAATCGGAGTGTGCGTTTAATCGAAAAGCTACTGAATCATTCACCTCTAAATTTCCATCGACAGCGAAGTCACCTGCGCCAAAAGAATCTAGTCCTACGTTTAGACCTGTAAACGTTTCTCCTATTAATGCCTTCTTGGATACTCTATTTATAAGACCTCCAGTTCCGCCTCTTCCAAACAAAAGGGCGTTAGGCCCTTTAAGAACTTCTAATTGATCTACGTTGTAGAGAGACCTGAAGTACTGAACATCGTCCCTTATACCATCTTGATAAAAGTCTGCGGTAGTTCTTACCCCTCTTATCACCAATGCATCTCTGTGTCCTTCACCTTGTGTTGTAACCACTCCCGGAA
>LULV01000133.1_pt1 | contig 29692 bp, 37 predicted proteins | sample 728081 | NCBI WGS metagenome assembly LULV01 (sample SAMN03860280, study PRJNA289734) | marine metagenome | biome: seawater column; feature: ocean; material: water; isolation source: Red Sea water column Station 108 - depth 25m | place: Saudi Arabia: Red Sea | collected 2011-10-15 | depth 25 m | reverse complement strand
ATTGGTATATCTAAATGAAAAATTTAAGTCACTTCAATAGGATTTTTCTTAAGATTTTATTTCGATAATTTCTTCTTCAGAAACAATTGCCCATTTTTTGAATGATTTTTTGCAGGGATATCCTCCTGTTAAGTCTCCAAATGCAGGAATATATAAAACATTTTTATTCATATCCATTGCAAAACACCTAAAAGATAATTTATCTCCATTGTTTTTTAAATAGATTTTTGGATGATAATGTCCACAAATATTCAATGTTTTATTATTTTCTAAATTAACTGGTTCATGGCTAAAAGTAATATTTTTAGGACTAGTTCAACGTTAGTTTTTAGTAGTTCAGGAAGATCCTCAACTTTTTTTTGAAGAGTTTTATCTATTGAATATTTGCTGTGGAATAAATCTCCTAATATTATTAACTTTTCAGGACTATATTTTTTTACTATTTTTTTTATTCTTGCGAAATTGTTTTTATCTGAATTATTAGTAAGAGGTATACCATTTTGCTGAAAATACTCAGCTTTCCCAAGATGAATATCGCATATTAACAACTCTTTTGTTTCCGGTAGAAATAACGCTCTTGAAGGAAGCATCTCTAACAATGTATCTTCCCAACAAAATTTAAAAGAACTTTTTTTCATTTAATCACTATATTTTTTTATAAGTTTTTCTACTCTTTTTTCTATTGGCTCATTGCTTAAAGTATTTTTAAGTCTTTCAACTAGTAAAGGGAAAGCAAAAGGAGTTGGAGTTTTTATCTCGTTTAGTAGCATTTTTAAATTTTTTAATCTTTCTAATGATCTAGATATTCTTTTATTTTCTAATTGATATTCTTTAACTTCTTGATGCGATTGTTTTATCAAAAGATGGCCTTCTTCATATTTAGTAAAGACATCGTAGAAAAGACTTGAACTTATTTGAAGTTGGGAAGAAGTTTTTGTTTTGGTTGGATTATTTTGATTTACTAGTCCACTTATTTGGGCAATATTTTTAAATCTACGTTTTGTTAATTCTGAAAAATTAATTGCATTTTCTAGATCTTCTTCTAATTTTTTGTTATTCAAAAAGTAATCAGCTTCTTTTTTTATTATGGAAAAATCATAATCTTCTGCAGTAGTTAAGCTGAATCCAAAATCATTAGCAGTAATACTAAATGTAGATTGTTTTAATTTTGCCAATCTCAAAGCCCATAAAAATGCAATTCCTTCATTTACAAATTTGCCATCAAGTGTAAAAACAAAAAGATTTGATAAATCCTTGGTTTTATATATTTCTATAAGGAATTCATCTTTCTTTGGAATATTTGAAAGAACTTTTTGTTTCTTCAATATTGGGCGTAATGAATTGAGTTCAGGATTTAAGCAATCATAATTTTCTAGTTCGTTGCATATATCTATTTCTTTTCTCAAACTCTCACAAAGTAGATCAGAAATTGCCATTTGACCTCCAACCCATGCAGGAATTAGAGAACTTTTTTTTGTTGATTTTTTAACGTATAAAATCATATCTCTTATTCTTACAAATTGAAGCATTTTGCCAGCAAAGTAAAATGTATCCCCGGGATTTAATTTTGAAGCAAAATTCTCCTCTAAATTACCTAAAGATTTACCTTTCATATATTTGACATTCACAAATTTGTCACTTGTAATTGTCCCAATATTGAACTTATGCATTCTTATTAAAGATTTGTCTTTTACAAAATATTTAAAGTTTTCATTATTATTTTGTGATTCTTCTTTAACTATCTTTTTATATTTTGGGTATGCTTTAAGACATTTTCCTCCATATTCTAAAAAGTCAAGACACCAATTCCAATCTTGATCTTTTAAGTTTCTATAACTCCAGCAATTTTTAATTCTTTCTTTCTCAATTTTCGGATCAAAGCCATTTCCACATGCCAAACTTATTAGATGTTGTAGAAGCACATCATAAGATAATTCAGGAAGTCTAATTTCCTCAGATATACCACTTTTTATTATTCTTCTCATTGCACTAATCTCTAATAACTCTAAAGAATTAGTAGGCATAAAAATTATTTTTGATTTTCCACCTGGTCTATGAGCACTTCTTCCCGCTCTTTGGATAAGTCTAGCTAAATTCTTTGCACTACCAATTTGAACTATTTGATCTACAGGTTGGAAGTCAACTCCCAAATCTAACGAGCTGGTGCAGACTACCCATTTTATTAATCCGTCTTTAACCCCTTCTTCAACTCTTTTTCTATCTTCTTTATCCAGGGAGCCGTGATGAAGTGCAATTTTGTCTTCCATCTCTGGGAGAAAAAATTTAAGACATTGATACCATCTTTCAGATTGATTTCTCGTATTGGTGAATAATAAGGTGCTTTTATTTTTATCTAGGATTTTTAATAGTGAAGAATGACTTCTAATCCCAAGATGCCCACTCCATGGAAAGGTAGTTTCCTCCTCTGGTAAAACACTTATAATTTCGATCTCTTTTTGAATATTTGTACTTATAATTTTGGGTTTAATAGCGCTCATCCCAACTATTGCTCTTGCTGCTTCTTCAATATTTCCAATAGTTGCAGACATTGCCCAAATTTGTAAATTTAATTCATGCCATTCATCAATAATTATTGATGACAACTCCTTGAACAGATTATTAGATTCTTTATTAGAAAGTAAAAGAGATAAAGACTCTGGAGTGGTAATAAGAATATTAGGTGGTTTAGCTAGTTGCTTTTTCTTTTCATATGGGGTTGTATCCCCGTTCCTAATTTCAACAGTGATTTCTTTATTAAAATGCAAAGCTGCTAATTGTATGGAATTTTTTAGATCTCTACTTAGTGCTTTTAAAGGGGTTATTAATAATATATTCACACTTTTATTATTTTTGGGATCTTCTATCTTTGATAGAGGTCCCATTAATGCAGCATAAGTTTTGCCGCATCCAGTAGGAACTTGTATTATTCCACTCTCTCCATTTAAAAATGCTTCCCAAGATTCGATCTGATAGGGTAGTGGCTCCCATCCATTTGTGGAGAAAAACTGTTTAATTTTAGAAATTAAATTATTTTGCTTATTATTTTTCGTAATATTTTTCATGATATTTTTTTCATTAGTTCATAAGCATTCTCTAGGCTATCTGCATCATTAATTTTTTTATCTTTTCTCCATTTTGTTATTCTTGGAAATCGTACTGCTATGCCTGACTTATGACGTTTAGAAATTTGTATTTTCTCAAAAGATATTTCGAATACCATTTCTGGTTTTAACGATCGAACAGGACCAAATTTTTCTATTGTATTTTTTCTTATCCATTTATCTAGCTCTTTAATCTCAATATTCGTTAAACCAGAATATGCACTTGCAAATTTAATTAATTCTTTGTCTTTCCATAATGCAAAACTGTAATCTGTATACAGACCAGCTCTTCTACCGCTACCGCCCTTAGCGTAAATTAGAACAGCATCCAGTTGCATAGGATCAACTTTATATTTCCACCAAATACCTTTCTTTCTACCAGAGGAGTATATAGAAGTCTTTTTCTTAATTATTAATCCTTCAGTATTATTTTCTCGAGATTTTTCTTTATAAGTTAAAGCATCAGGCCAATCTTTAGGAAAGATTAAATCACATATTTTGAAAATATCAGAGATATTATTCTCAGTTTTAATTTGCCATTTTGAAAAATATTTTTCTAACTCAATTCTTCTATTTTCTAATTTAATTTCTCTTATATCTCTCCCATTAATCTCTAAAAGATCATAAGCAATAAAAATAATTGGATATTTTATTTGGATTGATCTAGTAGGAGACTTTCTATTTATTCTTTTTTGAAGTAAAGAAAAATCAAAGGCAATTTGTTCTTTAAAATTCCAAACTAATAATTCCCCATCAAGAACAAAATCATCTTTTATATGTGACAATTTCCATTCAAATTGAAAATCATTTATTGAATTTTTGAAGATTTTATCTTCAATAGTATTTGCTAGAAGAAATGGAAATGGTTTGGAATTTAACTCTTGAAGATTGATATTCTTGTTAATTAAAAATTCATATGAATCAATTGAAGGTTTAAAATCACCCATCAACCTATGAGAAATAATCTCTTCCTCAATATTAATTAGTTTTGATATTGATTTTGTGATTAATCCGATAGAGACTCCTACTCTAAAAGTTCCTGTAAGAATTTTATTAAAAATTAGATGGTTATCTTCAGGTAATGTTTCCCAAAGATTTTTAATTTCTAAATTTTTCTCCTCCTCATTAAGTTTTGATAATGCAGGTATTGTTTCGCTTAGTAATTCATTGAGACTTATATTTGATAATTTCTTTTTTCTAGAATTAGTTTTATTTTTAAGTAATAACGTTATTACCTCAGCAGAATCACCAACTTTTAAATAACATGTATCAATTAACCATTGAGGATATTCATATATTTGAGAAAAAAGATTTTTTAAATATCTTCCACTAATAAATCTCTTATTACTTTTTCCAGTTAGTAAATATATTGCCCATGAATTATCTATTGGATCATTAGATAAAAAATAATTCTTTAAAACTTCAATTTTATTATTTGTACTATTAATTGAATCTAGATCGCCAAATAATTCTGAAAACTTTTTTAAGCTCATATTTATTTACCGAATAAAAGGACATTTATTGATTCCTTTTCAACTAAATATTTACTTAAGGCTTCACTATCTCCATGATGAAAAAATACATTTTTTGCTTCAGACTTTTTTACTACTTCCAGAATTCCATCCCAATCCGCATGATCAGAGATTGCGAATCCTTTATCATATCCTGATCTTTTTCTTAGAGCTCTTATTGACATCCATCCACTCGCGAAAGCTGTTTGAATGTTTTTGAAATTTTTTAAATAAGAACCCTTACTTAAAGATGGCGGTAATAATATTAGACTTCCTTTAAGTTCATCTATCTTTTTTTTATTTTCAATTTTTATAGTATCTTTAATATCAATTCCAAGTTCCCTATAACTATTGTTCATTTTGTGAATACTGCCATGGGAATAAATATTGCCTTTAAAATTTGTTTGACTAATTTCGTTTAACAATCTCTGAGCTTTTCCAAGTGAATAGCAGAAAAGTAAAGAAGTTTTTTCTGGTGAATTAGTTATCCATTTTGAAATATCATTTGCTATTTTATTTGATTCATCCCACTTAAATATTGGCAAACCAAAAGTACATTCGCTTATTAAATAATCAGTTTTTACTATTTCATATTGTTTGCAAGTCTGATCTTTTTGAAGCTTAAAGTCACCTGAAATTAGCCATTTTTCTTCAGCAAAAATAAACCTTATTTGACTAGATCCAAGGATGTGACCGGATGGATGAAAAGAAATATTAATGCCATTTATCTTAAATTCTTCTCCATATTCAAAAGTCTTAATTTTGATATTATCTCCAACTCTTTCTTTAAGAAGTATCGCAGTTTCCTTAGTAGAAATGTATTCTTCACAGCCAAATGTAAAGTGATCAAAATGAGCATGAGTTATTAATGCCTTTTTTACTGGCTTGCTTGGATCAATCCAAATATCAGCAAGTTCACAATAAAGATTTCCATCTTTATATCTAATTAAATATTCTTGTTTAGTTCTCAAAACTACATCTCTTACAATGAAGTTAATTTAGCTAATTATGCCCACGCTTGTTTTGATAAAGCTATGGCTGAAATTGTTAGTAAAGCAATAACTACAAATTTGTTACTCCAATTAATCATGAATGAACTAATTTTGTTGAAAGAAACTCTATTAGATGGCACAATCTTTTTTTTATTCATAATGTGATGATTTTCATTATTTTCTAAGTAATTTAAATTTTTAATCTCATTTATTAATTTAGATTCGCAAGTTGAGAGTTTTTCTACTTGATTTAATAATTCAATATCTTCTGGCCTTAATAAAGAATTTAATTCTTTAATTTGTCTTTCGTTTTTCATAAGAAATTCATTAACTATCTCATCTGTCCCTAAACCCTTCTTTATATTTAAAAGAATATCATCTCTTTCCCAGGATTTTTCAAGAGAATTTAAAATTTTGCTTATGCTCATTTTAAGTATTTTTACTTATGATAAATTATTATTTTTTTCTTCTGTGGCTTATTCCTTTAAGTAATTAAAAAAAATTATTTTTATTTAAGATTTACGAATAAGTCTGTTAGCAAAATATTTTATCTTTACCTTTTCTACAATTTTTTTAGAACTACTTTTAGTTTTAACTTTATTTAAATTGATCACTTCATCTGACACATTTTTGCCCGTTTCAAAATAACTTTTAATTTTTTCTAATTCTTCTTTATTTAATCTTTTTGTTGCACCTTTTGCATTGATTCCAAGTTTCTTGCAGGCTAATAATATTCTATTACTTTCGACATTAAGATCTTTGGCAATACTGAAAATAGGAGTGTTGATAGACATTATTTTCTTTACTATGAAATTTATTATTTATAGTATATTTATAAGTTAGAAATTAAATATATTTTTAATTATTATTAATTTTAAAAACTTTTTTTAATTAGGCTACTTCATCTTCAAAATTATTTAAATCATTAAACTTCTTCTTCATGGTTGGATTATTTCTAGTTAATTTCTTTACTGTCAAATCTTGAGATTTGCTGTCAGCAGATAAAAGATGTTTTTTTGAGAGAACTAAAGCCTCTTTAGTTTTTTGTAAATGGGTTATTGATTTATCAATTTCTGAAATTGCATCATTAAATCTATCCTGGGCAAGTGAAACATTTTTACCAACTGCATTTTTGAATTGCTCAAGAGTACTTTCAAAATTAGTTATGTCAAAATTCTCACGTTTCATTAAATCAATTTGTGATTTGTATTTTAAGGTTTCCATAGATGCATTTCTTAGCAGAGAAATAATGGGCAAGAAAAATTGAGGTCTTATGACATACATTTTTGGGAATCTATGAGAAACATCTACTATGCCAGCATTATATAGTTCACTATCTGGTTCTAGAAGGGATACGAGAACTGCATATTCACAAGATTTTTGTCTTCTATCTTTATCTAATTCTTTTAAAAAATCTTCGTTTTTTCTTTTATTAGTTCCATTTAAACTTTCATTCTTCATCTCAAACATTATGGATACGACTTCGGTTTTATTTTCATCAAATTCTCTAAATATATAGTCACCTTTACTTCCTGAAGTGGCATCATTATCCTTTTCGAAATATGAGTTTTTAAATGCAGAGGCACGATTCAGATTAAATTGAGTTTCGCAATGGATTTCTAATGTTTCTCCTATCATCTTTGTAGATAATCTAGATTTCATTTCTCTTAACTCCTGAATAGTCAGGTCCCTTTCACTAATTTTGCTTTTAAACTTTTCTTCAATTAATTTTTCATTAATTGAATGTTCAAGCTTCATCTTTTCAATGGAATTTGTTAAAGATGAGTTTTCTTTTTCTAAATTAGTAACAGCTTCACTAATTTTGTTTTTTAAAGATAATTCTGAAATTAAAGACTGGTTTTTAATTTCGTCTTTCAACTTGATTAATTCATTATTCAATGAATTAATTTTATTTGTTGCTTGATTTTTTAAATCATTAAGGGCATTTGTTTTCTTTTCTTCAGCTATTTTTAATTTAGATTCAAGAGTTTGGATCTCAGACTCTTTAATCCGATTCTGCTCTATTAACTGTATTTTTAACTCACGTTTTAAAATTTCCAAAGCTTTTTTATTATCTTCTTCAGCCAAGATAAGTCTTTCTTTTATTTGTTTATTAAATTCTTCGTCTTTTATCTGAAGAAGTATTTCTTCAAAGCTGCTGGGATCAATTCGGAAAGTTTTGCCGCATGAAGGACATTTAATATCTTTCATTTTTTAATTACAAAATTAATATTAGAAAGGATTTAATATTCGAATTATGTAAAAAGAATATTATTCTTGACTAAGAATAAACAATGAACCAATATTATGCATTAAAAAATAAAGTAATTACTCAATAAAAGTTATATTAATCCTGATTCCTTAAGAATGTTTATTTTATTTGCTAATTCTATATCTGCAGAAGATATTGAGCGGTCTAAAGTTTTGTGAGATGAAACTGTGTAACCACTGTCATCAACAAATTCGTCTTCCCCATCTTTTAAGTGGGCATTTTCATTTTGGAGATCTTTAAAATTATCCGACTTGAATATATTTGACTTGCTGATATTACTATATCCAAAATTCGCAATTCCTCTGGCATCTAATGCTTCCTCAACTAATATTCCAACTACTTTAGATCTACTTATAGATTCGCTCTTGGATATTTCATCAATAATTTCAAGTACTCTTTTTCTAGGAAGATATCCTATCCTTTTAACTTTATTTTCCATAAGTCTTTACATATGTCAATATTGTAACACTTCTGTCAAATCAACTCAGATTTTGATTAATAGCACTTATGTATAAATTTAAATAGTAGGATTAAAGTATAATTTCAAAGAACACTCATTCAAAGTTATTTCTCAAATACTCATGGGGATAGTTTTAAATGCTTCTTCTAATTACTTTTTCAGTTTGGTTCTGATTTTTGAAATTTTCTAAATTTAAATTCCAAATATTATGAAAGATAAACTATATGATAATGCTGATAGCTTTGCAATGTCATTTGATGAGGAATGGGAAAATGTTGATTGTGATGATATACGATTAAAGATAGATAAGGTATTAGAACTTTTATCAGATCACCCTTTTTTGATATCTAATCCTGAAAATGCTAGAAAAATGGCAGAATTTAGGATATTTTCATTAAAAAAATTTCAATAATTATTTTTAAATTTTTTAAAGTTAATTATTTTAAAATTAATTTTAATTACTTAATATTTAAATAGTTGGTGAATTAAAAAATCCCTTACTGTATAAAAATATTATTATGCCAATAATTGGACCTATCCCAAAAACAAAAAGTACTAATTTCGCAGAATTTTTTGTTTGACCTAATTTTTGATCTTTTAAATTTGAATTAGTTTGTTTTTTTTTAGATTTTTTCTTTTTCATGAAGGATATATTACTACAATTCGACTTTAAAAGATTTTGATATGTTATTGGGTTTGAAAAAATTTTTCAAATTGACAAAACTTATATGGGAGTCAAAAAAGATCGTATTGTATAATGTAAAGAATATAAAGGAAATATGAGTGCAACTAAGAGAGAGGAAGTTTGTTCTCACCTTAGATATATAAGGTTAGAGCTTAGAGAGATGCATCAAATGCTCATCAAAGAAGATTTGTTGCCAGATCTTAATGAAGCAAAGGAAGTACTCGCTCAGCTTGATGCTTTATTGGATTTATTATCAGAAAAAAAAGTAACCAAGATAAAAAGCCAATTTTGAGAGCTTTCAGTTAAATTGATTGTATTAAAGATAATTTGTAGCTGATTCTATTTTTTTTCTATTGTCGTGCATCTGTTCTAATTTATTGTAAATTTCTTTAATTTGGATTTGTATTAGATCGGTCGAATGTATATTACTTAACGCATCTAATGTTGATAGAAGGCTTTCTTTGGCTTCAATTAAATGTCTACATTCTTTACTGCCTGCTTCGTAGGACATAGGATTATTATAAAGAAAATTATTATCCTAAATATATTAAAAATTCTTCCGTATTGCTTGATACTCTTATTAAATCAACGCTTATTATTGTAATTTTCAATACAGAATAAGAAATTATTTTTACTAAGATTCAATAAAAACAAATGCAAGAAAACTCCAACGATTATAAATTCTGTATTAAGTTGGCACTAGATAATGCAAAAAAAAGAATTAATTTATTAGATAATTTTGATAAAAAGTGTGTTCTAGAAGAATATAAAGAATGGATTAATGATGGTTTAAATAAGCATACGGTTTTACTACTAAGAGATGATCCGATCATCTAGGAAAGATGTGAAAATATTTTTTAATTCTTTGTACTAGAAGTAACCCTAAATAAAAAATAAAGACTTACGATAAAAATTACTGACAGAATAAAAGTTAATGATGAAAAACTATCCATATCTATATTAATTAAAAAATTTATTTAACTATAGCAGTTAATTTAAATAAGTCCTGCATTCAGTTTTCTTTGAAAAGTGAAAGAATAAATTTATTCAAACTTTCTTTTTCTAAAAATATTTTTTTCTTCTTATAGGTCTTTAATTTCTTAAAAATTAAATCAACTAAGTGTTCTGATTTTGGAGTCATATATTAAATTTATTTTTCCAATAAATAAATTTTCTCTTCACCTATTTTATCTGGCTTTGTTATTTTACATCCTTTATCTTTTTCCATATTGCAATCTTTTGTGGCAGGAACAGATTTCCAGGTACAAATTTTTTCTTGGGATTCTTCTTTTAAAATATTCCATCCATCATCTAAGTATTCTGAAATACCATCCTCTCCACAAGAAAACTTTATTTCCATTCTTTTCTTTTCTGAATTAGGATTATCCTCAATATTTTTTTCCAAATTATTTGTGGGATACTCTTTATTAGTGGATGTCCTACAAGAAATTAAGAAAATTGCGATTAGAATTAACATAGGAACTTTTTTTATTATTTTCATTTTTTTAACTTTTATGATTCTAAATTATTTAAATTATAGTTTATTTTGATTCTATTAATTTTAATAGTTTATCCATTTTATTCATCAAGTCTTTTACATCATCTGGCTTCGGTAATATTAATTCTTCCGTAACTTCTAAATGCATTTTCTTTAAGTTTTGCCTCAAATCTTTTAAATGCATTTTTACGTTTTCTTTCTTTTGTTTTATATCAGTCATAGGAATAAAATTTAAACTTTATTAAACTTAAAGTTACTATCATAATATTGAGATGCTTATTTATAGAGAATAATTCAAAATTTAATTTTTTAAATTTTCTATTTCATAGATTTCTTCGCCACCATAACAAAAATTTGTAGATAACATTTTTATTTCTCTATTATTAATTCCGATTGTATTTTTATTTTTAATAATATAATTTTTAGCAATCGCTTCACAATCTAATTTATTTTTTGCATGTTTAATAACTGGATAAAAATATGCCAATGTAGTAATTACAAACAAAAATATTATTATTGATTTTTTTTCATTTTTAATAAATTCTTTAGATGTTTTTTTGGCTTTTAATATTTTTATTAGTAATTTATCTGGTAATCCTATTTGAACAAATAATAACTCTACCCACCATGGAAGCTCCTTATCTTTCTTTTTCTTTAAGTTTGAGGAAGTATTCATTTTCTTGGCTTCATAGTTTTGGTTTTTCAGTTCTTTAGGATTAGTTGTTTCTTTTTTATTCATATCATCCAATGATTTATTTGGAATGTAGAGGTTTTATTTTGATTTGGAAACTATATCTTTATTTTATAAGTTTTAATTTAATTTATCTATGAATTTGAGTATTGTTAATCTGTATTTAGAAATTTTAAATGGCAAAAAAAAGAAGGAAGTTAAATAAAGATTTTGAGAGAAAAATATATTCATCAAAAAAAAATGTCGAATTAGTACTGGCAAAAATCTATGATATCGATGATGAAGACATACAAAAAGAATATATGAGCGCCTTTAACAAAGTGGTTTACTTATATGATGAATTAAAAGAAGATTACGAACGACAAGGATTTTCTGATAATTCTGAAGAACTTCTCACAAGCTATAAAAATGCATTTAATCTTTTCGAATCAGAATTTGAAATTTAAATTCAATTTCTAATTACCGTTTGTAAGGGGTTACAGGTATTTCAATTAGCTTTCCTTTTTGGAGATCAGATCTTTTCTCTTGTAAATTTTTGATACATAAAGATACTCTTTTCTCCTTTGCGCAAAATCTTTTTATTTGGTAATCAGTAAGTGATAATGATTTATTACTAAATGAAAAAAAGGCCAATAAAAACATAAAAAAATTTAATACCAATTTCATTTGTTCTCTCCTAACTATTTTCTAATACCCTTTAATTTAATTACTTTTTATTATAAAGATCTATGATTTCTTTTAATTCATCTTTACTTAACTCTGTTGAAATAAAAACTTCTTGAGCTGTATTACCCTTTCTTGCGATTGCTTTATATCCGTTTATAGTTTTCACTGACAATCTAATTATCAATTTAGAGGATCTTCCCCTGGCTCTTGAAATAACAGCTGGAGTTATTGTCTTGATATTATTTTCCAGTGCTAATTTTTGAAGTATTGGAATTAGACCTTCTATATTTGTACTATGATTTAAAACTAACCTTCCCAATTTAATTTTATTACAATTCTATTGGGAAAATTTTGTTTCTGAGAAATTAACTTTAGCTTTAAAATGATTAAAAAATTTTGAAGTTCTGTTATATTTATAAAAACGATTAAATTCTAATGATCTTTCAAATAGGCTGGGCAGCATTGGCTGCTATTTTTACTTTTTCAATTGCCATGGTTGTTTGGGGAAGAAATGGGGACGGATCCATTGACATATGATTTCATTTTTAACTTATGAAGTCTATTTAAGTAAATTTCTTATCTTAACATCGTTTGTTTTGCTCATATTCATAACATTAGCTGTAATTTATATATCCTATGTCTCTTGGAAAGATAAAAAAAGATTAAAAAAATAGTTATTATTTTTTTTGGTTTTTTTTCTTATCCTTAATTCTGAGCTCTTCAATTAATTCTTTTGCTTGTTCCATTTTTGATATGCTGCTTTTGTAGATTCCAATATCTTTTTCTGCTTTATTAGCAGATAAGCTTAACTTCTCAAAAATATCAGAGGTCATCTTATTTTTATCTGATTCATTTTTCTCTTTGAAATCTTGGGAGTTTGAAATTAATATATATATCCCTAAGTTCAAAATCCTTGAAGGATAAAGTTTAGAATTACTTTTTTCTACTAATAATTTTAAAATATCTTTAGATGTTTTATCCTTTAATTCTTTTTGAGACTTTTTAGATATTTCATTAATTTCCTTCGCCTCAAAATTTGTAGAACTGCATAAAGATTCAAAAAGTAGATCCAAGTGTTTTTCAGGTTGATATCCTTTCATTAATTCTTTGAATGTTTCGGTGAGGCCGACACAAAAGAGATAATCTTGCGTAAATTCATTTTGATGGTTCAAAAGATTAAGTTCGACAAGCATTTCATCAACTATTCTTTTATATAAACCTGGAATGACGTAAGGAAATTTTTCATGAAATAACTTTTTGCTATCTGAAACAGTCAATTTTTCTTTCAATTTTTTATATGTAAACCTTAATAAGGTTAGCGTATGTTGACTCAATATCGTTAATATCTAATAAACAGATAAATATTATTATGATCCCTTTAGTTTTAGAAGAATCGGGCGGTAGTGAAAGAGTCTTTGATATTTATTCGAGACTATTAAGAGAGAGAATAATCTTTTTGGGAGAACAAGTTACTAGTGAAACTGCTAATAGAATTGTTGCTCAATTATTGTTCCTCGAGGCAGAGGATCCAGATAAGGACATTTATATGTACATAAATTCACCTGGCGGATCAGTATATGACGGATTGGGTATCTTTGACACAATGCAACATGTAAAGCCTGACATTCATACAGTTTGTGTTGGCTTAGCAGCTAGTATGGGTGCATTTTTGCTTGCGGCAGGTACTAAAGGTAAAAGAAGCAGCCTTAGACATTCAAGAATAATGATTCATCAACCACTTGGAGGTGCTAGAGGGCAAGCCAGTGATATAAGTTTTTATATGTCTCCAAATGAAGCTGTTGAGTACGGTTTAATTGATCTGGTCTTAGATAAGAAACCAATAAAAATTTAGTTTAATAATTGAGGTGTTCTCTCTTTCTCAGGAATTTTGGTGAATTTGGAAAGAATACTTACAAATTCATCACCATCTAATGTTTCTTTTTCGATTAATAGGTCAACTATCTTATCCATAGCTTCTCTATTTTTGCTTACTATATCGTAGGTTTCTTTATAACATTCTTTGACCATTATTCTTACACTTTCATCTATTTGTTTAGAGATTGAATCAGAAACTTCACTTCTAGTCATTAAATCTCTACCAACAAATACTTCTTGATTACCACTTTCTAAAGCTATCGGACCTAAATTACTCATTCCAAATCTAGTAACCATTTGGCGGGCCATTGAAGCAACTTGTTGGAAATCACCTCCAGCTCCTGTTGTAATCTCACCTTCTCCAAAAACTACATCTTCAGCAGCTCTTCCTCCTAAAGCACCCATTATCCTAGCTTTTAATTGCGCCCTGCTAACAAGGGTTTGTTCATCATCTGGGGTAAACCAAGTTAATCCTTTAGCTTGACCTCTTGGAATGACTGTCACTTTTTGAACAGGATCATGGGCTTTGACAAGTGAACCTATGAGAGCATGGCCAACTTCATGATAAGCAATTAATCTCTTGCTTCTACCATCTGTTAATGGAGAACCTTCCATTCCTGCGACAATCCTATCTACAGAGTCATCAATTTCTGAGATACTTATAGAGTCTTTTCTCCTCCTGGCAGTTAATATAGCAGCCTCATTTAATAAATTTGCTAAATCTGCTCCAGTAAAACCTGGTGTTCTTCTCGCAATGCTTTCAAGCGTTAAATCCTCTTGAAGTTTCTTATTCCTTGCATGAACTTCCAATATTGATAGTCTGCCCTTGATATCAGGTGCATCTACAGTTACCTGTCTATCAAATCTGCCTGGTCTCATTAGCGCTGAGTCTAGAACATCGGGCCTGTTTGTGGCTGCAATTATTATTATGCCACTATTACCTTCGAAACCATCCATTTCAGTAAGTAATTGATTGAGAGTTTGTTCTCTCTCATCATTACCTCCACCAATACCTGCACCTCTTTGCCTTCCGACTGCATCGATTTCATCAATAAAAATTAAACAGGGACTATTCTCTTTAGCTCTTTTGAAAAGGTCTCTAACTCTACTAGCACCAACACCAACAAACATTTCAACAAATTCAGAACCTGATAATGAGAAGAATGGTACACCAGCTTCACCTGCAATTGCTTTAGCTAAAAGGGTTTTACCAGTACCAGGAGGTCCTACCAATAGAACCCCTTTGGGAATTCTTGCTCCTACAGAAGTAAATTTTTCTGGTTTTTTCAGAAAAGTGACAACTTCTTGCAAATCCTGTTTAGCTTCATTAACGCCTGCAACATCATCGAATACAACTCCTGTTTCAGCTTCCATTGCAAATCTTGCTTTAGTTTTTCCAAACTGCATTGCTTGGCCAGGACCTCCAGGCATACCATTTGACCTCCTCGCTAACAAAATTAAACCTCCAATTAAGATAGCCGGGAAGAGTAAATTACCTAAAATTCCTAATGCAGGAGGAGCTGTTTTTATTGGATGAACATCAAAACTAATTCCCTCATTTTTTAAAATATTTATAAGTTCTGGTGTTAAGCCGGGAAGATCTACACGCAACCTTTGAACTTTATTATCTAAATCCGAATCTATTGTCTCTATAACTGCATTTCTGCCTCCCTCAAAAATATCAACAGATGTAACCCTTCCCGAATTAATGTAATCTAAAAATCTGCCGTAACTAACTCTTGCTACCGCTGAATTTCTTGGTGCAACAGTAGTGCCATTAGATTTAAGCGAATCAACGTTGCTTGAAGATAAAAATTGGTAGGAAAGTGCTATTACTAAAAGTATAGGTAAAGCCCATAAAATTAATGTTTTAAATTTTTGATTCATTAATTTGTAGAAAGTCAATTCTAGGATTCTAGAATGAATCAGTGCATTTCGTTGATATTTTCTCTAACTTTATGCTTATACTACTCTTTAATGTATCTAATTTATAAATGAAATTTGAGATCAACGATAAGGTTAAGTTGATTGCGCCAGTCTCTTACTTGAAGACTTCAGATAATATGCCGATGTTAAGACCACCTGATCTAGTGGCAATTGATGAAATTGGGGAAATCCTTTCAATTAAATCTCCAGATACTGTTGAAGTAAAGTTTAGGAGAGGTTCGTTTTTAATAGATATTGATAAGATTGAGAAAAACTAATCTAAAAGTTTTTCTTCCACCTATTAGAAATTTCTAAACATATATTTTTATTTCCAGAAATACTCAGAAAAGGTTTTGAAAAATACTTATTAGTTAATTTCAAAATATCTAACGAAGAAATTTCCTCTATTTTTGAATTTAAATCGTTCTCAGAAATTGGTGAAATACCATAACTAACTAACTGTATCTTTCTCTGTAAAATTTCATCTAGTGATTGATTTCCTAATAAAAAAGAACCTTTTAGTTTTTCTTTTGCTAAAAATATTTCAGCATCAGTCAACGGATTAAAAAGTAAATTTTTCCATAGTGTTGATAAAAGTTCAAAAGCAAAAAGTGCTTGATCATTAGATACGGATAAATAAATTAAAAATGGGGCATTTCCACTCCTGATAGGATAATAAACACCTAAATCGTAAGTGATACCATGTTTTTCTCTAAAAAGTTTAAATAAAGCAGCGCTCATTCCATAAGATAAATATGACTCCAAAACCTTAAGAGGAAAATATTCACTACTTCTTCGCGAGCAAGTTTGGTCCCCCATCATTATTATTGTTTGATTTGAATCATTATTAATGTAATCAAATCTATTCGTAGTATTTAAATTATGATTTAAAGGATCTGATTTTTCTTTTAAGATTTTTTTTTCAAGTGTTCCAAAATTTTCTCCATTTATTTCGGGATTATTTGAAATTAAATACTTTTCTCTATTTTTTAAATTTTTAAACTCAAGCAAAACATCTTCATAGGTAATCTTTGAGACATCATTAGCATTGCCAATTGTGTTGAAAGCATAAGGATGATTTGAGTAAACAATTTTTCTCCATTTTTCAAAACAGATATTGAATGGATTCTCTTTATCTTTTTTAATGTGATCAATAGAAGATTTTTTTACTTTTTTAAATTCAGTTTCCGAGAGGATTGGCTTATTAATTATTAATTCTAATAAAGGGAATAATTTGCTGAAATGTTCATTTAGGGATTTAATACTTATTGAAATACCATCTTCAAATATTTCTTGATTTAATTCTGCTCCATAGGACTCAATATATTCAGAGAGAGTGAAATTGTTAAAACCTTCACATCCTCTGGTAAGTAATGAACAAAGGATCTTGTTTATCCCTTTTTTGCCAGTACTATCCATATCACTCCCCCCTTTAATCCAAATTGAAGCAGTTGAAAAATTTCTTTTTTTATTATTTAAAAAATATCTTTTTAACATTTACCAGGGGATGCAACTAATGTAAATTTCTCTCCACGGATATATTCTGTGATCTCTTTGAAGTTATCCAAGTCATTCCAATATTTTAAATGACTCTCTAAATTATTTATTGAAGATTTTCTCCCCCAAAGAAGTTCATTTCCAAAGAATGAAGAGAGTTGTGTAGATGTCTCTAAATTAAAGATATAATTACTTTTCACAATATTTATTGCTTTTTTTATTTCATCCAAAGCCAAGGCTTTACAATTTGAGATCTCATCTATTGTTTTATTAATTTGCTTTTCTACTAAATCAATATCTTTGGACTCACAACTTGCTTCCATTATAAATAATCCTCCTAATTCTCCAGCATTTACATCTACATATACCGATTCAACAAGATTACTATCTTCTTTTAAAATTTTAACTAATCTGCTGTTTCTTCCAACAGAGAGTATTGATGCTAATATCTCAAGTCCAATAATATTTTTTTGATCATTTAGGTTTGGGATAAACCAAGCCATAAATATTCTTGAAAACTCTAAATTATCAAACTTAACTGACTCTCTACCATTCCTAATTTTTAAAGAAGGTTTATTTTTTAGATTTATTAAATTTGGACTTTCTTTTATGCCAGATAGATCACTTTTTTCAAAAATTTTATAAATTTCTTCAGAGAGATTCCCCGCAATTGCAATACAAATTTTTTCGGTAGTGTAATGTTTGCTATGAAATTTCACAAGGTCATTTATCTCTAAGTTTTTAATACTATGTTCAGTTCCCAGAATCGAATTGGCATAATTCGGACTTAACCAAACCCTTTTCAAAAAATAATTAAATAGTCTTTCTTCAGGCTGATCATTTTGTTGTTTTATTTCATCAATAACTACCCCTTTTTCTTTTATAAATTCATCAGGATTAAAATCTGGAGCAACGACAATATTTGTCAAAAGAGCAAGTGATTCTTTAAAGTTACTGGGTGGAACTAAGACATGGTAATGTACATCATCATAACCAGTTGAAGCGTTACTTAATCCGCCTAGTGATTCAATTTTATGGTCAAACTCACCTGGCATTATTTTGTTAGATCCTTTAAAAATCATATGTTCTAGAAAATGAGCAGTGCCATTTTTATCAACATCCTCAAATGAAGAACCTGCTTTGCACCAAATATCAATGCTTATAAGCGGCAATTCTTTATTATCCACAAACACACATCTAGTTTTGCTTGAATGGGTGTAGTAGTTAACATCTCCTACTTTCATTTCGGTTCTCTCTTTAAATTCTATTTTGGTACTTTTTAGCCTTGTTGTCTGAATCTTTAACTAAAACAAAATTAACTGACCCTCTTATTTTGGATTTATTACAAAATATTAGAGAGCATAGATCCATGCTTGAGGACCTTAAGAGTATAAAAATTGATCCAAAACTAACTAACATAATATCTAAAGAAATTGGCAGAGAACTTTATATTGAAAATGAATTTCATAAAGCAAAAGGTTTTAGAAAGTTACATATTGAAGTAGCAGAATTTTCAAAGAATCTTAAAATATTACACTGCGTTTTTTTCCCTGATCCAAAGTTTGATATCCCAATTTTTGGGATGGATTTGGTAAAAATAAATGATATTGTTTCTGCTGCCATTGTTGATTTATCCCCGGCATCACAAAACCAAGGTTTGAAATACGAAAAATTACTTTCTGAAGTTGATAAAAGTTCTTTTACCTCTTTGAGAGAGATTCCTAAATGGGGGGGGATTTTTTCTAATAATGTATTTTTTGCTTCCTTAAAAAGTAAATCTGAAAAAAATGATTTTTGTAGAGTTGTGGATCAATACCTCACTATTTTGATCAAATTAAGTAAGAAAGCTAAACCGGAAGTTAATGAGGAAATTATCCAAGAGAGAATAGATTTTCAAAAAAATTATTGTGTTCAACAAATGAAAAATGAGAAGACTAGCATGGTTCTTTTAAAATATTTTGATGAAAAATGGGTCAATAACTATATAAAAACAGTACTCTTCGATTTTTAATGAAATTAAAAATATTAAAAAATTTATTTATTTATTTTTTATTATTTACACCAATATCTCTTGGTGTTATTTCCTGTTCTGGAAATAATAAATCTAGTTCAAAATTTAAAGAGGAAATAACTTCAGATTTCATACCTCCTATTACAGCTGTTGCCGCACTTGGTCAACTTTCTCCTTCGGGAGAGATTAGACAATTGGCAGCTCCAATAAGTCAGTTTGGCTCTTCCCCCCGAATTGTCGAAATTTTAGTAAATGAAGGAGATTTCGTAAAAAAAGGTGATATCCTCGCAATCTTTGAAAATGGAGAAAAATTAATCGCTGATCTTGAAAGAAACGAAAATCTAATTAATACTATTAACGAAGAAATTACCCTAAAGAAAGATCAAATTCAAAGGTATGAGTTGGCTTTGAACAAAGATGTATATTCTTTTGTAGAGTTTTCACAGAGAAAAGATGAATTATTAAAATTGCAAAAACAGAAAATAAACCTTATCGGAGATCAAAAAAACATCAAGATAGATCTATTTAATTCAAAACTAAGGAGTCCAATCGATGGTTTTATCCTTGGAATAAACACGAGAGTTGGTGAAAGGCCTCAAAATGAAGGGATTTTGGATATTGGTTCTAGTCAAAAAATGGAAGCTTTGATAGAGGTTTATGAATCTGACATCGATAGGGTCTTTATCTCTCAGAATGTTGAATTGAGCAGTGAGAATGGAGGTTTCCAAAAAAATCTTAAGGGAAAGGTGATTAGGATTAGTCCTCAGGTAAAACAAAGAAAAGTTCTATCGACTGATCCAACAGGGGATGCTGATTCACGAATTATCGAGGTACTAGTAAAACTAGATCAAGATTCTATAGATATCGTTCAAAACTATGCAGGAATGAAAGTGATTGCAAAATTTATTCCCTAATGAGTTTTTCTTTTTTAAAATTTAGAAAAATACCATTAGCTTGGTTGTTATTAACTAGGCAACCATTAAGGTTAGCAGTTGCCATAGCTGGAATCAGTTTTGCAGGGATTTTGATGTTTATGCAATTAGGTTTTAGAGATGGTTTATTTGACACGAGCGTAACTATTCATAAACTTCTAGATGCCGATCTTGTTTTGATAAGTCCCAGATCAAAAAGTTCTATAAGCATGAGTGGATTCCCAAAAAGAAGATTAATTCAAACTCTCGCAGTAGAAGATGTTGAAAAAACTGCTCCCGTTAATCTAAATTATTTACTTTGGAGAAATCCCGAAAATCTTAAAACTAGATCAATACTTGCATTAGGTTTTAATCCCTCCGATTCACTTCTTTTAGATGAGGGATTCTCAAAGAAAGCTTATAAATTGAGAAATCCATCAAGAGTTCTTTTTGACAAACTATCTAGACCTGAATTTGGACCGATTGAAGAATGGTTCTTATCTGAAAAAAAAGTTGAGACTGAGGTTGCTGGAAAAAGAGTAATTGTTGAGGGCCTTGTGGAGTTGGGACCATCTTTTGGTGCAGATGGTAATTTGATAACTAGTCGAGAAACCTTCTTAAGACTTTTTCCTGCTAATCCTCCTGGCAGTATAGAAATTGGTTTGGTAAAGCTAAAAAAAGGATCTGATCCTGAATTGATTTCAAGGATATTAAATAACTCACTCCCAAATGATGTTAGGGTTCTTACAAAAAATCAATTTATAGAATTTGAGAAGAATTATTGGAAAAATAGTACTGCAATAGGTTTTATATTTAGTTTGGGAGCATTGATGGGTTTCGTTGTAGGGTGTGTGGTTGTTTATCAAATTCTTTATAGTGACGTTACAGATCACCTCCCAGAGTACGCCACCTTATTGGCAATGGGGTATAGACTTAAGTCCCTTTTCTTTGTTGTAGCTAGAGAGGGGTTTTTGTTGGCATTGTTTGGTTATTTACCTGCTTATTTCTCTGGTCAAATACTTTACTCAGTTATAAGAAGTTCTACTAAACTCCCAATAATAATGGACGCAGACAAAACTATTTTAATTTTCGTATTAGTTTTAGTTATGTGTATGGGGTCCGCCGCTGTTGCGATGCGTAAATTAGTTGACGCTGATCCTGCCGAAATTTTTTAACAATTGAAGATAAATGGTTAAAGCTAATAAATCAAAAAATAATGTTAAAAACCTTAAAACAGTCTCAATAAATAATTTGAGTCACTTTTATGGAAAAAATGAGAATAAAAAACAAGTTCTTAATGACGTTAATTTAAATATTGATAAAGGAGAGTTGGTTCTTTTGAAAGGACCTTCTGGATGTGGTAAAACGACTCTTTTAACATTAATTGGTGCCTTGAGAACCTGTCAAAGTGGAGATTTAACTGTATTAAATAATCAGTTAAATGGAGCATCAAGGAAAACTCGTCAGATTCTTAGAAGAAGTATTGGAATGATTTTTCAAGGTCACAATCTTCTGAGATGTTTAACAGCAGAACAAAATGTCCAGATGGGCGCCGATTTAATAAAAGGTTTAACATATTTGCAAAGACGTGAAATAGCACGGAATTGGTTGTCAGCAGTAGGATTAGAAGAACATCATAAAAAGTTGCCAAATGACTTATCTGGTGGGCAGAAACAGAGAGTAGCAATTGCTCGAGCTTTATCTGCTAACCCAAAACTTTTATTAGCTGATGAGCCCACTTCTGCTTTAGATAGCGTCACAGGAAGAGAAATAGTAACCCTTTTAAGGAAACTAGCAAAAGAGCAAAATTGTTCTGTACTTATGGTGACGCATGATCCAAGAATTTCTGATATGGCTGATAGGATATTAAATATGGAAGATGGTAAAATATATAGTGCTCATAGTGAGCTAATATAATTAAAAGTTAAAAATTTTATGTCTAAGAGAAGGAATCTAAAAAAAGAAAAGCAGGAACGTAATAGAGCCTATGCTAGAAAATTCAAAAAAAGGAAATTAAGAACTGATGGAAGACCTGATGGTGGAAACGTTACAGGCACAGCAAATAATGGCGGTGCAGCTGATTAGGGAATATCTTTTATTTTTATCTTTTGGAGTTTAATATATCATGCATATTTAAGACATAATCATGAATGTAAGTATTGTTATACCGACTTACAATAGATTACCTATATTAGAGAAATGTCTATTTGCGCTTGAGAATCAAAAATTAAATACAAATATCAGTAATTATGAAGTAATAGTAGTTGATGATGGATCAACTGATGGGACAACCTCATGGATAAATAAAAACAAAGCTAATCTCCCACACGTTATTCTATTTCAGCAAGAACATGGTGGGCCTGCACTTGGAAGAAATCTGGGAGTAATTAAATCAAAATATGAAATTATTATATTCATTGATAGTGATCTTATTGTTTTAGACAATTTTATAAATTGCCACGTAGAAAAATTACTTGCCTCTTGGAGAAAAAATGATAAAAAATGTTTTACCTATGGCTCGGTAGTCAATACATCTAATTTTCTAAATCCTCAGAGTGAAAAACATAAAATAATGGACACTTCTTTTGCATACTTTGCTACTGGGAATGTAGCGATATCAAAAGAATTGATTTTAAGTGTGGGATTATTTGATACTTCTTTTAGTCTTTACGGTTGGGAGGATTTAGAACTTGGAGAAAGATTAAAAAAAATTGGGACAAAATTAATTAAATGCCCAAATGCAGTAGGTTTTCATTGGCATCCGCCATTTAATTGCGAACAAATAGATTCATTAATAGCTCAAGAAAAAGAGAGAGCAAAAATGGCTTTAGTGTTTTATAAGAAACACCCAAATTTAAGGGTTAGATTTATGATTCAATTAACTCCTCTCCATAATTTACTTTGGCAAATTCTTTGCTTGGGAGGACTAATCAGTGTTGATAGAATCCTTCCTTTATTAAGATTCCTAGTAAATATAAGAAGAAATAGACTTGCACTTGAGATACTTAGGATCCCTCTAAATATGATTTACATTAAACAGTTAACCAAATCAAGATAAAAAACTTTTAGAAATACACATCACTTGCTAGAATATTTGAAATAAATTTCACACATCTGACAGTTTCGGGTGAATTATTAATATTAATTCCCCGTCAGATGGAGGCTAACCCGAAACCCTTTTTAAATTATGGCTGTTGTATCACTATCAGAAATGATGGAAGCTGGTGCTCATTTTGGGCATCAAACTAGACGTTGGAATCCCAAGATGTCTAAGTATATATATTGCGCGAGAAATGGAGTTCATATTATTGATCTTGTAAAAACAGCATTGTGTATGAACAATGCATATAAATGGACGAGAAACGCTGCAAAAAGCGGTAAACGTTTCCTATTTGTCGGTACAAAAAAACAAGCATCAGATGTAGTAGCTCAGGAAGCTACACGCTGTGGAGCTGCATATGTAAATCAAAGATGGCTTGGAGGGATGTTGACTAATTGGACAACAATGAAAGCTAGGATTGAAAGATTAAAGGATCTAGAAAGAATGGAAAGTAGTGGTTCAATAGCAATGAGGCCTAAAAAAGAAGCTGCAGTATTAAGGAGAGAACTTGAAAGATTACAAAAATACTTAGGTGGACTTAAGGGTATGAGAAGATTACCAGATGTAGTTGTATTGGTTGATCAGAGAAGAGAATCTAATGCAGTATTAGAAGCTAGAAAATTAGATATCTCATTAGTATCAATGTTGGATACAAATTGCGATCCGGATTTGTGTGAAGTTCCAATTCCTTGTAACGATGATGCCGTTAGATCTGTGCAACTTATTTTAGGAAGACTTGCAGATGCCATAAATGAGGGTAGAAAGGGCTCTAATGCCGAAAGAAAAAATTAAATTCCAATTTAAAACTTACTATTCACTATTTTTTATTACTTCAAATGGGAAACATTACAGCAAAACTTGTAAAAGATCTTAGAGACAAAACTGGCGCAGGAATGATGGACTGCAAAAAAGCACTTAACGAAACTGAAGGAAATCTAGATAAAGCTTTGGAATGGTTAAGAAAGAAAGGCATAGCTAGTGCTGAAAAGAAATCGGGAAGAGTAGCGGCCGAAGGGTCAATTGGTAGTTATATACATACTGGATCAAGAGTCGGAGTTTTACTAGAGTTAAATTGTGAAACTGATTTCGTTGCTAGAGGTGATATATTCCAATCTCTGTTGAAGGATGTCTCAATGCAAGTAGCAGCATGCCCAAATGTTGAGTATGTATCAATTGATGAAATACCAGAAGATGTTGTGGAAAAAGAAAAGCAGATTGAAATGGGTAGGGATGATTTATCTGGAAAACCAGAACAAATTAAAGAAAAAATAGTTGAAGGGAGAATAGCAAAAAGACTTAATGAGCTTGTTTTGCTTTCACAACCCTACATTAAAGATAGTTCTCTAACAGTTGAGGATCTTGTTAAACAAGCAGCTGCAAAAATTGGGGAAAATATCAAAGTAAGACGCTTTACAAGATATACATTGGGTGAAGGTATCGAAAAAAATCAGATGGACTTTGCTGAAGAGGTCGCATCAATGCAAACAAACTAGTCACTTGAATGATTTGAATAATTTCAATAATTACATAGATATAGATAAAATTAATTCTCAATTAGAGAGAGCAGACATACAAAAAAGAATATTAACTAGAAATATCTATAGGGAATATGAACTTTATCTTAATCTAGTAAGAGATCTACTTTTCATCTCTGTAGAAAAAGGCCTTAATCAAATATATAGTTATCCAACAATTAATGATAATTTCTTAAATGAAAATGAATTCTATAGTCTTTTTGAAAAAAAAATAAGTAAATTAATATTTACGAATTTGCCCTTTTTAACAGTAGAACAATTAAAGATAAATGAAATTGAAAAAAATATAAATAAGGAAATTAATTTTACTATTTTTGATAGTTCCACAAAAATAAAGGATGATCAAAAAGAAAAATTTCAATATGAAGATGGTTTTCAATTAAAAGAACCCACTCAGTTAGAGATTACTGAAGACTTTTCAAATACTTCTGAATATTATCAAGCTCATAATTATGAAAAATTCGGATCACTTGATTTAGATAATAACCACCATAATAATTATTTATCTAAAAACAATATTTTTGAAAATTTAGGAGTTGAAAAACAATTTATTTCCTCCTTACTTGAATTAATAGGAGAAGAAAAAGTGGAAAAACCAAGATATCAAGAAAAAGAAAATATCAATCAAATAGATAATTTACCAAAAAATCAGATTCTTAATAATTTTGATTTAATAGACAAGTCATTGGAAAATTTACTATTGAATCTTTCATATAATATTAACCAAGAATTATTCAAGGCAAATCTAATAAAAAAGATGATATCTAAAGATTCCTTTGATTACTTAGTAGGCAAAAATTTTATGATAAAACATCCATATCCTTTTGTTATTAATTTCGAATTAAACTTAAATCGGTCATCATTAATCGGCAATAATTTTCCAAGCATTATTTTCTTCAATATATCTACTGTTGAGTTAGAGTTTAAAAATTTAAATCTTTCTATTCAAAGGAACAAAATAAATGAGCTAAAAAATCAATTTCAGCGTTTGATTAAAAAAGAGACATATTGGAGGCAAAAAGAAATAACTTTGAATAAGATACGTTGAAAAAATAACTCTTTTTTCAAATGTGACTATTAGCGGGAATAATAATAAATTAATTAAAGATTGGATAAGACCTCTTCAAAAATCTCTTACTATTGAAACTGAAAACAAATTTATTAATACTTTAGGAAGAGAAAAATATTTTAATGATTATTTGCATGAATCATTAAAAAAACTAGATAATCTAAATCTCTCAGACGAATATTTAAGGATATTTTATGAATTTTCTAAAAAATATAATGAATATAATAAATTAGATGAAAATCAAAGAAAAAGGTTAATTATAGATACAAGAAAAAATCTTTATAAACTAGGTAAAACTCTAGAAATAGAAAGTTCTAATAATATTTCTAATAATGTTTTTCTGAATAAAGCTGATTCAAGTTTGTCTTTTGATTCAGATATTTCATTAATAAAAAATGTAGGAAAAGTTTATAAAAATAAGCTTAATGAATTAGGGATATTTCATATAAAAGATCTAATTAATTATTTCCCACGAACATATCTAGACTATACGAATAGAGTCAAGATAATAAATTTAAAACCAGATAATTTATACACGTGCATCGCAAACGTTAAAAGATTTTATATTCATAAGAGTAAAAAAAATAGTAATTTATCAATAATGAATATTGTAGTTTCTGATGAAACGTCTTCAATAAAGGTTACAAAATTTTTTTTAGGAAGAAGATTTAGATCTTACTCCTTCTTCACATCTCAAAAATCTTTGTATACTCCTGGAACCAAATTAGCAATTTCCGGTAAGGTTAAATTGACAGAGTATGGCAAAACTTTTGTAGATCCGCAGATTGAAATTCTTAAGGATAACAATGATAATTTTAATTTCTCAGGCAAAATATTACCCTTGTATTCATTAGGTGAAGCATTATCAAATATGAGTTTTATAAAACTTATGAAAAAGGTACTAATTTATGCAAAGCAATATCCAGAAATTTTAAATAAAAAGCAACTTGATTCATTATCTTTATTATCAAAAGGAGAGTCGTTGATTAATATTCATTTTCCACCAACTCAACAGGCACTTATTGAGTCAAAAAAACGTTTGGTTTTTGATGAGTTATTCCTACTTCAAATAAAGTTCCTACTTAGAAAAAGAAAGACGAATAAAAATGTAACTTCCCAACAATTACCTCAAAAGAAATCTTTATTAAAAGAATTTTTAAATACTTTTCCTTTTGAATTAACAAAATCTCAAGAAAATGTTTTAAATGAAATTAAGAAAGATTTATCTAATCCCGTACCAATGTCTAGATTGCTTCAGGGAGATGTGGGAAGCGGTAAAACCATAATTGCAATAGCGTCTCTTTTACTTGTCATTGAAAAAAACTTGCAAGGTGCATTTATGGTCCCAACTGAGGTATTGGCAGAACAGCATTATAAAAATTTATTAAAATATTTGAACCCCCTTTTAGTTTCTGTTGAACTACTTACTGGGAATACTCCTCAAAAAAAGAGAAAAGAAATTTTCTCTAATTTGAACAATGGATTAGTTGATATCCTCGTAGGTACTCATGCATTATTTGAGGATAAAGTCATCTTTAATGCATTAGGGATGGTCGTAATTGATGAACAACATAGATTTGGAGTTACTCAAAGAAATAGATTACTAAATAAAGGAGAAAATACTAACTTGTTATCAATGACAGCAACACCAATTCCAAGAACTCTTGCGCTTTCTATTTATGGTGATTTAGATGTGAGTCAAATTACAGAACTCCCTCCTGGGAGAGTTCCCATAACAACAAAAATAATTTCAGAAGATGATTTAACTAACTTGTTCAAGATTGTTGAAGATGAGATCAATAAGGGAAAGCAAGCTTATGTGATTTTGCCACTTATAGAAGATTCAGAAAAAATGAATTTAAGCTCCGCAAAGAAAACATTCAAACATTTATCAGAAGAGGTCTTTTTTAACAAAAAAGTTGGATTATTACATGGCAAATTAAGTTCACAAGAAAAGAATGAAGTAATTAATTCTTTTTTAAAGAATGAAATTAATATATTGGTTTCAACCACAGTAATTGAGGTTGGCATTGATGTGCCTAACGCCACAATTATGATTATTTATAATTCGGACAGATTTGGATTGTCCCAGCTACATCAATTAAGGGGGAGAGTTGGTAGAGGATCAACAAAATCTTTTTGTTATCTGGTAACCCCCGATAAAAATGGATTAGAAAATAAACGACTTTGTGTTTTGCAAAAATCTAATGATGGCTTTTATATTGCTGAAAAAGACTTGGAGCTTAGAGGACCAGGCCAGATTTTAGGATATAGACAATCCGGATTGCCTGATTTTGTACTGGACAATTTACCTAACAATAAATTTCTTATTGATAAGGCTCGTGAAGAGGCTATTAAGATTGTTAGTGATGATCCTGATTTAAAAGAAAATATTGTTTTAAGGAATATACTTATTGATAATTCTGATAATAAATTCATTCATGATTTCTTAAATTGAAAACTATCATTGTAATTTTTGATATATATGCCACTATAAATCAATTGCAAATTTCAATTGAAAATTTGGAATAAAATACCAATTAAAGATAATGGAGATAAATTAATAGCTATACCTAGCTGCCTAAAGTTTTTAGATCCCCACCCTTACTTTCATTTAGGAGCACCTTACAAAGATAAAACTTCTATTTGGAAATTAAGAGAGGAGGTTGTAAATAGATTAGTAAAAGTAAATGATTATTTGATATCAAAGAGTAGTTTTAACCTTTTAATTTATGACAGTTGGCGACCTTTAGAAGTCCAGGAATTTATGTTTAAAAGAGCATTTTTATTAGAGTGTGAAAAATCCGATATTGATATTTCTTTTGAAAATATAAAATCTTATCCATCCATTTTAAAAAAAGTTGAAAAATTTTGGGCATATCCTTCTCATGACACTAGGTGTCCTCCCCCTCATTCAACTGGGGGTGCATTGGATGTTTGTTTATCAGATAAAGACGGAAATCTTGTTGAAATGGGAAGCATGGTTGATCAAATGGATGAGACCTCAAATCCTTATTTTTATGCAAACATAAAGAATGAAGAAGCAATTATTTGGAATAGTAGAAGAAATTTATTAAGGGAAATTATGACTAAATTCGGATTTGCTCAACATCCTAATGAATGGTGGCATTTTAGTTATGGTGATCAATTATGGGCTTGGAAAAATAAAAAAGCAAATGCCCTTTATGGAAAAATTTAAATTCTATTGATTTTTATTTAGTAAATTCAATATATAATTTTCATCTTGAGTATTTATAAAATCTCCGAAATCCAAATCCAAATTACTCTTCCAATTATCAAATAATGGTTGAAGAGTTTTTTCTAAATCGTTAAGTTCCATTCTTTGTAAAAATGGTTTAGCAAGCCTTTGTAGATTTTTACTTCCCCCCAACCATAATTGGTATTTGTTTTGCCCACTTCCAACAAGTGCTAATTCGGCCATATAAGGCCTGGTACATCCATTCGGACATCCTGTCATTCTGAATAATATTGTCTTTTGTATTTTTAGATCTAATAGTAAATTTTCAATCCTTTTTAGTACATCAGGTAATATTCTTTCAGCTTCAGTCATTGCAAGACCACAAAGTGGTAAAGCAGGACAAGCTAAAGCGTGTCTTTGTATTTCATTAATGTTTTCTAAATTTTCGTATCCAATTTTTGATAGAGATTTTTGAATTTCACCTTTGTTTTTATTGGGGATATTACAAAGTAAAATATCTTGATTAGGTGTGAGTCTTAAATCTAAATTATATTTTTTAACAATACTTGTGATGGTATTCTTCTTCTCTCCAGATAATCTTCCTGATAATAATGGTAAACCTACGAAATGGGAGGTTTTATTTTGTTTATGCCAACCTAGGTAATCAATAAGAACCTTATCAGGTTCTTTTCT